>Ga0115006_10000324_pt1 | contig 25362 bp, 22 predicted proteins | sample ArcOceMetagenome_3_FD_88943 | JGI IMG/M metagenome (GOLD analysis project Ga0115006, IMG submission 88943) | Marine eukaryotic phytoplankton communities from Arctic Ocean - Arctic Ocean- Svalbard ARC20M Metagenome | ecosystem: Environmental > Aquatic > Marine > Oceanic | place: Arctic Ocean...
GGGGCGCGGCGCGCCGTGGCGCGCGCCGGGCGGCGGCGGTGGCGGCGTGCCTGCAAGCCGGGCCCGCGCCAGAGCGCCGGCGCTGCGGGCTAGCGCCGACACGGACGAGGACGCGGGCCTCAGCAAGGAGCAGAAGCTCAAAAAGTACCAGAACCTCGCCGTGGAGCTGATTACCAAGGCCAACAAGCTGCCCCCTGGGTGAGGTGCTTGAGGCGCGCGCGCAAGCTGCTGCGTGCGTGCGTGCGTGCGTGCGTGCGTGCGCGCGTGCGTGCGTGCGTGCGTGCGTGCGTGCGTGCGTGCGTGCGTGCGTGCGAGTGTTTTGTGTGCGCGTATGTGTGTGCAAGCCAGTGTTTGTGTGGGAGAGGGAGAGGGAGAGAGAGGGAGAGAGAGAGGGAGGTGTGTTTGCGCGCGAGCGCGCACGTGTGTATGTGTATGTGTGTGTGTGCGCGCGCGTGTGTACGTATGTGTGTGAAAGAGAGTGTAAGCATACGCACGCGCGTGCCCACGCGCCCGCCCACGCGCGCTCGGGCTGGTGGTGGTACGTACCCGTGACGAAGCTCAGATCAAGGCCGAGAGCCGGGACGCCCGCTGAGCCGTCGATGGGAAAGGCGGACAGATGCGACTGATGCTGAGCTGGCGGGCAGGAACTCGAAGACGCGCTTTCTGCAGCAGGCGCGCAACGCCAAGGCCATGGCGGACGCGCTCTCGTACCGTGCCGAGCCAGTGAAGCCGAAGCAGGCGGCCATGGACGCGGCGATGGCCTACAAAGCCGCCAAGGAGGCCAAGGAGGCTGCAGCCACCCAAACTGCCAGCTCCAGTGCCAGCTCCAGTCCGCCGCAGAACGCGCCCGCCGTCGCGGCTGGGCGACCGAAGAAGGAACGGATCCAGTTCGACATTGTCTCTGCACAGGTGGAGATGACTGACCAACTGACCGACGTGGTCAACTGGGCGTACCGTGGCAAGTCTGGCCAGCAGGTGCGTGTCTGTAGTCCGTATCTTGCGTTGCCTGCTCCTGCTCCCCACTGCGGCTGCGGCGGCCTACGCTGGCGAGCGCAGCATGGGTGGTGGTGAGCTGGGCCTGCTGCCTGCTCCGTGTGTGCGGCCACAGGCAGCCAGCGTGTGTGCCGGCACAGCTGCCTGCCTGAGGTCAGATCTGCTGGCGCCAGGTTTCTCGGGGCGCCAGGTGCCGGTGCAGAGGCTGTCATCTGGCGCATGCGCGCCTACTGTGTGGTGACTGACGTGGGCATGCCTATTGCGCCCCGCACACACCGGCAGGGGTGGACGGGGGAGATGGACTTTATCGACGGGATCCGGATCTCGGCCGAGGACATGCGCAAGACGCTGCTCGGCGGCGATGCTGCCGTGCTCGTGGCCAAGCACAAGGAGCGGCTTGCCGGGTGCATCAAAGTGGAGCAACTCGACAGCGGCGAAGCGGAGGTAGGCATGTTCGCCGTGGACCCCGACTTCCAGTCCTGTGGGGTGGGGAGCGCGCTGCTGGATGCGGCGCACGACTTCGCCGAGGAGGTGCTGGACGCGAAAGAGACTTGCATGATGGTGCTCGACAACCGCCTTGACATCATCGCGTGGTACAAGCAGCGCGGCTACGTGGCCACGGATGAAACGGTGCTTTCCTCTCACGCGCGCCTGCGCTTACCGCATGGCCCTCATGGCCCTTGCTCATGGCCCTCATGCCCCCCTTGCCCATGCCCCCCTTGCTCATGCCCCCCTTGTCCTAGCTTGTCGTGTCCTTGCTTGTCGTGTCCTTGCTTGTATGCCCGGAGCCAGGGCTGCCGCGTGCCAGAATGCGTTTGTTGTACCGCAGCTGCAGCCCAAGAAGTCTAACTGGCGCCGTCTGGTGCCGTCTTGTCTGTGGTGGTGAATGGGGGGGGGAGGGGGGGGGGCGGCGTGGCTTCGCAGGCACCCTTCCCGGAGGGCCTCAACGTAGGCAAACCCAAGCAAAAGCTGCAATTTGTCAAGTTAAAACGACAGGTGCCGGCAGAGTGAGGAGCAGGTAGGAAGACACGGAGGCGGCAGCGTCGCCGTCGGCAGCGGCGGCAGAGCGGCGGCGTCGTGAGCCTCGTACTGATGACAACAGCGCCCTCCGGCAACGCATCCCACTGCAACTTGAGCTCAAGTCCCCGCGCGTGCTCTTCAAGAGCAAGTTAAGGGCCCTTGACTTGCCATCCCTTTCATTAAAGCTATTATTTGTTGTGAGACGGCCTGAGAGACGCAAGGTCGAGTCGCTGGTTGCCGCCCGATGGCGCGCGTTGCCTTGGGGCCTTGGTGTAGAGGCGTGAGCCCCGAGAGACGCTGCTGAGAGATGCGGATGATGGGAGAGACGCTGATGATGCAAGAGATGCAGGCGCTGCGCGAGGCGCCCAAGCAGACGTTGGCAGAGAAGCAGAGGCAGAGAAGCAGAGGCAGAGACGCAGAGGCAGCAGGTAGCCAGAGATGCCGAGCCTTCGGGGCGGTCAGCTTGTGACGGTCCCGCGCCGTCTTGCCGCTAGCCCAAGTCTTGCCACTAGCCCAAGTTGGCTTGCGCAGCGTCGCAACACAACACTGAACATGTGTTGCGCCTTGCGCAAGTGCCAGGAGGAGCGGCATAGCGCGATGGGAGGAGCGCCATACCTATAACCTCTACCTCAACCCTGCGCCTAAACTCTACACCTATACTCCCGCGCGTGTCTTTGAGCGACACGCGTGTCGCGTGTCGCGCCAAGAAACGTCCAGGGGGGCGCCCGTACAGGGTCAGTAGGCGATGTCGTAGGCGAGGGCCAGACGACCTGGAGCGCTGGGCGAGACAGCTTGAAGCGCGAGGCGGCAGCGGCAACACGCAGCATGCCGCCGCCATGGTCCTACTCGTTGTGTGCAGAGGCCACGCGGCGTATGCTTGCTGACTCTTGCCAACTGCGCCAGCTACGCTCACGCCCAGCGCGCGCCTCACTAGAGCCGCGTCCGTACAGGGTCAGTAGGCCATGTGATACGCGAGGGAGCACTGCGGACGGGCGGCGTTGGGTCATACGTTGCATCAGTCCTGGCCACACGTCACGTGCAGGATAGAAACGGCATGCAGCTCGCTCTTCAACGGCTGGTCAGCCTCAGCCAGCAGCAAGACCAAGCGACGCTGATGCGCAACCACTTGCAAGTTGAGTGCGCCCAGCTCGTCACAAAACTCTGAGAGATTTTTGCGCTGAGGATCCACAAACACCACCTGCCCGCATTGACGACGGCGACAAGTGTTTGTGCTCAGTGGAGGGCAGGTGTTTGTGCTCAGTGCAAGCCAGGTGCCAGGCAGCGCCCACGTCCGCACCGAGCACGCGTCAGCTGCCCCAGGCAAACCCAGCCCAGAACCGAGCAGGGGCACCGACCTTGGAGCGGCGGTTTTGACGGAGGAGCTTGTGCACAGCGCGCGCGACAGGTTGGACAAAGCCGTCTTCATACATGACATCCGCTAGGCAGATGACGTCCCACTCGTCCTATGCCCCCGAGACCATCCCGTCCGAGACCATCGCGTCCCAGACCATCCCGTGAGCGCATTGCAGGTGATTGCAGGTGATTGCAGGTTAGGTTCAAGGCAGCGCTTAGCTTGAAGCAGCACGTTGCTGCAAGCACTCGCACACTGGGCGCCGGTGCGTGCGTGTCGGTGTGCACTTGTGCGAAAAGGGAGGGAACGTACCACGTCCATCATGATGTCGGAGCCGGTTGGCCTGAAGACGAGCGCGCATCAAAGAGCGCGGTCATAAGGCGGCGTCACGGAGCGCGGTCACAGCGCGTGCTACGTCTCAGACGCGTGCCGTCTCTCAGCGCGCTCCTCCATGCATGCACGATGAGGGCAGTGCCACAGAGGCGGCCAGGCAACGGCCCATGGCAGCGGCGGGCAGGCATGGGCGCGGCCAGGCAGGACACCCCGGCAAGTGTCTGAGGATACGCGGCGCAGTGTCTTGCATGGCCAAGCATGCAAGACACTCAAGAACAGGGAAACAAATGGGCGTCCTGGCCTCTGGCACGGCAGGGCACGCGGGGAGGAGCGCACCGGAACCAGTCAAACAGACTGGTTTGCACTTGCACCCTATTTGCGACGCCGTTGCGCTCGATCTCGGCAAGGCAATTCTTGTCGTATTCCGTGACCATGACACCCTCAGCCCCCATCACAGCTGCCGTCACCCCGGGGAGCCCGAGCCCCCCACTCAGCTCGAGCACCCTGTCAGAGTATACCTTGGTCGTCAGCTACCAGAGTTTGCCTCCTTCTGAGTTTGCCTCCTTGAGAGTGTGCCTCCTTCTGTGCTCAGCCTGCTACCAGAGCAACGCACCTTAGGCCGTTTGCCGGTCTTTGTCTCTCAGCCTCTGTGCCTCTGTGCCTCTATGGCACCTTGGGCTGTTGCGCCCTCTTCCGCAGCACTTACTTCCCGCTACTCTCTCCTTGTCCTTCTACGCACCGCCCTGCCTCTTTCAGGCGCACGCGTGTGGAGAGAGCACACGAGACACGCAGATACATGCGACTCCGGGCACACGATGGGAGGAGCGCCATGCCTATAACCTCTACCTCAACCCTGCGCCTAAACTCTACACCTATACTCCCGCGCGTGTCTTTGAGCGACACGCGTGTCGCGTGTCGCGCCAAGAAACGTCCAGGGGGGCGCCAGTACAGGGTCAGTAGGCGATGTCGTAGGCGGGGGCACAGACCGCTGGTCGGCGACGGGAATGTGGCCAGAGGCAAACTGATCAGCGAGGACGATGGCCGAGGGCCACAACTGGCATGGCGCGCGCGCGTCCTGTCAGGCAAGCTGGTGCTGCAGGGTGAGCTTGCTTCACTCCACCTCTTGCGTTTGCTCCACATCTGCCGAGGCATGCCGGGAGCGGCACGGAAGAGGCCACACGCAAACTTTCGACAAGGCACTGGACGCGTTGCGCGTTTGGAGGCGCCCATCCAAACAAGCCCTGCCACACCGCGGCACACCAGTCGCCCAACGCCGCACGCCGCTCGCCGCATGTCGCACGCCGCAAGCGTGTGTCGCGATTCCGAGGGGCCAGGCGCAGGCACACGGGCGTGCCATGGCGTGGCACAACACGGCCACAGCTTCAAGGCACCGAGACGGGGGCACAGAGCTGGCAGCACAAAGGAACGCAACACGGCAACGCAACAAGGCAACCAACACCGCCTTGTGAACAAGCCAACGCAACACCGCAAACACAACCTGACCCCCTGAGAACCAAAAGCAAACAGACGCCAGAGTGCCGCGCAAGACGCAGGCGGTCAACATCTAACGGCAGCAATGCGGTTCTGCACGTCAGCGGGAGCACCGCCCCCAGAGAGACGCACGAGGAGCTCACGCCGAGCCCTCGCCTACGACATCGCCTACTGACCCTGTACGGGCGTTTCGTCACGCGGGCGCGCACCACAGCTGCACCTCGGGCATCTGGCGCTCCCATATCACCCACGACACACCTGCACCCAGTACGGGATATACTCCTGAGAGGAGGCTGGCGCGGGCGGCTGGTCTGACACTTCGATGAACTTGTCAATCAAACTGCTCGGGTCCCGCGGCACCACAGCCTTGACGGCAACACGCCCGTGCGCCAGTAGATACATAAGCGTCTTGGTCTCCACCTCGTCGCTGGATCCGCGTGCAGCCGCGCTGTCCCCAGCGTCGTTACCCCATGCCGCCCCACCACCAGCCATCCATTCTGCACAGCCAGCCGTGCACAGCGCGTGAGGGAGCCGTGGTGGATCTCTCACGCGCGTGGCACGACCACGAAACATACACACACCTCGCAGGTTTGCAACGACATCGGACTGCGCGCCCTCTGTGGCGGCGGCAATCGCGTCCAAGTCCGCTGCCGACAGGCTCCGCCCCGCGTCCAGCTGTAGCACCACAATGTCGTCGCCCGCAGACGCCCCCTCCGTCGCCGCAGCCCGTCGACTCGTCAGGGTCGCGGTGCCTGACTTGGTCACGAATTGCCCTGAAAAGCGTGCTGTCCACGTCTTCCACTCCGTGTCGTCGATCGCCAGCCCCTCGGGATCTTGGTCGTCGGGCGCGCGCATGCGCAGCGGCGGCACCCGCAGTGGGCGGCGAGGGCACGGCGGCGCGACGGCATCCTTGCGGCGCGCCTCTAGCGGGGTCGGGCTTGCCACAAAAGAGGCCGCAGGGGACGCGAGCGCGCCGGGCACCATCGCCCACGCATCTGCCCCGGAGAGGAGGGTGGACACCGCCATCGCCGCCGGAACCCAACACCGCATGGTCTGTCCCGCCGTTTTCTTTTTTTGCATGCCATTAATAGAGGTGTGCAAACAAGGGAACGGGGCGTAATAATCCGGCAAAAAACACTGTCCCTCCCGATTGGGCAGCACAATGTTCGGAACCGTGCGCGCGGCGGTCGAGCTGCGGCAGCAGCTGTGGGCATGTGAGTGCGTGTGTCGCCCGCTTGAGGCCCGCTTGGTGTGCGACGCATAGGTGCAACATCTAGTTCCGTAGAGGTAGGAACTCAGCGTGGACTTGGAGGATGGGTCTACATGTGTTCTGCAGCTGAGAGAGTGCTGCCGTCCTGCAGACGAATTCTCCGAGGTGCACAAGGAGCAGCCCCCGATTGTCTTCGGCGAGTGGGAGGCGTCATGGTCAGCGGCACCGGGCGCCTTGGGCAACGACAGTGAGTGGCCGTGGGGCTTTTGCGCACGCATGCATGCGCAGTCGGCACGCATGCACGCCCTCGCACACGCGCACACGTGCGCACGGTCTCTGACTCTCGCTTTCCCTGTCCCACCCGCCCCCCCCCTCCCTCCCGTTCACCCTTCTGCCGCCTCTCGCCCGCCCTTTCGCTTGCCTGCTCTCGCTCGCACTATGCGTCGCTCTCGCAGTGGATGCCGACAGCAACCCACCGCAGTGCCCGTCCGAGCTGTGTTAGAGCGCAGTCTGGGGATTGGCAGAAAGTGTTGACGTGGCAAATTGTCGACGGCCATCACGAAGAGCCGTGTTTCACGCTGTGCGGCGGGAGGGTGCGCCACCTGCAGCGGGTGCGATGCGGCGACCATCCGCCGAACATGGGGTTTTGACACGTGACTCGATTGTCACGTAAGAGTAATGAACATGCTTTATTAGCCTTTTAGGAACGCTCAACATCTTGCTGTGCAAGACCCGTGACCGTTTACCGAGCGAGGGGTACCGTTTTGTGTACACCAGAGCGCAGACAAGGATCCCCTCCCACCGTGAGATGTGACACCCCCATAGAGAGCCCCAAATGATAGAACACACGGCACAATCGACGTGGCGGCACTGGCAGAGGACAGTCCTCGCGTGCTTGCGAGCCGCGTGCAACTGGAGATGAATGAACAGGCACGCAACGCGGCATGATGGCATGATGGCATCATGTCTAGATGTCTAGCTAGATGTGAGCATGTCTAGATGTCAGCATGTCACGTCGAGAGCTCAAACACCACGGCCTCAACACTGCCCTCATACTGTGCCAGCAGCTCTAGGTTCAACGCCTCATCGGCAAAGCCCATGGCCTCAAGCGCCGACTGCCATGCACCGCCACGTCACCCTCCGTCTCCCCCCAAAGCGAAAAATCATGCGTGTGGACACGGGGATGGAGGCGCACGAATCCAGCGTGGCAGTCAGAGGAGAGGCGCGGGGAGGCAAATGCACAGGTTGCAAGTCGCCACAAGTCGCAACTCGCAAGAGGAGGCGCGGGCGGGCGGCACACCAATTGCTGTGCAAAGGCTACGTGGGAGCGGTGCGTTGTGTCGCTGCGGTGCTGTGTGTCGCTGCCCACCAACACCGCCCGCACCTGTATGCCACGCACAGGCTGTGTCAGATGCCGGTCCGACTGAGCAAGAAACGCGCAGGGCCTCGCTCTTGTCGGAGGCACACAGCGACTGGCAGGATGGCGGAGGAGGGGAGGAAAAGGACGGGCTTACGGCAGTTTCGCGTTCACGCGGCGTGGCATGCAGGACTGGAGCTGCAACAGGCGGTCGCGGTCGCGCTGGGCTGATCACGTCAGCCGAAGCTTTGCCACACGCCCCACCTCTCTCTGCCCCTCTCCGCGCCACCACGCGCTCGCTCTCTATGCCTCCCGCACCGGAGGCAGGAGGGGGCTGATGAGGGTCGTCAGCGCCGTGATGAGGGTTGTGAGCGTCCACTCCAGACGCCCGCATGCCGCTGCGCAACGAGCTCAACGAGCTCAACGAGCTCACCGAAAGCGCGGTTCGCCTTTCCGTGTCCGTACCCGACGCCTCGCCCAACCCAAGCGGGTCTGCGGCCCTAGTGGCGTGCGCTCCAGCAACCACCGTTGCTTCCGCAACCACCGCTCGTGGCACTTGAGGTGCCGAGCGCGCATGGGAGGGTGGTTGTTGTGGCGGAGATGAAGCGAGGGATGCTCGCAGCATCTCTGCGCCCTGTCGCGTGCAAGCGTCGTCGGCCGCGTCGTCGGAATCGTACAGCCCCTCGTCGCCCTCGCTGTCGGTCAGGTAGGTGTTGACAGCGGGGGGCTGCTGGAGGGGACTTGAATCTACAGCGTCGTCTTTCGCGTCGTCTTTCCTGCGCTTGCTCGACGGCGCCGGAAGTGAAGGTATATCTGGAAACCTGTGCCGCGCAGTGCACCTCACTCACGTCTGGCGTGCACGAGCTGTTGGCACCCTACTAGCTCAGCTCTCTATTCCACTCGCCTCCAACGCCTGCAAACGCTTGACCGCAGGCAGGAAGTGGTATCCGCCTGCGTAACCGCCTGCGCCGCACGGCGTGCATGCAACACCATCGAGGAATGCCCCAGCAGATAGACGCACGGCGCTCCCTGCACGCGTGCAGGGGAGGCAAAGGGAGCCCGTGCGGTGTGGCGCGCTGGACGTTCCATTATGGCGGAACGCGTTGCTGGGCGGACGCGCTCGCCAGGCACGGGGACAACACAACGGCGCTGGCTACCTGGGGTTCCGCGCGAGCGCGGGGTTCGGCGGCGGTTCGGCGGCGCGTCCCTCGAGCGCGGTGCGCACAGCGATGAGGGCCTTGATCCACTCGTGCATGGCGCCTTCGCTCTCGGCTGCCATAATGTGCACTTGGTGCTTGTCAAGCACGCCAAACGCATTGTCCTTCTTCGCCCAGTTCTGCGCCGTGCCAATTTTGACGCGCAGGAGCGACACTTTCTTGACTTTGTGCGAGTAGGCCTTGTTCGGCGTGTAGTACAGGGCATCGGCCTTGAGCACAAAGTGCTGCGGCACCCACGACCTTCCGATGCCGCGGCCCTTGAGCTTGACCATGCGCCCCTCGAGGATCACGCGGGCCTGCTGGCTCGAGAGAAAGCTGACAGCGGGTGCCCGCGGGCCCGCGGCGACCTGCGGCGCCGCGTGCGCCGCGCGGGCTGTGCGCGCCGCGCTTGCAGGCCGCGCCGGACGTCCGCCGGATGGCGCCGGCGCTGCGGCCGGCTTTGCGCCCGCGGGCGCCGCGAGGGAGCTCGGGTCCGCGCGCTGGAGGTCGAGCTTTGGCACGCCCGCCGGCGCCGCGGCGGGCGCGGCCGCGGGCGCGGCAGGCTCCTGCTGCGCGGCGCGCGGGGTTGCGCCGCCCTTGCGCGTCAGCGTCCCCATCAACTTGCCGAGCATCGCCTGCGGAAGCCCCGTGCTGAGCACTCGCTGCGCGGACGAATTCTGACGTGGGGCTGCTGCCGATGGCCCGTTTCCTGGGCCCCACGGTGAGACTCGGCGAGGAATCACTGCTGTCCTGCAGCTGCCGTCGGCGCCATGCTCGCTGCTGCCAGAATGGTCGCAACTCGAGCGTCTCGATCCCTGCACGCCTTGCTGTGCCCACCGAGCCTGCTATTATATCGCGCTCAGCGGCGCATCACTGCGCAGCTGGGTCTCGCGGCGCTGCGAGCGATAGACACGTCCAACTGGACGCTTGCCGGGGGGCTTGGCCACTGGAGGCAAAGCTTGAAAGCTTTCGCAAAATTTGAGTTCGCGCCGAAGGTTACATGCACACAGCGGGGCACGCGGCGCGCGGCGGCGGTGCACAGCGAAGCGCGCAACCGCAGCGGTGCGCCCTGCAGCAGCCTGCACGGTAGACGTACTGAGGGAAGGCTCGTGTCTTTGGTTGCTGTCGCGGCGCTCGTTTGCGCGCGAAAGACGGCCAAATCGTCCGCATCACGTATGTATTGAATCGACTTGGCAGGCGCACCCCTCCGCGCGGGGCGCAGGGCTTTGCCCCCTGCCTGCGCGCACCTCCTGGCTGCGGTCAACTCCTGGGATCGCAACCCTTTTCTTCGCAGGTCGGAATGAAGCAGGAGTCGCTGCGCGTGGATGTGTCAGGACCGACGGATGGCGACAAGCTCTTCATGGTGTCGGCGTCGCCCTCGCTGCCCAAGGCGAAAGAGCCAGCCGGACAGAGCCTCAAGGTTAAGGATGCCGTCACGCCAGAAACAGTTCTCGAAGGTGTGTACCCGCGTACGCACAACGGAGACAAGGTCAAGCAGGATGGAGACAGTTACGTAGTCAGCCGACGAGTGTCCGTCTACTCGTATCGCCAAGGGCACTGTCGCCTCGACCAAAAGGTTCTCGAGGTGCAGAAGATAGCGCGTGATGAGAGCAACCAAAAATTCAACTCCCTGGTCGACGTGGACGCGATAGACGCCAAATCTGAGCGACGAGCCATGCGCAGCCGGCTAATCTGCCTGCCGCTTGACGCTCCCTCCTGTTTGCGCCCTGTCCTTGTGCAAATAAAGTATGCACGCGGCGACGCGTGGCTTGCCAACGCGTACCTGGAGCATCTCTGTCGTTGTTCCTACGCGCAAGTTTCACGGAGGAACAAGGGAGGGATGCTTCTGCCAGTGTTTTGCGCTTGCAAGGCACACCAGGCACACGAGAAAGCGGCCCAAGAATAGCGAGATGGAGCATGGGCGGCGGCGCACAGCAAGAAAGCAGCGCTCATGCAGCGCTCATGCAGCGCGCATGCGGCTGCGCACGTCCCGCTGCAGGTGGACTCGTCCATTGATTTAAGTTTCACGTGGCAAGAAATCAAGATGCTTTAGTATGCAAGAAGTTTTTGGGCCAGCGCTGAAGGTCCATACGCACAAGGTCTGTGTCTGGCGCACGAAGCTTGCTGGCGACAGCTCGTGCAATCTTGATGTCACCAAGCGTGCCTCTTGTCTTGACGCGTCTCTCCGCCTCAGCCTGCGCGAGCCAATGCTCATCATTCCTCGCTAAACATGCTGGCGTGCACAACCAAATGCTTGCACCTCATGCATCGTGTCCCCAGGGCAGCAAGCGAGGAGAGAGGGTCGAGACCTGTGCTTTTTTCAAGAGCGGGTCTTCGTCTTTGGGCTCCGAGTAGTCTGTGATCGGGGGGGGGTTGAGAATTCGCGTCTGGACGTGGAGCATGGCTTCTTCATCTTGCCGCAGCATACCTGCCTCCCGTTTAGAGAAGTCATGCATGCTCGCTGCTGCTCTATTCACTTTGCCGCCAAGCTTTCCCACCATGTTCCAGTGCCAGCTCTCATTGGAGTCAATGACCCAGCTGCCGTGATCACCCTTTACCACGTGCGCATCGCCCAATCGCAGGTGCATCTGGCACAAAATTTCCATGTCCATTGCTGCCTCACGCGACTTGTCACCATGCAATTTCCTGGCAAGGTGAAGCGCCTTCTCTTGCACTGGCATTGCGTCTTGATACTTGCCGTTCTCAGCGTGGAACTGAGAGAGAGTGCGGAGCAAGCGCAGAAACTCCTCAGTCTCACAATCGGTGCTCCGACACTCTGGGCAGTCTTTTCGCTGCTTGTTGTGGGAGCACCAGGTCAGATCTGAGCGGAGCTGCATCACTTCTTCTAGCAATCGCACCGCCTGACGCTCACTCTTGGAGCGAGCACCCTCAAATGCTGCCTTCACTGACTCAGGTGTGCCCTTCGGGAAGACGAGAGCCAAGCTGCGAGAGTGGTGCAGCAGAGCCAGATTCTCCAGCACCACCAGGTATTCATCGGTCTCTTTTCCTTTCCCTGCCTTGCCCTCGGGGCTGTCGTGGTTCTGTCGAAGGCCACCCTTGGCGCGGAGGGCCTGGAGGGTGCTCATGGCCCTGGGCGGCACTATGCTCTTTACACGTTCCATGGCCAATAGCGATGCTTCCAAGTGCGATTCAGCAAGATTGTAGTTTTCCTCCACCTTCTTATACTGCTCGCACACACCGCCCGTGCGCGCAGACAGCTTGTCTCCCAGAATGCGATGGAGGTTGCCAATATTGCACAGGCGCGTTGCATATTCGCTGCACTCAGGTATCCATTTCATTTCGACCTGTAATGCCGTGACACCGTAGTCTTCGCCACGAACGCGTTTGCCGTCGAGGTCAGGTGTCTCGAACCACTCCTTGATCGAAGACAGTGCCTGTCCATTCAGTGCCGACGACAATTTGCTAATGGGAAAAATGAATTGGCCGATTATGCGGTCTTGCAGATCTGGGCTGCGGCTTCTTTCCATCAACTCACCCTCCTCTCGCTGTAATGCTTGTATGGTGTCGTCGAGTGGACCCACGCGACTCGCCTCCCTCTGCAAGTTCTTCTCCACCTGCTTCCGCTCCTGTTCCTTTGCCCTTCCGATCTCCTTGAGCCTTTGTACACGTTCTTTTAGTTGGCCAATTTCCGACTTCAGCTTTTTCAGTTGACCCAGCGGTTCTGTTTGCCGATTCACAATCGAAACCAACGGATGTCAATGTCTAGCGACTTGCGGGCACACATATGCGTGCGCTGGCGCCACCATGGGCAGTGAATGGAATGTTTGCAACCGCTTGCCCAAAATGGCAGAGTGAAACAGCATCAAGGGTGGCTGACAAGCGGAGAAAGGAAACAAGCGATGGACTCCGGTTCAAGCGCAGTGCAATCATACCTTGTAGAAGATGGCGCTTGTGGGCGGCAGCCTCTTCAAACGCCACACGCTGGGGGTTGCGGCCCATAAGACGGAAAAGCACAGACAGGTCGCCGCGCGGAGACTTGAGGCCAAGGACCTGGTTCCAAGTCGGCTGGTAGTTGTCAACAACCACTTTAGTGTGGACGGCCTCGTCGCTACGCGATGTGTCTTCGCCGTCCACCATTTGCATCTCAACATAGGTGTCACAGCTCTGTCCGTCCTCAATCCAATCACCGCTTTGCAGCGATCCACCGGGCATGACGTGAGGCAGGTGCCTGGCTGAACATATCATGACACGGAGCTCGCCCGGCGAAGCAGCCTCTGATACTTTGAGACTTGCCTTGTACATGGCCATTGCACCGCCTTTGATGATTCGAGTCTTGTCTTGAACTTGGTCATTGCTGAGACTTTGAGACTTGTCTTCATCATAGTTACCCATGGCCTCCAAGCACGAGCCCAGATTGTTGAGGCACGTGGCATAGTGCAAGTGCAAATCACCGACGCAATTCTTCTGGAGCTGCGCAGCCTCTACCAGGCATGGGACAGCGCGGTTGAACTCGCCGAGAGCTCGCCACTTGACTCCATGCTGGTTAGCTACCCGAGCCCGCTCCGCCACCTTTGCCCGTCTATCAACGGCCTGCTTGAGATTATCTCGTACTAGCGTGCCTATTGACCAGACACGAGAACCATCGTAAGGAATGATCTCGGCACGCTCTAGTGACTTCTCCAGACTCGCAATTGCCTCGTTGTACTTGTTGAGTCCATCGTAAGCGGCGCCCATCAGGCAGTGGCCCGTCGGAGAATCTGGCCTGGTATTTCAACAACCTGGTAAGCTTTACGCAGCCGAGAGAAGAGCAGCATTGCATCAACACGCTAGAGTGGGAAGGCAGAGCAGAGGGTGGCAGCACCGCACGCCGACGTAACTTTCGGCATCCTTGAGTGCCCGAGGAAACATGCGAAGCTTGCACAGAGCCGCACAACGCTTAGCGTAGTATGTGAGTTCGGTCTTGTCGAGGTCTATGCAACGACCAAACAACCGGGCAGCCTCGGTGTACGCCAGGCGCGAACCCAGGCCGCACTCTGCCCGGCTGTCGATAATAGGGCAGTAAAAAAGCTTGATCGGGTCCTCCATTTTTTCATGCTTGACGCCTTCCCAAAAGCACTCGTCGGCTCGTTCCTTTGTCTCTTCGATCTCGCGGTCCTTGTCGGATTTGAAGCCGCCGCCGGCCGACTCTTGCTCCTTCGTTTTCCTCGACGCCTCCTTGCCCCCAGCCTCTATGTCGATGCCAAGGGACTCGAGCGCGGCGAGCTCCGCTCGCAGGGCCGCGAAATCCACGCGGCGCTTGTCCTGCTCTGCCAGCCCAGGCTTTCCGATGCGAGCGGCAAGCCCCTTGAGCCCAGAGGGCCCGCATGTCCCAAAGATGACGGGGTCGTTTTCGCTCCCGCCCATCCGCACCGAGATCGGCGTCACCTCCAGCTTGTTGTTGACCACCCGTTCCACGCAGACGCACGGGCTGTGGGCGCCCAGCTGGACCGTCTGCGGCGCCGCGTTCGGCACAAACTGCATCGTAAACTTCCCCTCGATCTTCACGAGCTCCACCAGCGGCCCGAAGAGCTCCATGGTCGAGGTGACCCATATCTCCTTCGCCCCCTCCTTGTAGTCCTTGGTCACTGTTGTCCTGCCAGCAGGGCCAGTGCACACCGCGTCAGACTGTGCGGCAGCGGGCGTCGCCTGCGCGGAGGCACCTGCGCGCGCGCGGCCCTGCCGGTACACGCAGCGCTTGTGCTGGCAGACCGCCCGGCAGCCAGCCACGCGCCGCCCGCACCTGCCAACCAGGGCCTGCTCGTCGCTCTTGTCGCTCTCAGGGGCGCGCCTGGGCGGCATAGCTGCAGCGGTGGGCGCAGGGCGGCGGGCACCCTACGCCTTCGCCCCCGCGGCTGCCCGCGGTCCGGGCCTATCGCCCCCCGGCTTGCTGCTCGCCATGTCAGTTGATTCGAAGTCCCAAAAAGAGCCCGACAAGCCGACAAAGAGACCTGCTTCGGTTCGTGCGCGCAGCGAGACGGTCCCTGGAGGGCACATGGCGGGGCCGCAAGACGGCTGCCGGCGCGGCGCCGGCGCGCGGGCGTAGCAGCAGCGGCACGCCGCGGGCGCGCACTGTCACGCACACAGAGCATGCCGCCGGGCAAGGGCGGCGGTGCGCCCGCGGGCGCGGGCGCGCGGCCGGAGTCGCGGGGCGTCTCGACGGCCGGCAGCGACTCGGGGGTCTCGGGCACCAGCCGCGCCATGACGCCGGCGACGACGAGCTCGCGGGACCTTGCCGAGGACGACCCCATCATCCAGAAGCGCTGCGCCCTGGCGCGCAAGGGCGGCAAGCTCGACCTGTGCAAGCTCGGGCTCAAGATGGTGCCCTCGATGGCCGTCGACCCGGTGCTGGCCGAGTACGTGCGCGTGGCGTGGCTGCACGACAACGAAATCGCAACGCTGCCGCCGGGCATCGGCTTGTGGAAGGTCGTGTCGCAGCTGCGGCTAAGCGACAACCGCATCCGGGTGCTTCCGCCGGAGATCGGCAAGCTCAAGTATCTCGGTATGCTGCATGTGGACAACAATCGACTCGAGGCGCTGCCGGTGGAGCTTGCGAAGTGCGCGTCGCTCAACTTCCTGGATTTTAAGAGCAACCGCGTGGGCCGCATTCCGGTGCAGCTGGGTCAGTTGTCCAAGCTCAAAGACATCGAGTACGAGCTCAACCCCCTGGCGTTCCCGCACAGAAAGGTGCTCAGTCAGGGCAAGGCCGCCGTGATCAAGTACCTGAAGCGATTCACCGAGGCGCGCAAATCGGGCCACCTGAACCTCACGCGTGTTGGGCTCAACGAAATTCCGGCTGAAATTCTCTATGTGGGTGAATGCCTGACGAGTTTGGATGTGTCGGACATTCTGCCAGGCGACGGTATGACCCTCCCATTTGAGCTCGGCGGCTGCCCCAAGCTGGTCAAATGCCAGTTCCACCCGCAATTGAAGATTTTGTCACCGCCTGAGGGCACAGTGCGACAGGGCATCGAAACGATCGTGGCCTATCTGTCACGCTTCAATGATGCCATGCAGATTGGGACGCTGGACCTGCGATCGATGGGTCTCGACTGCTTCCCTGCGGAGCTGAATGACGAAGTGCATATGCGCCCCGACAAGGTGCTTCGTTTCCTGCTAGGCGACAATGTTATCGAAAGCTTACCGCACCAGATCGGCGCCCTGATAAACCTCGAGGAACTGGACGCGAGTCAAAACAAGCTCAAGGTGCTCCCATCTGCGCTTCAGAAGATGGGCGTGCTACACACTTTAAAGGTGTCGAACAACGATCTGCTCGAGGTGCAGGAGGTGCTGGTTAATTTACGATCGCTCAAAGCGTTCGACGCCAGCCGAAATCAAATCACAAAGATATCAGAGAATCTTGTGAAGATGCGGGAGCTGGAGGTGTTTGATGTGTGCCACAACCGCATCCTGAAGCTTCCGAAATGCATCGGCAACTGGCACAAGCTGCAGCAGCTCCTAGTTGCCTCAAATGAGCTCACGGAGTTCCCGGCTGAGCTTGCGGGCCTCTCTAGTCTGCAGGTTCTTTTGCCGTGCCTGCTGTATTTCCTTTGCATGCTGCCCCGCAGTGTGGCCGAGTCGGATTTGAGATACAACTCAGTGATCTATGAACTGATTTTTCTGCCGTCCAGTAAATTGCCATCGCGCCACGGCGGAGGCCATTTCTCTCCAACCCAACATTGGAAGTGCCCATAACTTGGGCAGACGCAAGAACGTCATGTCCTCTTGCGTATGCCTAAGTTATGGGCACTTCCAATGTTGGGTCGGGGAGCAATCGGCTCCGTCATAGTGGTGGGGAGGACAATATTGGCGCGGAGGAAACAGGAAAAAGAGACTGTGTGGCTGATCATTGTCTGTGACAGGTACTCAACATCGGGTACAACAAGATTCGGCGGTTGCCTCGCGAGATCGGAAAGCTACGCAGTCTAGAGGAACTAATCCTCACGCACACCTCGATCTACGAATTGCCGGCTGAAATCGGCAAGTTGACGCTTCTGACGCTGCTCAACTGTCTCGAATGCGAGCGACTGACAGCAGTGCCGTATCAGATAGCTGACATTTCCCGATTTCGGTGCCCCCTTGTCTTCGGAGAGCCCTACATGAAGCAATTACTCTTGGATCCGTCCTTTGTGCGTTCTCCACCCCCCGAGACCATTACTCAAGGTGTCGAGAGCATGTATGAATTTCTCAACTTGATGCGGGTGTCTGATATGAGCAGCATTTTTACGTATTCAAGCAAAGGTATTTCCGAAATACCGAACGGTATTTATCAGTTCTCTGGCCTGCGAACGCTCACGCTGTCAAACAACGAAATAAGTGAGCTTTCAGAAGAGGTCAGTCGTCTGAAGAGTCTGGAGGTCATGAACATTGACAACAACAAGCTCAGCACGCTACCGCCTGCAGTATCTGCAATGGACAGCCTTAAGCTGCTCTCGTTGAAGGATAACGAGTTGCGGACACTACCACTTGAGCTGGGAATGCTCACACGGCTCCGAACGCTGGATCTTGGTTACCCTGGGCCGGACATGGAAATGCCGCCTAAAGAGGTTTCACGCAAAGGGGGTGTTGCCGTCCTCGACTATCTGCGCAGAATGGTGGCGACGCTGAGGCACGGACGCTTAGAGGCGCAGCGCCTGGGGCTTGTCTCCATGCCCAACGAGTTTCAGATGCTGCGCCATTGAATGTGGCGCTTGTCGCTGGCTCATAACCGCATTGCCGAGCTCCATGACATCATATCTTTGTGTGAAAATTTGAAGGTGCTGAGGTTGCAGGATAATGTTTTGGCTGATCTGCCTTCGTCAATGAGCAGTCTAACGGCGCTACGAGATCTAGACCTCGAAGGAAACCGATTTGAAGTTTGTCCGCACGTCTTGTCCAGTCTTACGGCCCTCACGTTGCTTCGCATGGGCCGCAATCAGCTAAGCGAGTGCCCTGTACATGTTTGCAAGCTTACCTTGCTGCAAGAACTTTTTCTCGACCACAACCACATGAGCGTGTTGCCCAACCGCATTGGAATGTGCGTGAAGCTCGTGCAATTGTCGGTGTCGCACAATGAATTGACTCGACTGCCGACGGGTATGAAGGAACTCATCGCCCTCAGCATTTTGGACGTATCAAACAATAGGCTCACAATTATTCCGGCAGAAGTCGGACTGTTACCGTCGCTCGAGGTTGCAGACTTTGACGAAAACCCGATCGAAAGTCCTCCGCCAGGAGTCATGTCCATGGGGACCATGGCAGTGTCTCACTATCTCCTCAAAATCCAAGAGATGAAGGAGACTGGAGTTGTCGACCTGGACAGCAGTAATCTCGACACAATACCGCTCGACGTGCTGAGCTATGATGCGGTGCACACTATTGTGATGACGCACAACTTTCTCGAAACTCTACCAGAGAGCATTGGCGGGCTGAGGCACTTGACGAGTCTGGACGTGAGTTTCAATCTAATTTCTTGGCTTCCTCCATCGCTTGGAAACTGCTTCTCGCTCCAAGAGCTGTACTTGACAAAAAATGAGCTCACCGTCTTGCCGTGGGAGGTGGGCCGTTTGACAAACTTGCGCTTGTTGGACCTTGACATGGAGCGCTACACCTGCCCGCCGATGGCTGTTTCAAAGCGCGGTGGCAAAGAAATCCAGCGCTTCTTTGACAGCCTTCTGATAGGTCAACATGAATTGCGAATGAACTTGGAGGAGTTTGATCTCGTTGCGATACCCAAAGAGGTTCTTGCAATGGACCGCCTCACCCAACTTGTGTTGGCGCACAATGAGCTCGAGGCACTCCCGCCGTCCATAGTCGAGTTCACGCAGCTGGAGGCTTTAAATGTGGACAAAAACCCTCGCCTTCGTGATCTGCCCCGGACAATGCGCCATATGACGTCCATACGCGCATTCTCAATGGCAGGAAACGACTTGAAAAACATGCCAGACGAAGTATTTCGCCTTACAAATTTAACATCTCTCAATTTTTCCCACAACAAAATTGAAGGCATTGGAAACCTGTTGTGCAATCTATCGCAGCTGGTGCACTTAGATCTCAGCCACAACGTCCTGTGGAACTTGCCGTGGCCGGCCATGATGCAGTTGATTTACCTGGAGAAGCTTGAACTTCAAGGCAATCCCTTAACGCTTCTGCCGTCCAGCATCGCCGATCTCACAAACCTGACGCACATAGATTTGGGGGACTCGGAACTCAACATGCTTCCTGCTGACTTGATAGACATGGTGAATCTAACGTTCCTGAATCTTGAGAATGTGGACCTGCAGGTTTCCCTCTCGTGTGTGTATATGGACAAGCTCATGTGTCTTTGCATGCATGCACTTCGAAACGCAATTAGAACTCAAGTACTGCAATCTGCAGCAATATCTACGAATTTGATTGCTACTCCCTCTCCTCCTATCGTCCTTCCTTCGCACGAGAGATAGGAGGAGACGAGTACACGCACAAACACAGGCACAATCACACTCACGCAATCACGTATGTGTGTGCAGGGTCCGAGCACGCTGACAATAGAAGATGGTCTTGAGGCCATTATGGCATTTTTACACCTGATGCGCGACTGTCGAGTCACATCGCAGTTGGAACTGGTCAAATACAAATGTGAAGGGGGACGAAAAATGGGATTTGAGCCTTATGTTCTGTGCACAGCCTTAACCAGTTTGACTCTCACGGAAAGCGAGCTGGAGTTCTTGCCTTCTGCTGTTCTGGACCTATCAAACCTCACGTTCCTTGACCTGTCAGATAATAAGTTACAGCACTTTCCTGACTCGTGTGGTGTCCAGCTGGAGCATTTGGAGACATTGTTAATTCCTAACAATCAGCTCAAGAGCCTTCCCTCTGGCATCGGAGGACTAACTGCCCTGCGCACGCTTGCCTTGCCGCGCAATGCACTGGAAACATTGCCCAGCACCATCGGTAAATGCACCAGTCTGACGCACCTTGACCTTCGGGATAACCTCATTGGATTCCTTCCGAAAGAAATTCTTGCTTGCAAGAACATCACGAGTCTCGAAATGGAATTCCGCTACTTGACAGTGTTGCAAAAGCTAAGCATGCCCTGGTCTTCGTGGGGAAATCCAGCGGCTGATGTTCTGATTCAAGGAGCTAAAACAGTTCGGAAGTATTACAAGGAGCTGATGCGGGCAGCGGGTCAGGGAGGTGACCTCGGGACAATACTGGGAAAGAGCAATTACCTGGATCTTCACAAATATGGTCTCTTAGCATTGCCCGAAGCCGTTACCCAAAGTAAGCAGTTGTCGCATCTTACTTCCCTCAATCTATCCGAGAACCATCTGCAATTTCTCAGCGACAGCATAAGTAACCTTGTCAATTTGAAACACCTTGACATGTCAAAGTGCCCGCTCAAGCGACTGCCCCCCGCGTTGGGTGCGCTTGATGAGGTGGATTTAAAGGCTGATCTGAGTGAAATGCGAAATATTCCTGATGTATGGCTGGTGCGAGGTGAGGCTGGGGTCATGGAGTATCTCAGAAAGGCAAACATTGAAATTCAAGTGGGCGTGTTAGACTTGTCGGGTGTTGGGATAAGCCACTTGCCTCCTGATCTGAGCGATCTGGTATCCATTCGTGTCCTCAGCCTCGAACGAAACAAAATTGCGTATGTCCCCTCGTCCATCGAGATTCTCTCGAACCTCACGAATTTGGCCCTCAATGATAATCAACTTTGTTGCCTGCCCCGCCAAATGGGTGATGTAGCGTCTTTGACCTCGCTGAGCGTACAAGGAAACCGCTTGACGATGATCCCCTCAGAACTAGGTCGTCTAAGCAATCTCGAAGAGCTCATCTTTGACGCTGCCACCCTCCAGCCAGTGCCTTCCGAAGTGCAGTACGCAGGTGTCGACGCTATCGTGAAGTTCCTCCTCAAACTGGAGGCCTCGCGGGGCATTCGACGCAGAGTGAACCCTATGCCCGGGAAAGCTTGGGGGGACACTTTTGATGCCAATCTTGATGGCCAGGTCTACACCCTTACCATTCCGAAGGGCACAAAAGGACGAGAAAAATTCACATGCTACTTACCGCTGGTTCCTCGAGACGTGAGATCTAACATGGTGCACTCGGGCTATGAATTCATGAAAAACACTGCAGTAGGCAACGTTCTAGATTTGAGTGGGTGTCAATTGACCAAGTGGAGGTTGGTTGCTGTAAAGGGCACCGTGCTCGACGACGCGCAGGATGATTTTTATGTGCGTGGCACCATGAACACTCCGCCAAAAGTGGACAGATTTGACGGGAACTCCGACGGCCGCTCTTCATATGGTGACGACACGGCGTCAGTAATGAGCAGTGATACAGCATCGACGTCTGGCTCATCCGTCTTCAGCACCGTCTTCGGGACAACGCCCAAAGTCACCATGAAAGAGCAAGACACCTTTCAAGTAGATGCAGAGGGCATTCTGCAGAATCTGACGGCGCAAGTGGAAGCTGAGGAGGCTGCTGAAAAAGCTGGTGGGAACAAAACTGTTGCATTACTAAAGTCTCTCGCAGGGATGAAGAAAAAGAAAGAAGACGCTCCTGTCCGCGATTTGCCCTTGCTAAGAAGCGAGACTGATGATTACGTCGTGACTTGGATGGTTGACACGAGTATGAACACCTCATTCCCTTTACCAATCTGTGTGGCGACTAATCTGACAAGCCTCAACCTCGACAAGAACAAAATAACATCGATTTCTTCATCAATTGGCACAATGTCACACCTTGTGACCTTGTCGGCCAATTACAACAAGATTGAGGCCATCTCATGGCGCTTGCGGTACTTGGTGCACCTCAAAGAAATTCACCTAAAACACAATAGATTGACCCATCTGCCTCCCAAGATTGGCAGGTGCGAGAAACTAGAAATCCTCAATGTATCTAAGAATTATCTGATTCAGCTTCCTGTCTCGATTGGGCGACTCTCTGTGTTGCACACGCTGGACATCAGCCAGAATCCGCTGGAATATCTTCCGCATGAAATAGGCGGAGTCGACAACGTCGAGTTCAATGACGTGGTTGGTCTGCGGTCCTTAAGGACGTTGCTGGCATCCAAGTGCGACCGGCTTCGCTATCTTCCAAGCAAGCTTTTTCGTTTGACGGCGCTAGAGCAGTTGGAGCTTGTGGGCGCTGAATCACTTGTGAACCCCCCGTGGGAGGTTATCGACCAGGGTTTCGATGCTGTTTTTGCCTTTCTCAAGCGTCTATACGATTGTGAAAATTCGGACTCGTTTGATTTGTCGCATGTGGGTCTTTACTGGCCACCCTTGTGCTTGGCAGAGATCGAGAAACGTCTGAATGAGCAGCAGGGAGACTTCATTGGAATGCCGCATCTGCACCATCTCGACCTCTCTCACAACTACATAAAAGAGCTGCCATCGTATATGAAAGTGGTGACCAATCTCCGTTCCTTGAAACTAGATTATAATCGTTTGGAGACGATTCCTCCTTTTGTTAGCTTACTCACACGCCTCGGCGTACTATCGCTGAATCACAACAAGCTTAAAGGCTTTTGTCCAGAAATGAAGAACCTCCTGTCCATCAGGTCTATCATTGCCAACGACAACAAGATTGACCACATATTCGACGGCGTGGCACGATTGTCCACATTGCTGGAATTGTCTCTAAACAACAATGACGTTGGGCTCATTCCGGATGTGGTAATGGTGCTAAGTGAGCTCAAATTTCTGCGCCTAGGCGGCAATCGCATCAAAAGGGTGCCCAACGAAATAACCAAAATGGAGGGTTTGGAGCAGCTTGTGCTTTTTGACAACAAGCTGGTGGAGGTGCCAGACGTTATGGGTGAAATGCACGCCCTGAAAGAATTGGATGTGGCGGACAATCGCATTGAGATGCTTCCGCTGGGCCTGGGGAAACTGTCAAACCTGACCAAACTAGAAGTGCGCAGGAACGGCTGCATACGTCCGCCAAAAGGAACACAGAATAAGGGGCCTCTAGCCGTAGTTGAGTATCTGAGGAGGATCGAACGAGCCAAAAACCACAGGCTGATGGATGCGGAGAATCTCGGCCTGGTGGCGTTCCCGATTGATGCTCTCAAGCTTGACGACATGACTGAGCTCAATATCAGTCACAACTCAATCACCACAGTACCTCCTGAGATCTTGGGCTTGACGAGGCTCCTGTGGTTGCGTATGGCGCGCAATAATTTGAGCAATCTGCCTCCAATCGTCTGCAAGATCTCGACACTGCAATCTCTGGACCTGCATGGCAATGCTCTAGCCACGCTTCCTTCCATTTTTGCTGAGATGACACGCCTTATTTCGCTCAACCTCTCCAGCAACAAGTTCGAAGTCTTCCCGCCGCCTGTAGAAAGCATGACGCAACTCCAGATGCTTGACTTGACTGGTAACGCTTTGACGCGTCTTCCCTACTTCATCGGCCGCTTGGTTTGTGCCAATGCCATCTTGCTAGGTGACAACTGCTTGACAGTCATGCCAGACTCTATTGGCGCACTGGGCAAAGTGGTCTTGTCCAGCTTGAATTTAAGTCACAACGGGTTGACGCGCGTGCCAGGAGCGCTATGCAATGTCTTGACACTGGAAACAGTATGTCTGAGCGGCAATGCACTGGATGAGCTCCCGTCGCAGATGGGCAGGCTTGCCAACCTAAAGGAGTTGTGGATTGACAATAATCAGCTAAGACTCTTGCCCCCGACCATGGGAGGCTGGGTCAGGATGCAGAGCCTTCTCATGCACAACAATCAGCTGAAGATGGTGCCCAAACAGTTGCCAGAGTTACAAGATCTTCAAGTGCTTACCATGAGCGGCAACCTTCTGACCAGCCTGCCGTGGGACCTGTGGAAATTGACCAATCTGCAAGAACTCTGGCTAGATTCAAACTCGCTCGAGCGGCTGCCTGAGGGCCTTGAGACAATGCCCAGTCTCAAATCTGTCTCATGCAAGCACAATCCTTTCTTCAAAGACGAGGTTGCCAGGGCAGATCGCATCATGGAATTGTTCCCCGACTTCGATGGCAGCGTGCGCTTGAAGCAGGCTGCGCTGGACGAGGCAAAACAACGCGAGCGCGAGGCAACGGAGCGAGCAGCCGTCCTTCTTGAGGCTGACGACGAGGATGACAAGCCAAAGAGTGCCGAGGATGAAATGCGCGAGGAGATGGAGCTGCTTAAGAAGGATCTAGCCCAAGCCCTTGAAAACAAGGACTACGACGGCGCTGATCGCATTCAGACACAGATTGACGAGATAGCAGCAAAGCTGGCCAACGGAGGCGATGGTTTTGGCCGGGTTCCCAGTGCCGAAGAGGACCACGCCAACTTTTCCATCACCGTGGTAGTCGTGCGTTGCACGGCACTTGTATCCTGTACCAAAAAGGCGTCAATCTTAAGTCCGTACGTAAGTTGAGCGCTGCCGCGTCTGCACAGGGCACTGTGTTTGCTCGTGCTTGCGCTTTCCCGCCTGCTGCCCGCTCTTTGTCTTGTGTGAGACAGCTTGGAAGAGAGTGAGGCCAGAGGCGCTCACTGGGGCATTGACCAACGGGGATTGTGGCAGGTGGTGCTTGAGATGCCGGAAGGCAGCGAGCAAAAATTCAAAAGCAAGGTGGAAAAGAAGACAAACGACCCTGTCTTCGGCGACAGCTTTACCTTTGAGAATGTCAAGGGCAAACTGTGCCAACTGGTGGCGACGGTCTACCACAAAAACTTCATCGCGTCTGACAGCCAGGTGGGTCTTGCAACAGTGCCCCGGCAGGACGTCTATGGAGCCCACGGTGTGGAGCAGACGTTTGCGCTCGAGAGCCGCACAGGCGTGACTGCTGGCAAGCAGGTTGGGAGCATCACCCTCAAGATTCTCGCCTCCTGAGTTAGCACCGCCCCGTCACCTGTTATTTCGGAACTCTCCCGTCACCTGCTGCGCTCAGCTTGTGTTGACTGTGATCATAAAGAAAAGGAACGGAAGGAGGAGAGGGGAGAAAGACCGACCATACTATATATACCCTGGTTAAGCGAAAATCGTCTTTTAAGCCTAAGTCCCAAGAAGCATCATCCCAACAGTGTCAGTTCAGGCTTGTTGCACCCTAACAGGAGCCATTTGCAAACATGCCAGTGTTTGAAAAATGTCACCGGTTGGTCGCGAACCGTGGCGAGTTCGTAGCTGCTCCTGCCATCATGCTCGAAAAAAAGCCACCCACCGTGACGGCTGGACCCGGTATCCTTAAGGGGGGGGTCCGTAGCCGGTCGGAAAACATTTTCCGGGAAAAAGTGTCCGGTAAAAAGAAATATGTTCAGCGGAAAAAGAAACCATAAATTGACCGGTCCCGGGAGGACAGTGTGGGTATGACAGTTTCCACTTAAGTGAGACTCCCCCAAAAAACGGAAAACTTGAACTTCGTTCGGCGGGACTTATAATCGCGTTTTTGGCGGAATCTTAAAAAATCTCCCGGTACAAAGAAAAATCGA
>Ga0115006_10000326_pt1 | contig 25295 bp, 8 predicted proteins | sample ArcOceMetagenome_3_FD_88943 | JGI IMG/M metagenome (GOLD analysis project Ga0115006, IMG submission 88943) | Marine eukaryotic phytoplankton communities from Arctic Ocean - Arctic Ocean- Svalbard ARC20M Metagenome | ecosystem: Environmental > Aquatic > Marine > Oceanic | place: Arctic Ocean...
CTTGTTGAGCTGGATGCCCAGGCCCCTTGCCACCGCCTGCGGTGCGCTCACATGATCAGCTTGGGACGCCATACACAACACGCAATGCGCGCAACATGACAGCTGCAAACGATGATTCTACAGTGAGAGTGTCCACGCCATGGCTTTCGCAACAGGGGGCGGGCGCAAGGATGGACAGACCCGCCATCGGCGCTTGGCTGTCACCGACAGAGCGCCCCCCATACACATGACCAGGGAAGCCAGCCGCTCTACATCCACGACGTGTCCAGCCACCACGTTGCGCCCAGGCCGACCTCGGCCGACCCGCGACCTGCTGTCGCGCTCCTCTCCGCCCCGCGCATCTGCGCCATTCCCTGTGCTGGCGCGCCCGGGCCCGGCGCCAGGGTGCTCTGCAGTCGCCGGCGAGAGCATGCAGGCACCGCCCCCGCCCTCGGGCGCCTCCGCGCGTCCGACACGCGCCCGCGCCCCCGATCCCCGCTCCTCAGTGTCTGTAGGCTGCACAGTGCGTGCGTGTCTCCTCGCGCCGACCTGTCCAACGTCCCCGCGCGCAGGGCTGTGTCCAGCGCGGCTCTGCAAACGGGCGCACTGTGCCCCACTGCGCGCAGTCGCCGCTTCCGGGACCGTGAGCGCCTCGAGGCCCGCCGGCCTCGAGTCGGCGGCGAGCAGCAGCACCAGACCCAGGAGACGCAGCAGCCCGGTGCACTGCCCAGCCCGCAGCATCGCATGTCATGTCAGCGCCATCATGGCTGAAAATACAAATCTCAAGCAAAGGCGTGTTCGTGCGTTCGTAACACGCCTTCTCTTCTAGGAGCGGTCCAAGGAGCGGTCCCATCCCATGGGACCGGCAGCGCGCGGCCGTGTGGTGGGGCTGTTAGTGCTCGACTCGCTGGTCGTGCAGTCAGCGCTCGCGCAGGCCGGCCGCGCGCCCGTGGCGCCCCGCGCGCCGCACCAGCTGCAGCTTCCCGCCTTTCTGAGCGCACCGACCGCCCGGCACCCCCTGCTGCCGCCGGGCGGGTGCCGGGCGCAGGGGCCCGCCGGGCCGAGGGGCGCGCGCCCGCCTGCGAGCAACAGGTGGGTGTGCGTGTACAGCAGCGCGGAGCCCCGGGGCCCGCTCGCGCGCACGCCTGCAGCCCAGCGCGCGCGCGCGTGCGCCCGTGGTCCCATCACTTGACAACCTGCTCGGGTCCGCAGGCTGATGCATCTTCGGTGCCCGTCGCTTGGCATGGGCACGAGTGAGCCGGGCGCAGGCGCAGGCGCAGGCGCAGGCGGAAAGAAGAAAAAGGCAAAGAAGAGACGCGTCGACGAGTTGCTGGTGGAGCAGGGGCTGGCACACGACGCCAAGGTCGCACGTGTGTCTGTGTTGAAGCTGGCGGCCGAGATGTGTGTAGACCCGCGCTCGCAGGAGCAATGCGTCTGTGGGCGTTCGTGTTTCCGTCTGTGTGTGCACCCTGAGACATGCGCCCGCACCTTGCGTTTGCCCGTGCTTTGCGCTCGTGTATATACGTGACGCGCATGTGCGTGCATGGTGACAGCACGCAGCAGCGCTAGTCATGACAGGAGCAGTCATTGCGGACGACAGCACTCGAATAGACAGTGCCGGCGCCAAAGTTGCGGAGGACACCCCATTTCGCCTCAAGGGCCAAAAGGCGCACCCATGGGTGTCGCGCGGAGGGATGAAACTTGACCATGCCATTCAAGAGTTCGCTCTCGATGTGTTTGGACGCGTGGCCATTGATGTCGGCTGCAGCACTGGCGGGTTCACGCACGTTCTTTTGCACCACGGCGCCTCCAAGGTGTATGCAGTAGATGTGGGTTACGGGCAGTTGGCCCTGCAGCTCCGTGACGACCCTCGCGTTGCTGGTGGGTCTCTCTCTCTCTCTCTCTCTCTCTCTCTCTCTCTCTCTCTCTCTCTCTCTCTCTCTACACACACACACACACACACACACATTGTTGTGTGTTTGCGCGTCTGTATGTTGGCCTGTCTGTGTCTCTGTGTCTGTGGCACGATCCCTTGCGTTGACGGTGTGTGTCTGCGTGAGTGTGTGTGTATGCCCCTCTCTTTCTGTGTCAGTATCAAGGCTCTTGCATTGCTGGTCTCTCTCTCTCTCTCTCTCTCTCTCTCTCTGTGTGGCACACGTTGTTTTGCGTTATTTGTATGCATGGATATCCAGAAACGTGCATACATGCATGCACGCCTATACGCAATTTGAGCATTACATTTCTGCACCCACTCATGCAATCCCTGATGATGCGCAGTGCTGGAGCGGACAAACGCACGCCAGATCAATCAGACAGTGATACCCAGTGCCCCGAATCTTGTCGTCTGCGATGCCTCCTTCATCCCTCTCCACAAGGTGCGTGCACGCACGCGCACACGCACACGCGCACGCGCACGCATACGCGCACACGCACGCGCACGCACACGCGCACACGCACACGCGCACAGAGAGGCACAGAATCACACGCACGTGCGTGTGTACCCGTGCGCGCTGGCACGCAGGTACTTCCGGCTAGTCTTGCGCTGTGCCGCGCACCTGCAACGCTGTTGGCGCTGATTAAGCCCCAGTTTGAGGCAGAGCGCCACGAAGTTGAATCCGGCACTGGCGGTCTGATGCTGATAAAGAGGGAGTGCGTGGGGAAGGAGGGAGGGCGGGGGGAGGGAGTGAGTGAGGGAGGAAAGCTTTCGCATGCTGTACCCATGTTGTTACCCCTGACAAGGGCCCGCGCGCACTCGTCGCTCGTTGCGGCAGTTGAGGGAGGTGCTTGCGCGAGGCCGCATCTACGTGGCATTTGCCAGGATTCTGATGGTTGTTGTGGGGTGGTTGTGCTGCACTGCAGTGGTGCGAGACAGTGAAGTGCACGACAGAGTTTGCTCAGAGGTGCAGACTTGGTTGCAGCGGCAGGGCTGGGAGGTACGATGCCCCATCGCTTGCTCACGTCCACGCTGGGGGCGACGACAGGCTTGTTGTCTGCTTCGAGTGTTGGGCAACAAAGAGGGAGAGAAAGCAAGGACGAGAGACAGAGAGGGAGATGGGGGCAAGAGAAAGAGAGGAAGGCGACGAGATGGATATAGAACGCCGCAGGCTGCTGCGAGGATATATGATCCAAGGTTTACTTGGGACTGTGTTACCATTTTGTTTGCAGGTGAAAGGGTTGACCAAGAGTCCCATCACAGGACCTAACGGAAACGTCGAATTTATTGTTTGGGTGCGTATGCGCCTCGTCGACGAGCCTTTTCATCTGCGTGCTGCTGGCTGCTTCACGTGTTTTGTCTGCTCTTGTGCCCGCGTGACATCTCTATAGATGAGTGATAGCCTCTTCATGTTGTACTTGCTCGCTGAATTGATCGGTCGCTCACTCGCGCACTCATTACATATGCGCTGACACATCCGGGAAATGGCAGGCGCAGCTGATGGCAACAAGTCCCGAGGCCACTGTAGCCACTGCTGCTGCGAGCGACGCTGAGGACAGCCAGGGTGGGCAATGAAGCGGCCAAGTTTCTGTATAAACTTGCACTGGGTCAAGGTTGTAACAACGGTCATCTTTACATTTATTATTTACAAAATTGAACAATCTCTCCAAGCATCATTGAATACCAGTGGAAACTCCTGCGTTTGGGCCTGAGAACAAGCCCCTCCCTTCTTTTTGCTCCTCCCGCTCCTCCTTCCCGTCTCGTACACGAGCGTCGCGCGGTCGCGCTCAGAGTCCTCCGCGCTCACTCTCTCAACTCCTCCGTTGCTTGTCAACATAAACCTTTCCTTCCAACCTCTTTTTGCCGTATAATGGGCCACGAGTGTCTAGTGGTGGTGTTACCCGACAGGGTGTTGTACGTAACGACCCTCAGTCACCTGTTGATTGTGAATAAAACCTCCACCTCCTGATCCTCCTCCTCCTCCTCCCCTCCACCACCACCAACTTCTCTTCCTCCTCCCGTATCGTTGCGTCCGCTTTGAATAAGTCCTCCTTCCCCCACGACCCCTTCTCACGCCAATTCCCGTTTAGAAATGAGAGGCGACTCACGGCCGCCCCGGGCCGACGCACCTGGGGCTAGAGCATCTTCAGAGCTACCCGTACTTGGTCGGCTCATCGATCCCCCCGACGGGGGTCTGCCACCTGTGCTGGGTCTACTGAACTCACCACCAGAAGCAGGGCGACCCAAGATCTGGCTCCGCGGAGTCGTGCCCGGTCGACTGGTTGTTCCCGGTCTACCGGTCGTCGTCGGCTGAGTGGGAGTACCGGGCAGGCTAGATGTCTCATCCAGCTCGTGCAACTCTTGGAGGCTGAATGCTGGCACTTCCAACAGTGAAGGCTCGATGTCGTGCATGACAAGTGATCTGTCAGCGCGCAATCGCTCGCGAGCGCGCGCCATGTCAAGCTTCGCGATTGCTGCTTTCAATCGCCGGTTTACACCAGCAGCGCTTGCCGAGTATGCCATGGCTTGATCATCGGACGTAGAGGCAGCTTGCGCTGCATCATCGCGTTGGTGTGAAACAACCGATGCGACAGTAGAGACAGACGCTATTCTCCCAAAAGAATCCACACGCTGGAACTCAGCCACTTCGTCAGCAGCAAGTGCGTTCTCTGGGATTTCTTTGTCTTTGCGCAACCGGGACAGTAGTGCTGAGGCAGCACTTCCGAATGAAGCAACCCTGGTGAAAAGCTGTGATCCCAAAGATTGCTTTTCCTTCTTCTTCTCCAAGATCAAATTCCTGATTCCCTTCTTGAATTTTTTGTCCAGGGGTTCAATCTCCCCATTTTGAACCTTCAACTGCATGATGAGCGAATGCACATTCTGTTTGAACTCTTCGAATGTCAAGTTTGAGTCAACCTCTTCCTCCTCTTCTTTGATTGATTCTACCGCACTCACAGCTGATGGTGCCCGCTTGAGTCCGAGAGATACAGCAGACTTGAGAATGGCACCACTTCCACCCCCACTTCGAAGGCGCTCCCACACGCGACTTGCGCGAGAATTTCCGGACTTCTGTGATTCTTTGGAGGGAACACGCGCAAAAACAGCTTTTTTCTTCTTCACGAGCGCGTTGATGTGCTCTTCAGACATAATGTTACTCATCACAGCACGAATGTGTTGGGGGACGATTTTGCCATCTTCCAAATCATTGCGCAAGAAGAACTTGGCAATGAGCTTATCTGTTTCTTGTATTTCGATGTTGTCCAGCAGTGTGTCAAAGCTTACAGATTCAAAGACGTCATGAACACCAAGAGTCATCCAAAAGTCTTCAAGATCTTCCTCCCTGTCGCCCAGCTTGGATGCATGATCATAAGGATTGTCGCACACCGTCGCTATTCGATTAAGGTCCTCTAAAGAAATCTTGCGCCCCACCTCATTATTGCACATAGGTATCAAATGCTGAATCAGTTTGGAATAGTTCCAACTCAGGGTCTTTGGCACGGGAGGAGGCGGAGTCGGCGGCGGAGGGGTCACAGGCACCTCTGGCACAGGCGAATCCGGAGGAGAAACTTGTTCTTGTTCCTTTTCGATGGGCGGTCTCATGACCTGCCACAGATGAGATCTCACTTCCAACCATGCAGCTGCGATCAGCATCAGAGGCTCCCAGAAGAAGAATTCGAAAATTATTGTTGTTACCGTCGCAACCAACCAAGCGTATTGGGTGTCTGGATCAAAAGTCGTTCCATATAGGAAAGTAACAAAAATAAGTAGGCCGTACACGAGAAGTGTAATGCCGTATCCAGCATATAGAAAGTCTCTTGTCAATTCGTGCTTGACCACATGATGGTGCCCATGCTTGGCCCTCACACCGCGCAGTGGAGACTCAGCCGCATGTGATATGTCAATGGAGTCATCGAAAGCCTCCCGTACCGGCGGTAATCCGGCAGGGCGTTGGAATGCACCTGCAGCTGCTGTCACTGTACCTGCAGAATGCGTTGGTCTCCTTTGAGAACCCTCTGGGGTTCTTGGTCCTTTTCGTCCTTTTGCACCTTGAGCAGGCGCCAGAGCGCCCCAACCAAGATCATTTGCATCCGATCCCATTTTCGCGCCAGCGACTGTTTCTGAAGGAGTGTCTGCAAGAACTTGATTTTCTTGCAAGCCCACCGTTTCGACGTTTGCAGCCACCTCCACTCTGCCTCTTCGACCCTGACGCACCAAATCCTTTGCACGTCTTCGTTCTTCTTCAGCCAATGCCTCTTGTTTCTTCCTTTCTTCCCTCTCGATCATTAGCAGCTTCACTTCTTCTTTGCGTTTCTTGCGTTCTTCCCGCTCAACTTCTTCTCTCTGCGCTTTCAGCTCTCTCTTGACGCGTCTTCTAGCCGCTGACGGCGTCTCAATGAGCCGGAACATCAATGAGTAAAGGGGCTGCAGAGGGATAAGAACGAATCCAGTTAGCATTCCTGGCAAGATCTGGTAATCATTCGTGAAGCCTGCCTCACCAAGCCACAGGATGTTGACAACCATGGCGGCCGTCACGTACACAAATAACGTGGTCACGCGAGCTGCGCGGTCATATGAATCTTTGTGGGCTCTGAAGAAGATCCCCAAAATTCCATGCTCGGTCTTGAGCAGATGCGCACTTCTTCGCGACCACAAGTTGAAGAAAAGAGATCTGAATCGGAATACAACCTTCTCTTGTGCATATGGTGACGCTACTCTCCTATTCGCAGTGCTGCTGAATATGATGGGATGTAGAGCATGCTTGTCTGACCTGCTCCAGTGGTGATCAATGTAATAACCGAATCCAGCTAAAGCGACACCCAACAAGAATGCGCAGCACGCTGCAATTAGAATTTCGTTGTGGTGTCGGAAATTTGCAATGATCTTTCCATTTTCCGCTAGAAATGCATCACTGCGGCCAAGATCGGTCAAGCCCGGACGCATCATCGCAACAAAATCTGTCAAGTGATAACAAGCACATCGCAGGACGTTGGCGTCAGTTCCGATTGCCAGACAACCTTTCTTACTCCATGAGTTCACGGTGGTATCCCAGAACTCACACTTGGCCATGTGATAATCTCCTGCTTCAATTGCATCCATTTTTGTCGGCGTGATGCCCAACGAAAATATTGCTGGTGATTCCATTTTAGGGAGGTCTACTGCATTGGGTCCGGCAAGAATTTGTAGAGAAGTCGTGTCTGATAAGGTCAGCGCTGTATCCTCGTTGTATAGTTGAATGCTCCAAACCATGAGTTGCGCGTCACTTACTGACGCAATTGGATTGAAGCTCGAAGGTAGTACGACAGCATTGCAGAAGTTATTACGGCTGCATTTGTATGACGGCACAATCGCGCCCGTATCGACTACTGCATTTGCACTGAGCGATACATCGCCTTCAAGCAGCTGCTCGCGAGCATATCGCCCAACTGTTTGTTCAAACAATTCGGTTTTCACATTCAGGGGGCTTTCGAATGCCACTGTGTCTTTGATGCGAGCGTGCCCGAGCGACGTCATTATCGTTTGAATCCTAGTGAATACTTTCGATACTTTAACTTCGCCTTGCCTGCGAACAGATTTCCGTGAGGATTCTTCCGCTTTCATGGTCCCAGACAGGGCGTTACTGAAATACGAAGCTGCGGGTTCTGAGATGCTACCGAGATCAATCGATGCTGCAATCAAAGTCTCGATCAACGACATGCCAGTGAAGTGGTAGGACATGACAGATGGGCTACTGGCAATCATGGAGCCTTCAACCGAAGAACCAATAAACGCGACAAAGTCTGATGTCAACACAGAAGAAGCCGACGCTGTCGTCAATGCAGTGAGTATCTTTTCTCTCAAGACAGCGTCGTCACTCGATCCTCGTCGCCTGTTCGTGTTCATTAGACTGGAAATCGCACCGGCAGCACCAATCAGCGTTTCAGTGTCCCCAACCGCTTCTGCAGATACAATCAAATTGTCGAACAATGACGATGCACTCACAGACGACGGCGGCTGAGCTACCTGCACTGACACCGATGGAGGCGTAGCACAAGCGCCGAGACTGTCGCACACGCGGGCGATGAGAAAATCACTTGCGTTGACGGTTGGAGTAAGGAAAACTTTCAAGACATTAAAAATTACTACTCCGCTGAGCGGTTGAAGCGCCTGCATGTTTTCAGCCTTTCCAATATGGTAAGAATACTGCAGCGGTAGATCTTCTATATCATCTACCCATTTACTACACGACAAAGTGAATTTGGTATCAAATGCAACTCCAGTCGTTGGAGAGACCATAAAACTGCCTCCCACAGGTGCCTTATTCACAACAAGCACAACATTAGCTTTTCCTGCATTCCCTTGACTACACCCTGCCTGCAATTGCAGCAAGTATTCCTGTCCTGGAGTCAGAATTCCAGGCATCAGGACAAGATTTGGAGACGTGAGAGCAGTCGATCGAATAGATTCGTCTTTCAAGTCAATGTCACCAGTGAGTAACTGCCAAGAGTATTGCAGATTTATGCAAGGACGATTACCGTTGGAAAAGGTGCCATTCCCGACAATTGCCAGACGGTCGTCTGCGTTCACTTTTCTCTTCGGAGTTCCAAGGAGAGAGATACTGACTCCCGGTAAATTAGCCTGCACAACATCGATTTCGACTGAGGCTGAGCTCACACGAGGTCCAGGATCCTTTTGGACTGTCACAGTAAACGTAACCGTAGTTCCAGACACAAAACTACCACCTGGAATCACAATTTTGGAGGAATCTTTGACCATGATTCCAGTGCGATCCTCAAAACAGGGATTGGGCACACACTGCCAGTTGAAAGAAAACGGCCCATCAACTCCATCTGGATCAATTGAACCGGAGGCGTCCAACTCAAGGTCCATGTTTTCAGAATGTGAACGATTTCCTCCCTGAATAACAGCAATAATCGGACTCGCCTCCACGTTGATTGTTACTTCAGCGGATGAAAAAGAGTTCGCATTGTTTTTCACTACCCCATTCAATCGGAAGGTGTACGTCTGTCCAACCGCTAGTGATCTGGCTGGGAGGAAAAGACTGGCAGTTTTCACAGTTTTTGGAATTGGCCACTGCAAAAGTTGCGGTCCACCAGTTTGTGTCCAACTGAAGTCAACTCCTTGCGTACCTGAAGCAGCGCATGATGACAACTGCGCACGCCCTCTCAAGCTTATTGGCATTGAACTCTTTACGTTTTGAACCGAATTGCCTGCAATAAAGAGCTGCGGCGTATCATCACCAGCCACAGTTACAGGAATGGACACACTTTTTTGTACGTCCACAAAGTTTCGCACAGACAGCGTGAAGACATATCTGGTGCCTGAAAGTAATGTCGACTTGGGAATATGTACGACCCTCTGTCCAGCAGGCAGGGCGTTCAAGATTTTCATGACCAAATCACGGTTGGCCGGACCAAGCTCTAGTCCCCATTTGAAAACCATCTCCCGGCCCCCATCACCGTATGAGGAGGACGCATCAATTTGCAGCTCATCACAGGCTGCAACTCTCCCCGGCGAATTCACGACTGGCGTGGGTGGTATCGCTGCTTTTGGCAAACGAAGGAAGACGCTTCCACTCACTGGCTTCGAATTTCTCCTTGCGTTCAGAATTAATCCCACCTGCACAGCAATTGGAGAGCCACGGCTAACTGTTGGGTTCTGACCGAAACTAATGGAGAATGAGCTCTCAGACGTCCATGAGCACTTGCTACCCTGCCCAACCAACAAGTACGTGTGAGAGTCTAGAAGCCGCTTGCAGTCGAAAATGCCGCTAAATGCCCCGTTTCCAACATCGGTTGCTTGATCAAAAACGACTGTTGCTCCAGCCAAATGCGATTCAAACACGGCGCTTTTCAAGTATGGGGGTTCAGCCGGTGTTACATCAATGGTAAAGGGGCTGTCCTTGACATGGACACCTTGGATTTGAACATTCAACAAGCACTTGTCGCAAGGGAATGTCGCGGAATACTCTATTTGAAGGCTCGTCGTCGTGGATGTGAGCACACTGAAGCTGAACCCAGACCGATTCGACTGTAAAAACACATTTACATCCCGCGAGAGTAAGGAGGTGACGGGATTACCCAGACTGTCAACAGGATACAAGACGAAATGAGCTGTTTCGGCAGCAACCACTCCGAACAGACCATTTCCAACTACTCTGCTTTCAGTTGCTGATAAATCTCGTGGCTGCACATGTATTTTATATGGAGAAGTCGGAACAGGTTCGCCCGAAATTGACAAAGTCAGTGAATAAGCACCGGAGGCTGTCGTATCAAGCGTCACCACAAATTGATTCTTGGTGGCGAAGACATCAATTTTGCCCTTCGGCGGCATAAGGCAATTCACCTCGGACAAGGCTGAAACTGTATTAGGAGTCGGTACCATATTACCAAAGCGATCATGCACACGGATCGGAATCGCTCGTGCTTGGCCTGCCATCAAGTTTTCAATGTCGTTTATGTGAATAAATGAAGTGCCTGCATGCATGGCACCTGGAGATAATAACAAAGCATGCGTTTGACTGCCTGAAAAGCCACGCACAGCAATTTGCACACTGTAAGTGCCGCTGGCGGTGAAATTGTATACGGCCACATACGTGCTGTCTCTGGCATCTTTGATCACAGCGGACCATTTTGTTGGCCCGTCAAACTCTACCTTGAAAGGAGGAACTTCCGCCGGGCGATACAGTTGCAGATTAAAAAACCGGTCCCGTGCTTCAATGACAAAAGATCCTTCATTACCGGCTGTCCCCGCTGTCAATCCATCACCCAGTAAGACACTGTGTTCAGCGCTTGTGACACCAGGCTGAATTTCGATGAAAAAGGGGCCAGTTCCGATTATGTCAGCATCCAGAATAACCCCTGTTTTGTATGAGCCAGCGACAGTCAGCAAGTAATTTATCTTGTAGCTCCCATCCTGGTTGTCCACGACCATGTTTGAGTCTGGCTTGGAGTTCTGAGATGAAAATCTGAGGTAAAAGCTACCTTTAATCATTTCCACTGAAATCGTACGTCCTCCCGTTGTAACGTGCAGACCATAATCATCGATTGTCTGCACGTCAAAGGACGAAATAACTCCGGCTGTGCCAAGACTTGTCGCAAGTCCCCGTGCAATGGTTTTGCCTGCCACGGGATCTCCAATACTCCTGCGAATAGGAATGACGAAGGGGCTTCCCTTCCATCCTACAAAATCACCTCGTTTGGGCATACTCACTGTTCCAATGTGCTTGCCGTTTATCATGACTGAGACATAAACGAACCTGAGATAGGTTGAATCTTTAGTGAAGGTGTATCTTGCTTTCCATACAGGTGGCGTCTTCTCGATTTTGTCACTGAACCACTGTGGAGACCCCTGTGTGGTGGTGTGAATACCCACCTGCAGGCTGTCTTGAAGAATTTCCTCTAATACGTTTCCGAAGACATCGCGAGGCATAAGATCAAAAAACATTTCGACCTGAAAGATCACAGCATCAATTCCTGGACCGGCAGCTGTCGACATTTCAGGTGACACTGGACCTGGTGCAACTCGCAGCGCAAAGGGCGAGTCTTTTACAAAGACTCCTAAACCTTGTACAGACAATTCAACAGAACCGCTTTTGTTCACCCACATGCCGACTCTCCAAAACCCCGTTCTTGTCTCTATCATTTGGCTGACTTCTATCGATTCCGCATATTCATTTCGACCAGTCAATTCAAAGGAAGGGGACGGTGTTGCTTATGGATTGCCCCAAAAATCTCGCGATCGGATACCAAAAGACACTTGTGTCCCTGTCGTCGTCAAGGACAATCCAGGCCCAAATGCCTCGAAAAATCCACCAGCACTGAAAGGGAGAGCTTCTAAATAAATTTGGTGGGCCCGATTCTGTACTAAGTTACCATCAATGGACACTTTGATTTGATATTTGCCTGCATGTGTGCCGGCAAATAGGTAAGCATAGGTTCCTCCATGTACAGCTCCCGAATCATGCGTACTGTTGATATCGTTGTGCGAGAGTTCAATTCGGAAAACATGAACGTCTGGCTGAATGTTAAGGAATGCGTCGTGTGCTTCTATTCGGTAGTGGACTTCAGGATTTACTGAAGCACATCGATGCCCCATCAAAGATTCAGATTGACACAGATAGGAGGATTTCCAGTAAACTTTAGACACAGATGCATCCACAGGTGCTGCGATGACGCCAATTGAATACGGGCTGTCATCCACGTGCAAGTTCTGATAAAGCACGCTCAGCTTGTAAGATTCAGCTCGCGTGGCAAGATATGTGATCACATACGTTCCATTCTTAAAATCGTTGAATGTCGGGATCAAGAGATTCGAAGATGCCTGGCTCTCGAGCTTGATCACAAAATTGTCCCAACCTGTGTACAAGTAATTTCCGGCTCGATCGCGAGCTGTCAATTTGACTACTCCCCTCACTCCTGCTGTTGCTGATGAAATGGAATGGCTATAAATCAAAGTGTTCGTCGCATTCAATACGTTTGGAATCACTCGCACATTAAAGGGGCTTCCTTTTATGTTGTCAGACCCATATGTGACAGCAAGTCGTAAGGATCCTGAAATTGTCGTCATGTAGTTGCACAGGTAATTTCCCGTTCCTTTGTCAAGACATTTGCCACGATGCAATGAATAGGAGTCAGTAACGAAAACCGTGAAGGAAAATCCTCCATACGACAGCAAGTTCGAAAACGAGTCCCTAGACGCAATACTAAAAGAAGCAAAATCTGCCGCAACAATCTCCCTGATACCGTTGCCAGATGCAGTACACTTTGAAGGATTCACTGCACCAGCCTGAACTGATACCTGGAACGGTACATTTTGCAGATTGATGTTACCAACGTAGATTTTCAAAGAGTAAGTGGCCTGCTTTGTAACAATATACCTCGCTACAAGCCAATCATCGTCAGCAGTGCTAAGAGAAAATCCAGATCCATTGTAAGGCATCATCAGAAATCGGAGACCACTCTTGCCTTTGGCATTTCCGAAGTGATCTGCTATGCGAAGGCGAAATTCAGATTGAATACCAGCAATTGAAGAAGTTAAACCTGCACCGCTTACTTGACTGGCCACTTTTGACACAACACCAGGCAGCACTTGGAGTGGTAAGGGACTTGTGACCCAAATTCCTCCGCTGGATAATCTATACTGGACGGAATAGGTGCCGCTCACTGTGATATGATACCGAATATCAAAAGATCCGTCCAGAACATCCTCAACCCCAACTTGAACATCGCTAGGCCCAGAGATTCGAGCCTCAAAGGGCAGTCCTGGAGAGTGCGAGAACGTCAAACTATTTAAAAACCGATCTCGTGCTTGAATCCTGAATGAACCCAAAACACCTGCTGTCGACACTGTCAGAAAATCACCAGATGACGTACTGTGCTCTGCGCTTGCAAATGCCGACATTACGTCGACCTGGAAAGGGCTCCCAGATATATGACAGGACGTCAAATTGCCAATACAGTTGATGCAACTACGATTACATTGTGGAGCATCCAGCAAAACTGCCATAAGGTACTTTCCAGCTGAAGTGATGGTCAGGGAAATTCGGTAAGAGCCGTCTTCTTGGTCAATGAATGAGACCTTTTTGCCCAAAGTTAGAGCAGAAGCCTCCACAAAGAAAAAAAGGCCCCCGTGTGTCCGGGACCAGACTGCCGACTCGGTTTCGGATTTGTCAACAGACTGAACAGTAAAAGTCATACCCTCACCGGCTGTACCTTGCCTTGTAATTGGCTCTCGCAAGAATGAATCACGTTGCGAGAACACACCGTTTGTGCCTGCTACTAGTGATATGCTGAAGGGACTTCCATGAATATGCTGATCTCGAAGCTTGATCACTACAATTGCTGAACCGAGTTCTAAGACTGTGAAAGAAGCTTTAAATCCTGCAGGTGGCGGAGCAAGGGGATCCAGATCAGGTGTAATTGCGGTGGTTTTGCCTGAAGCATATGTTACCGTAATTCCGGGAACGTCTGAATCTGAGGCAGCAACAATATTCTGGAAGCCATCTCGCATAATGATGGAAAGGTCCAGCGTCGAAGCCAGTCTTCCACCCAGAATTCCAGAACCAATTGCATACGAAAAAGTGTTGCTTGCATTAGCAGGATGCACAAACACTCGCAAGGGGGCTGGGAGCACAGAAGAAGAGCCACGGAGAATACGCAACATATGCTCACCAGACTGTGTCAGGTTGCCAACCCAGCTGAACGTTCCATCTCCACCATTTGCCATTTCAGTTTGCAAGATGTTGAATCCTGGTTCATAGTGGAACACTACCAACGAAATACCATCACCGGAAGTCAAATAATTCCCGTATGTATCCCGAGCGCGTACGTTGATCTCACTCTGCTTTGTCCCCGCAACTACCCAGGATTCTGACAACACAATTACCGAAGCAGAGCTGCTCATATCATGTGTGTGGCAGATGACGGAGGCATTCTCTAAGACTCTCACGAAGCCAAAATCTACTACCAGAGAGTACGTTCCACTCTGGGTACTGAGATAAGAGACAACGAAGGAACCGTTTCGGAAGCCAGATATGTAACCCCAAATCTCGTGGAAGATTGGTATTCCCTGGCGAACGATCGTCTGGCGATTGAGTAAAGGAGGAGAACCCGATGCATTCAAGGACGCGTCATTTACATACGAAGAATTCAACCGTGACGACACATTTTCGACAGAAGTGTTCGAAATTTGCGGTGGAATTTTTCGTAATACAATTTTGAATGGCAACTGAGGAGAGGACGGGTCAGCAACAATCGCGTTGCCAAACTGATCTCTTGTTTGAAGTAAGAAAAACGAGACTGAACCTGCAGTCGCTACCGAGAGACCCTCACCAAAGATCTGAGTCCTTCCTGGGCGCGCCGGACCCGGTCGGACGACTACTGAAAAGGGAGACTCACCGACAGGAGACCTGCCCAGAAGGATACTCAAACTATACGATCCTGACCGCGTCATATTCCAAGACAGCTTCAAAGTCTCAGTGCTTTCTTCAGCAAAGAAGGAACGAGCAGGGGAGGTGTTTTTTGTAATATTTTTCGGAGTCGGAGGCAGTAGCTCACACCCACATGAGCACTTTCGCACAAGCGGGCACTGACAATCACAAACCCGAGGCTTGCAACCACAGTTGCAAGGAGGTTTTGGAGCCTGACACATACATGCGCTGCAATTTGCTATCCTTGGGAAGGGTAAGATGGACTCGTAGTATGTCGTTCTAATCTCATTACGATATGTGGCGTTCGTCCCATTAGTTCCGTTCCATGTACCGTTCACGTGCACTTTCAATGTGAAGTTTCGAGGAGTGCGGCGGATGTCATACTCAAACCATTCTCTCGCGAGCAAAATGCCAGAGCTGCTGCAAGAGCAATTTGTGCAAAATGAAAAATTGTTTGCCACTACCGTTGCATTGACAGATGGTAAAGAATGTGTGTTGTTCGCGTTCACCGAATTGTTGATCGCTGGAACCCCCTCAGGTTGGTCAGAAATAAACAGCGACTTTAGAACGACCAACCATGGTCTCGTGTCGCGTGGCTCTCCACTTGCATCACAAGTACATGAAGCGCAAGCGCCAGTGGGTTCATATGAAATGGGCGGAAATATTGGAATAGACCCACTGCACCGACATCCGGTACAATTGCCTGTAGTATTGTAAACGTCTGGAGGTGTAATTGGGCTGCCATCCGCCGAACACTCGCAATCATTGCAAGCGCACCAAGGCAAAGCGCTAAGCACACTTGAAGAATTCTCTGTTTTTGACCCTGCAACGGCGGCTAATGTCGTGTCTGTCAGGTTGCAGGCTTCAAGTCCTATGGCTGTCCTTTTGACCCGAAATCTGTGACACTCACACTTTCGTCCTGGAACTATCGGTGGGTAGCAAGGGCATGCCTGTGGACGCCATCCGACAGCAATAAAGATTTCGGTGCCCGCGATGTTGAGCTGCTGTGGCGCCAGCATCAAAGTCAAGTTGTGGATCCGGTACGTTGTTGGATTATAGTACTGGTCTCGAACAGAAACGATTAGCTCGCCAGGATTTCCAGCTACCGTCTCAAGCGAACTCAAGTCTACTGCTGTGCTTGCGACAGAATCCATGGGTCCCGGGATGATCGTTGCATTGTTCTGTGGCACAACCTTCTCCACCGGCTTGCCATCCAAAAAAGCAAAGACGGTGTATTTTCCCACCGCCAGCTCTGAAAAGATAGCGCTATACGTGCCATTCCCGTGGTCGGAAACTGGGCTCCGATACATTAGGGATCCTAGTATTTCTGATCTTACAGATGCTCCTCCAACACGAACTCTGTTTTCGAATCTGTCGTATCCAATAATGTTGACCAAAAAAGGCTCTCCAGCAATGAGGGTAGTTTGAAGCAAATGAAGAACAGATGTTGCTGCAGTGGCAAGATCAGGCATCACTTCCAGTGTAAATGGAGACCCAAATATCTGTGCATAGATCTTGCTGCTATTTCGTACTTGTTCGATTTGCACCGCCATTGAGTATGAGCCAGCTTTGAAAAGAGAGTACGAGAGCATAAGCTGATTAAAGGAAGTCAATGTCTTTGTCAGTGGCTGGACTGTTCCGTTAGCACGGAACATCATCGAATGGCCCTCAACCGATACAGGATTGAAAAATCGGTCGTTTGCGTTGATGAAAAATGTACCCTGAACTCCGGCAATTGCAGAAACCATTCCCGAACCCTGCAAAAAGGACTCTGACGGTGAAATTTCGTTCGGATGCACGATCAGAGCAAAGGGGCTGTTGCCCACAGACCTGACTGTATCCGTGATCATGGTGACGTGGCTTTGGTACGAGCCACTTATGGTCATATGATAGCTAACGAGGTAACTACTGTTCTTCAAATCTGTAACCAACGCCATTCTTGTGACGGGTCCCTCAAAGCTGACTCTCACCAGTCCCTCGACAACTGTCGGACTGTAGACGGGTATGTTAGAAAACCTATCGCGAGCAATCACGATAAAACGGCCTTCCATTCCAGCTGTAGCAACAGTCAAGGCACGTCCTACCGTGAGGCTATTCTGCGGACTAATGGCCGATGCCAAAACTTGCACCGTAAATGGACTTTCTTTGATAGGTAGCCCAGACAAGAGCACTTGCATTGAGTAGAATCCACTCACGGTAGCAGTGAATGTCACACCATATATGCCGGTTTTTTGGTCGAACACGTTCAAAGTAGCAGATGACACTCCTTTCGTCATGGAAACAGTAAAGCGCTGCCCCCCTCGTGTCAGATACAAGCCATAATAGTCTACAGCCTGAATAGCAAAGGAGGAGGGTTTGCCAGCTGTACCAAAGCTCAAGCCCTCGCCGCTGGCAATGCAATTTCCGGGCTGTGGTGGTCCTATGGCTGGTCTCACAGACAAGGTGAATGGACTTCCAGAAATATGGGTACCTGAATAACGTATGTGTGCTATCAAAGCATATGGCCCACCATCGTCAGAGGGCCCCGGAGTGAAGGAATAGAGCACATGACCTTGACCCAAAGCTCTGGGTAATGTGATCTGCAGCGATGGAACAGTGGAGAAGTCGAAATTGATGCCAGCTGCATTGACTGAATTCCCAAACCTATCCTTGGCACGAACAACGACATCTACTTGGTCCATAGTCCGCGTGCCAAAAAGTCCCTCTTCCTTCGCCAAAGTTTCGAGGTCTATCATTGCTAGGTCCAAACCCCTCGTCTGGAAAGCTGTGCAGTCTTTCACACTCAAAATGCTTGCGTCAACGAACAGACTGAATGGGCTTCCAAATACATTTTTTCCTCCAATCGTCACTGCGATCAGATGTTTGCCGGCCCTTTCACGATAGTACTGACCTACATAGCCCGATTTGCTGCTCCACGAAATTTTGGACTGTTGTACGATTGCATACGTCCCGTCAGATTGTAATCCAAAAAGCTCGAACACCACTGGCGTCCCTGAAGTGGTAATGCGATTCCCGTATTGGTCTTTCACACGGATAGAAAAGCTGCTCCACTCCCCGGCCACACTCAGTTCAAGAGCTGGTCCAACGGCACTGCACGCCAGGGCGTAGGGGGCGCCAGGCAGAACTGTCACCAGGACAGGAGAGAATGAAAGTGGATTCAGCAAGCTATCCAACCCAAGGGAGATGGTGTATTCTCCTGATCGAGTCATTCTATTCAACACCGAATAGCTGCCATTCAGATTGTCTTCAAGCCCGACCGCGGTAAAACCTGATATTGGCCCTTTGTCTATTGCAACAATGACCCTGTCGCCCCCGCGCGTACGCCAGTTGCCATAAACGTCAGCAAGTTGAATTCGATACACTACAGTCTCGTCCGCAGTCTTGGAAATGTTGCGGGCAGCGCCAAATTGAATCGAATTGCTGGGCAAGGCATCGTTCGAGATTACAGTAAGGGAATAAGGATTCTGATTCGACGCAGTGCCATTGTAGAAAACACTGAAGATATAGTTTGCACTGCGAGTGATCAGCAATGCACTTTGGTACCGCCCGTCGCTTTGCAGAAAGATGTCGGACGTTACGTTTCCTGCTGAAGCATTGGAGGCGAAAGCATACAACAAGTCGAGAGCACCGAAAATCTCGTTTCCGAAAACATCCCTCACTTCGATGATGAAGGTTGCCTTGACACCAGCAGTACGCGTGCTCGCCTCAATTTCTGTTGCAACGCAATACTTTGGTTCTACAACGTCAGACGGAAGAACCATCAACGGCATTGGAGTTGCAAATAGATCAAGCAGCAAGGGCAAAAGTCTCACACCAACGCTGTAAAGACCGCTACGAGTTACTGGAATGTAACATGAGTAAGTGCCATCGAGGTTGTCAACTACAGTCGTGTTCGGCTTATTTGCCTCGGCATCAACAGCAGTGACATTCCAGATGTCGCCTCCGAGGCCGGCTAGTCGGTATTGCCAATCCCGTGCCAAAATGGTGAACGTATGCAATGAACCTGCAGTAGCAATAGTAAGACTGGTTGAAAACACTCTGGAAGCATCGGCACATGTTGAATTTGGCTGAACTGTCCCATTCATCGGATAGCTGTATAAGTCCGAACCAGTCGCAGATTGTCCACCCACCGCTACGTTGAATACAAGATTCTGCCCCATACCCTTGGTGGTCTCAAAAAAGATACGAGAATGTGATGTACCATTCGGGAGAACAGTTGCCTGGTACGTGTAAGGTGAGAAAAGACGCGAGTACGTGATCTTCAAATCATAAAAATGAGGGCCAAAATTTCTGCCATCAACAACTACACGATCTTGACCATAAATGCTGGAGCTATTGACGATTGAAAACGAATCAGACTTTGAAAAAATCGGTATCTCTGTAAGTGCATTCGATCCCGATGTAGCATTCGTCGAATTTCGGGACTCGACGCGACGAAGCGATCCTGTGATAAATCTAGGAGCAGGGTAACTAAATGTGTCATTGCTAAGCATAGATCCCTGACCACCTCTTGTTGTATAAACTCTGAAACTATGATTTGTTCCACTCCCTTCTTCCAGGATGCAGCGCAAGACTGTATGATTCCATACCTCCCATGCACTCACAATTTTGCACGCGTACTTCGAGGTGTTTGATGTTGGACCATAGCTCACTGATATATCATCTGATAAGGGACCAAAATTACGCCCCTTCAATTCAATCATTTCATGGCCACCCAAAGTTGTACTACCGACAACATGCTTCGATTCCTTAGCAAGCGACACATATTCCGGAACAGGCGAGCTCGCGTTTGGATCCAATAGCCTGATTGTACCTGTATAAATTACGGGATCTGGGTATGAGATACGATCCTGTGACACAGCTGTCTGGCCACCGACAGAAACTGCGAAGGCGTGTGCGGAACCTATTCCGTGACTTAAGACACACTGTATTCGACTATGATTGAGTGAAAAGCCACCACGTCTCACAACAGTGCATTCATACTCAGGAACATATGAACTTTCAGTGCATGGATTCGGACATCTACCATATGTCACTTGCACATCCTCTGAAACAGGACCGAAATTGTAACCATCCATTTCTATCACATCAAGGCCCCCAACAGTTGACCGGGATGTGACGATTACTGTCCCAGCTGAACTATTCGAAGTCTCCCAGCATCGTGTGGGACTGGAGCAATTCTGTCCAATGACACGCAATGTCCCGCTGCGGATTTCTGGTTTTGGATAATCATACATGACTTGACCAATGGTGCTTTGATCAGCGACAGTGACATTGAACTTGTGTCCGGTCCCAGTCCCTGATGATGTAACACACCGGAAAGTACTCTGACTATCAATGGCTTGATTTTCTACTGTAAAGCATAGATGCTGATTGAATGGCGCTGTTTTCCCATACGCGACGGAAACGTCCTTCGCTACTGGCCCTAAGCTGCTTCCTGTCACTTGAAGCTCGTCGATGCCTCCTTGAGTCGATTTTCCTATCGCAGACCTAGATGCTCCAGGGCCACCCACTCGCATGATGGAATTGCTGTTCACTGCAGGAGTGGGATAGCTAAATGTTTCATTGCTGATCACGCTTTGTCGTCCTACAGTTATGTTGAAAACAAGATTTCGACCGCTGCCTGAATCTATGAGGCAATACACAAAATTGTGTCCCGAAGATGTCACCGAACACCGATATTTAGAGGCTGATGGTCGAGGCCCATAGGATACCCAAATATCGCCTGAATGCGGCCCGAAATTAGATCCAGATATTTCTATAGTGTCGGCGTTTGTTGCTGTTGAGGTACCCGTCACAGATGATGAAAATACGGCGTTTGGCAGAACACGAAGGCTAGGACGACTGAAAACCGGAGGAGGATAGCTCATCGTGTCGGTTCCAAGACCAATCTGGGTGTCCACTACTACCGTGAACCTATGTCCATCACCAATGCCTTCAGCAACCTGGCAAGCAATATGCGAATCATTGGAACTAAACTTGTCGACTTCGCAGATGTACGCATCAAATCGAGGCGGGTGACCATAAGTCACAAATATGTCTGAAGCATAAGGGCCAAAGTTCTTTCCCTTGAACGTGACGTTTGTTTTACCTTCAGTCGAAAGGAGAACAATGGAAGATGAATGGTCACCGACATTTGAATGGCGAAGTGTGTGGGGAATCAAGTAGGGCACGTCGTAAGAAAAAGAAACTGATACTGACCCAACAATGCCTCCAACCGTACTTGTGAGCGTAGTCAACTTGCCCGTTCCGCGTGGAATTTTACATTGTAAGCTTGATTGCGAGGTCCAGGGCGTAGCCATGCATCCTGTCCGACCGATTCTGGCGGTAGGAGAAAAATCAGCAGAACCAAATCCCGAACCATGTACTTCAACAACGCAGTAGCCCGTTGCTGGACAGTTGGTAGCAAGCGCTCTATGTATGACTGGTACGTCATAAGAGGCGGTCTGACTGGCAGATGACAGGAGGATGCCAGTTGTGATGGTCAAATGTGCTGAAGCACCACGACCTCTGCCCTGCCGACACAAAATGGAAGTCTCTGACTCCCATGCGCTGGATTCACAAGATGTTGAACCCAACCTTCCCTGTGTACTATGATCAATGGTTGAAAAGAATGCACCGTACAGAGACATGATAATAGACCCTGTCGAGGGATGGTTTGCAGGAACAGAACAGGGAAGAGCAAATTGACCATCGAAAGACAAAGCTTGCGATAAAGTCCCAGCTCGGGTTCCGGAGGTCAACAAGATCGAAAAGCTTGCACCTAATCCACTACTTCGTCTGCAGCGTACCATTGTAGTAGAGATCCACGCACTTGCCTCAGTGGCGGAACCAGACACTCTAGACTGAATCGAATGACCCAATGACATGCTGGAGCCAAAGATGGTCAAGGTTGAGCTGCCTGTGACAGGGCCATTGTGCTGACTCATGAGACGTGAAACACAAATGCAGCTAGAAGCATTTGCACTCAGTTTGCTGCTGACATTGCTCACCAAAGTAAGATTAGAAATATTCTGCATACTGCTCACAGACGGCACACCAGAGACATTTGACAGAATGGACGAGTTTGTAACATTATTGTCCATGTTGCTCACAGATGGCACACCAGAGACATTTGACAGAATGGACGAGTTGGTAACATTTGTGATATTTTGACACATACAGGTCTGACCGTAATAGCCTGCAGCGAGTACACCATCCGTGGAAAAGAGTTGCGTGGCGCTTCCAGCCGCCATTCCGACAGTTATCAACAAGCGCTGTGATGCCATGACTCCAGAGGCAATTGTGCAAAGAACTGAGGTTGCTGATGCCCAAGATGTTGATTCACAAGCAGTATCGCCCGCACGCATTCGTTCTGTCATCGGCAAGCTGCTGATACGTGAACTTGTTATGGCAATGAGAACCGAACCTGTTGATGGAACATTGCGACGCGCCAACGTTGTATTGAACGTGGAGTTGGAAGTTGAGATGGTGAAATCATCGAAGCTGATTGCTTGCGTCATACTGCCACTGCTAATACCGGCAGTGACTGCCAGAATTCTCGATGAATAGGTCGTGCTTGCACTCATGGCGAGAATCATGGAATCCGACATCCACATTGTCGCCTCTGATGCTGTGTGTAGTAGCCTGCCTTTGACTGATGCACATTGAAGTCCAGACCCAAACACTGTAACACTCACGGAACCGGTGATCGCGGAATTGCTCCTTAATTTGCTGGAAATCGAAGGAATGGAAATGGAATACGCTTCACTCATACTTCCAGGCTTCTGACCTAGGGTGACAGAAACATACCGTGTTGCTTTGATCCCGCTTGCATATTTGCACATGAGATGAGAATCAGAAATCCATCTGGTCATTTCACATGCTGTAATGCCGATACGGCCCATCACGGAATACCCTAGATCGGAAAACGAACTTCCGAAGACAGTCAAGTCAACACCGCCGGTACTGAAGAGGTTGTAGACTGCAAATGAACTTGGACTGGCAGCTGATGTCACACTAAAACATGAAGTCGTGCAGGTCGATGCAAACCCAGGCCGGCCAAAATAAGAAACCGTGTCAAACGACAGGGCTTCTGTCAAAGTACCTGACTGTCCTCCGGTTGTCAAAATCCATTTTGTAGAGCCTTTAATACCTGCTGCTGCCTTGCAATTAAGGGACGTGTCCGATATCCACGTGGACGATTCGCATCCCGTTGCTCCACTCCTCGCAACACCAGTCAGATCCGAAAGACTTAGTTGATTGGCGACAAGTTGGACAAAGCTCTTGCCTGACACCGGGTGGTTGCTTCCGAAAGAGCTGTAAAAAGGTGCTAACGTTTCTCGGTGCAGCAAGCTGGAATTCGTACTGTTCGAGAAAAAGGATGCAACAGTTTCTTGATACTGAACTCCTGCTACAAGGCTGGAGTTGGTATTATTTGTCGAATTTCCTGAGGATGCATCATGTATTGGACTTGCATCTGATGTTGTATTCGGACACGAAGTCGTGCAGGCCAAGCTCGAGTTTGAGGTCATGTTGCTAGTAGTGTTGTGATGAGGTTCAGGCGAGAGGTTTGAGCCTAGGCTCAAACTTGAAGGAAGAGCAGCTAGCAGCATGACTGTGTCGTACGTGCATGCACCTGAGAGCGAGCCTACGATATTTCCAGCTGTAATGGAAAGCGCCAGACTACGCATCGATCCAGAACTTGCTCGGCATTGCACTGAAGAATCTGATTGCCATTTCGTATTTTCTACCTGCGAGAGGCCTACGTGAATTTGATGAGACAGCGTAATCATGCCAAAACTTGACCCAATGAGAGTCCACAACTTGCGACCGTATATTCCTTGATTTACTCGTGATTCAGAAGTGATCACAGCCAGTGTGCTGTGATCGTAGGAAACTGTTGTGCTGATAGAACCGACGGCCATACCGGCCGTCACACATATATTCGAAGATGTCCTCAACCCCTGTGAAATTTTAGACATGATGGAAGAGTCGGAAATCCAAGACGATCGTTCACAGGCGGTGCCAGATGTCCTTGCAGCAGTGGTGGACGCAAAAGAGGAATATTCTCGACCCGAAAGTGTCACCAGAAGGCTGCCCGTAGTCGGAGAATTAGCAGATGATACGGGGGAAAATTTAGCCCAACTGATTGAGTAATTCAACGAAGTGTTTGCGGGATTGAACGTGGGTGCTGAAAATGAAACAGAAGAACTCCAAGTCCCAGATTGAACTCCGGCTGTTACTTGGAGTTTTGCGCTTGCGCCATTCCCAACGCTGACTCTGCACGGCAATGCTGTGGTCGAAATCCAATTAGTCGCTTCGACAGCGCTTCCGGAAATTCGTGATTGGTGAGAGTTGGCGCTGACTCCGAGATTAATCCCGTACACAGTCAAGCTGTAGCTTCCTGAAGATGCAACGTTAAAGGCAGCAGAGCTATCGACCGCGAATGCATTCGAGTGCATCGAAATCCAGTCGAAGGAAAGGGACTCGCTGACTGATGCAGATCTTTCACCACTTGTCAGCGTCAGCCGTAACGTTCGGTGATAACCCTCAACCGTCTTTAAATGCATGCACGTATCCGAAATCCAGATGCTGCTCTCGACAGCCGTGGACCCCATCCGACCATGCCCCGAATACCATGAGGACCCGAAGGCGTTACCGGAAACCGACAAATACCGCCTGTGTTCATATCTGGCAACGTTGGCGATCGATGAAGAAGAAACTTTTGGGGTATCGAATGAAATCACGTCCGTGAAACTTGCGGCAGTGCTGCCTGCCGTCAGCATGACAGCGCGACTAGTACGGTATCCCAAGGATGATTGACATGAAAGTGTTGTACTTGATCTCCAGACAGTTGCTTCACACACTGAAAAGCCTATTCTTGCAGAGTCAGATGGACTTCTAATGGCAAAGGAAGCCCATGTGATTGTGTAATTTACGGCGTTTAAGGAAGTGTTACCTCCCAAAAATGAAACAGTATGCATCGAATGGACAGGGGCGTTCATGTTCCTTCCCGCCACGCCTGATATTGCAATGGAATCAAAAGAAGCCATCTGAGTAACTGATCCAACATGCAAGCCATGCGTCAAGACTGTGCGCATTGTTCCTTTAAATCCATCCGCAAGCCTGCATTTCAGTGATGTATCTGAAATCCAGTGAGTAAGCTCGGCAGCCGTGAGACCACCTCTAACTCGCATGCTGTAATCATCAGCAGACACCATGCTGCCAACGAGAGTGACAATACTACCACCAGAAGAGACCCAATTAGCCCAAGTTGTTATGTAGGTGAAATTTGCCCATGAAGATGTGTAATTGCTAGACCAGTTCTCAAAGGTGTGATTCCTAAAGGTGTAATTCAGTCCGACCAACATGGGTGCATCAAATGTCACCACACCTGAGACGCTTCCCAGTTGGCTCCCGACGGTCAAAGCCACACGCTTACTTCTACCAGTCCCCGACGACACCAGGCAGCTC
>Ga0115006_10000327_pt1 | contig 25252 bp, 26 predicted proteins | sample ArcOceMetagenome_3_FD_88943 | JGI IMG/M metagenome (GOLD analysis project Ga0115006, IMG submission 88943) | Marine eukaryotic phytoplankton communities from Arctic Ocean - Arctic Ocean- Svalbard ARC20M Metagenome | ecosystem: Environmental > Aquatic > Marine > Oceanic | place: Arctic Ocean...
AATATTTTCGATTCCCAGATTTTGTAACAAAAAACTATACCCCATTTGATGAGAAATTAATAGTCCCAAATTCTACAAATACAGGAAAGCTTTATAGTTTAACAACTAATAAAAAAGTATCGGAAATAAAGTTGTTTAATGGTTTAAAAACCAAAGGCTTTATTACTCGTGGAATTACATCTGGAAATAATCAAAATGCGGTAACAAACTCTGCTTTAGATCTAGAAATATCAGGCAAACTATCTAAAGACGTTACCTTGCTAGCCAATATTTTTGACACCAACATTCCACTTCAAGAAAATGGATATTCACAAAACATTACTGACTTTGATCGTATTTTCATAGAAATGTTTAGTAAGAACTGGCGTGTAAAGGCAGGTGATATTTCTTTAGAAAATAAAGAAAGTTATTTCTTAAACTTTAGCAAACAAGTTTCTGGTTTACAAGTAGAGGCGAATGTAAATAAAAAAATAAAAGTAGGAGCTTCTGGTGCAATAGTTAGGGGAAAGTTTAACCGTTTTAATTTTACAGCAGTAGAAGCTAACCAAGGTCCCTATAAATTATTCGGAGTCAATAATGAACCTGCAATAGTAATTATTGCCGGTAGTGAAACCGTTTATATAAATGGAATTCCTATAAAACGAGGAGAAGATAAAGACTATACGATAGACTACAACTTGGCAGAAATAGAATTTAACACAACTTTTCCTATTACAAATGATATGAGAATTCTCGTTGAGTTTCAATATTCTGATAGAAATTATTCTCGTTTTATTACGTATGAAGAAGCTTCTTTCAAAAGTGATAATTTTAATTTAAGCGGTTATTTTTATAGCGAAAATGATGCAAAAAACCAACCTTTACAGCAGAGTTTAACAGAGGAACAAAAAGAGGTTTTAGTAAATGCAGGAAACAATCAAGATTTAATGATTTCTGAAAGTGCTTTTAGAGATGAATATTCAGAAAATAAAATTCTTTACAAGAAAATACTTACTGGAGCAACTGAGGTTTTTGAATACTCTACAATTTCAACTGACGAATTGTACTTTGTAACGTTTACCAATGTTGGTCAAAACAGAGGAGACTATTCCATTGATAAAAGCACAGCTATTGGTACAATTTTTAAATACATCGGTGCTAATTTAGGAGAATACAGCCCAATTATTCGTTTGGTAGCTCCCACTAAATCGCAGTTTTTTATTGTAAAATCTGATTACAATCCAACAGAAAAAACAAGGCTAAGTACAGAAATTGCATTCAGTAATAATGATGCAAATTTATTTTCAACCATAGATGATAATCAAAATACCGCATTGGCTGCAAAAGTTGGTTGGGAACAAATTTTAATTGATAAAAAATGGCAATTAAAAAGTAATATAAATCATGAATTTGTTCAGCAAAATTTTAAGACCATACAACGTTGGGAGTCTGTAGAATTTAACAGAGATTGGAACATCGTATCTAACAATGCAACAAAAAACTTGTTTCAATCTGAATTTACTTTACAAAATAAAAAAGACGATTTTATTTTATATAGGTTTAATAATCTAACCTACACGAATATTTTTAAGGGAAATAAGCATGAGTTAAGCTCTAAAATAAAGCTAAAAAACACCTCTTTTTCTTTTGATGGAAGTCTTTTAAACAATACTTCTAGTCCAGAGGACAATTCTTTTTTTAGAGCAAAAGCAAAAATAGAGCATCGCTTTACAAAAACCTGGATTGGAAGTTTTATCAACTTTGAGAATAACGACAGAAAAAACAAAACCACACAAGAATTTATCAATTTAAGTCACCGTTTTAATGAGTATGAAACCTATTTAGGGATTGGAGATTCCACAAAAATATTCGCTAAAATTGGGGTAAATTACAGGAATAACGACAGCATAAAACTAAATAAATTTACAGAAGTAAATAATAGAAAAACAGTATATGTAAATAGTAAAATTATTGAAAATAAAAAAACCAATTTATCTGTCTATGCAAATTATAGAATTACAGAAAACGCCTTTCAAGTAGATGAAAAATCATTGAATTCTAAAGTTATTTTTAAACAACGTTTATTTAATGATTTCTTAAGTTTTGGTACTATTTATGAAACTTCATCAGGAAATATTGCTAGACAAGATTATGTGTACATAAAAACAGAACCTGGACAAGGTTTTTATACTTGGATAGATTATAATAATGACGGAATTCAGGACTTTAATGAATTTGAAATTGCGCAGTTTCAAGATCAAGCAGAATATTTACGTATACCAAAACCAAACTTGATATATATAGCAACGCAAAGGGCAAAATGGGACCAATCTTTAACCCTAAACTTTGGAAAATGGGCTACAAAAGAAGGATTTAAAAAGACCATATCTCATTTCTATAATCAGAGTTTTTTAACGATTGAAAATGAAAAAGAACGCATTGGAAATTCATTTTACTTAAATCCATTTGACATAGATGAAAACAACTTGATAGGACTTAATTTTAGTTTTAGAAACAGTCTGTATTTCAATAGAAATCTTCAGAAAAATAGTTTCACTTACACCTATGGATCTTCAAAAAATAAGCAACAATACTTTATTGGAAATCAAGAAAACAACATTAAAATTCATCAGTTAAATTATAGTCATAAATTTTCAAGCTTTTGGCTGATTGACTTGATGACAAAATCTTCAATGAATACTCTAGAGACGGAAAACTTTTCGAATAGAAATTACGAGATAAATGTTCAAGAAATTGAACCAAAAATTAGTTTTTTATTCAATAAAGACAATCGGTTTTCTGTATCTTATCACTACAAAAAGAAGAAGAATCAATTGCAGAATTTTGAAAAATTACAACAGCAAAAATTTGGACTAGATTATTTTTATATCGACAAGAAAAAAAATCAAATTAGTGCAAGTATACAGGTGTTTTTAAATGATTTTACAGGTAACACAAACACACCCGTTGCATACCAAATGCTAGAAGGTTTGCAAGCTGGAGAAAATTACACATGGAATTTATTGTTCAACAAAAAACTAAACTCCTTTTTAAACCTCAACCTAAATTATTTGGGTAGAAAAAGCGAAAACTCTAGAACAATTCATACCGGAAGTGTACAATTAAAAGCAATTTTTTAACATTTTTTTATTTTAATTATCAATACTTTTACACGTCATTTAGCATTAGATTTAATTAACTATTATGAAAAAAACGATATTATTTATAACATTATGCATTACGACCATTTCAATAGCTCAAGAACCAGCCTCTGTAGCTCCTCAAGACGTAAATAAAAAACATGAAGTTAAAATAAATGCGCTAACTTTATTAGCTGCAAAATGGATTGATGTTTCTTATGAAAGACTAATTAATCAAGAATCTTCTTTTGGTATTTCTGTAGCTTTAAATACAGATATAGATGTTGATTTTACTGGCAGCGACTTAAAATACTCTTTAACACCCTATTACAGGCGTTATTTTTCTGAAAAATTTGCAAGAGGTTTCTTTGTGGAGGGTTTTGGAATGTTATTTTCTGAAAAAGGTAGGGATTATAATTCTTTAAACAGCACCTATGAAGACTTATCGCAAACAGGTTTTGCATTGGGGGTTTCTGTAGGAGGAAAATTTGTATCAAAGGAAGGATTTACAACTGAAGTGTTGTTAGGTTTTGGAAGGAACTTAACAAATTCCACCTTTAGTGAGGCAGTCCCAAGAGTAGGTATTTCTTTGGGTTACAGATTCTAATTACGATTCTAAATTTGTATGTTTGCAGTATATTTAAAGCGTTTTTAAAATGTTATTTAAAAAAATAAAACTCATGAAAAAAATACTCATCGCTTTTACACTTCTAATAAGCTCTTTAAGCTATTCTCAACAGGAGATTAAGTTAGATATTGCAGATGCACTAATCATTAGAAGCTTAGAATTCTCCTATGAAAATTATATTTCAGACAATTCTTCTTTTGGTCTTTCTGCCCTATTTAATTTGGCAAAACAAGATGTTAGCTTTAGATATAATGAAAACTTAATGATAACACCTTATTATCGTCACTACTTTACAACGAACGAACAGTGGAACTTTTTTGGTGAAGGATTTGTTGGAATTAATTCTGGTAAAAAAGAATCTGTTGATGACTCTGGTGTGTACGATCTAAAATATACAGATGGTGCTTTGGGTATTGCTGTTGGTACAAAGTACATTGCTGAAGGCGGTTTAATTATAGATGCGTATGCAGGGGTTGGACGAAATTTATTTGGCACAGATTCTCCAGTAATTGTGCCTAGAATAGGGCTAAATATTGGTTGGAGGTTTTAAATTTTAACCTCATTCATATAACGTAAAAAATCCTCATTAAATAAAATGAGGATTTTTTTTTATACCTAAAAAAAAATGTATCTAGATTTTCTGCAACCACGTTTTCACAGCAACTTCTGCCTTTATAATTTCTTTTAAATCCGCAATAGCCACTCTTTTCTGTTCCATGGTATCTCTATACCGAATGGTAACCGTTTTGTCTTCTATCGTTTGATGATCTATAGTAATACAAAATGGAGTTCCTACTGCATCTTGACGTCTGTAGCGTTTACCAACGGCATCTTTTTCATCGTAAAAAACGTTGAAATCCCATTTTAAATCCTCTATAATTTCACGTGCAACTTGGGGTAAACCATCTTTTTTAACTAAGGGGAAGACTGCCGCTTTAAAAGGCGCTAAAACTGCTGGTAATTTTAAAACAGTTCTTGCTGTTCCATTTTCTAAAGATTCTTCTTGTAAAGAATTTGAGAAAACTGCCAAAAACATTCTATCTAAACCAATAGAAGTTTCTACTACATAAGGAGTATAACTTTTATTTTCTTCATGATCAAAATATTGTAATTTCTTGCCAGAAAATTCTTCATGTGCTTTTAAATCGAAATCTGTTCTTGAATGTATTCCTTCTAACTCCTTAAACCCAAACGGGAAGTTAAACTCAATATCAGAAGCTGCATCTGCATAATGTGCCAATTTATCATGATCGTGAAAACGATAGTTCTCTGCTCCCATTCCTAACGATAAATGCCATTTTAAACGGGTTTCTTTCCAGCTACTATACCATTCTTTTTGGGTTCCAGGTTTTACAAAAAATTGCATTTCCATTTGTTCAAACTCACGCATTCTAAAAATAAATTGTCTAGCAACAATCTCATTTCTAAATGCTTTACCTGTCTGTGCAATTCCAAAAGGAATTTTCATCCTTCCTGTTTTTTGGACATTTAAAAAGTTGACAAAAATACCTTGCGCAGTTTCTGGACGTAAATATAAATCCATTGCCGTTTCTGCAGAAGCACCTAATTTAGTACCAAACATTAAATTAAACTGTTTTACATCTGTCCAATTTTTAGAGCCAGTTAATGGATCTGCGATCTCTAGTTCTTCAATTAACAACTTAACATCTGCTAAATCTTCATTTTCTAAAGAGGCACCCATTCGTGCTAAAATTGCATTTATTTTTTCTTGATAACCAACAACTCTTCCATTGGTAGCAAGAAATTCTTCTTTATTAAAAGCATCTCCAAAGCGTTTTGCTGCCTTGGTAACTTCTTTGTTTATTTTACCTTCTAGCTTAGCACAATAATCTTCAATTAAAACATCTGCTCTGTAGCGTTTTTTTGAATCTTTATTATCAATTAAAGGATCGTTAAATGCATCTACGTGTCCGGAAGCTTTCCAGGTTGTTGGATGCATTAAAATTGACGCATCTATACCTACAATGTTTTCATGCATTTGCACCATTGCCTTCCACCAATAATCTCTAATATTTTTCTTTAGCTCAACTCCATTTTGAGCATAATCGTAAACCGCGCTTAAACCGTCATAAATTTCAGAAGACTGAAAGACATAACCGTATTCTTTTGCGTGCGATAAAACTTTTTTAAATTGATCTTCTTGTTTTGCCATAATAAGCGCAAATATACACGAATCTAAAAAGTTATCAAGAAATTTTTACCGTACTTTTTTACAACAGTAAACAAATAAACGCAAGAAGGATAAAGCTTGAAATCCTTAGTAGATAACTTCATTGAAAAAACACCTTTATTTTATCAAAAACGATCTTAATATATGACTTAAACTCCCTTTCTAATATTGATATTTACAGAAAAACATTTGTAATATAGTTATCTCTTCTAAAATATTCGTTAGTGGTAAAACAAATCTAAGACTGCTGGTTGCATAGAACCTTAAACCATTAAAATTTATACTAGCATTTTTTTATTAAAATAATTAGTTATCTTTAAAAAAACCTCGATTATAAAAATGCAGTTTTTAAAAGATTTATTGTATTTATTTTACCCTGAATTATGTGTCATTTGTGAAAGTAAGTTGGTTACAAACGAAAAGGTATTGTGCACATATTGTAGGCACGATTTACCTATTATAAATTACACTAATTATCGAAAAAACAAAATTACAGAAATTTTTTATGGAAGAATTCCTATTGAAAAAGCAGCTTCTTTTATGCTATTTAGAAAAAAAGGAAAAGTAAAAGATCTCATTCATCAACTCAAATATAAAAAAAATCAAAAAATTGGTGTCTTTATTGGGAATTGGTTTGGAGAAATATTACAAAAAAATAAGGAGTTTATAGATATCGATTTTATTGTTCCGGTTCCACTTCACAAAAATAAATATAGAAAAAGAGGATATAATCAAGTTACTAAATTTGGAGAATGTCTAAGTGAAATTTTGAGTATTTCATACGAAGAAAAACTTTTAATTAGAACCTCATCAACAAAAACACAAACTCTTAAACAACGTTTTGATCGATTCAAAAACATTGACACTAAATTTTTATTGACTGATACCTCTTTTTTTAAAAATAAACATATCCTATTAATTGATGATGTTATTACTACTGGTGCAACATTAGAGGCATGTAGTAAAGAATTATTAAAATCAGAGGGAATTAAAATAAGTATTGCAACCATGGCATTTACAGAATAAATTTTATTGTTTTTAAATCAAAAAATAATTGTTAATTTGTATAAAATACTACATTAGTGAAACACGTTTTTAAATTTCTTTTTTTAGCTGGTTTTTTCATCTTCTTAACCAACTGTGCTAGAACTGGTAGACCAGAAGGAGGACCAAAAGATGAAACTGTACCCCTATTGGTAACATCAGACCCTCCTTATGAGAGTATAAATTTTGATAGCGATAACATAAGAATTTATTTTGATGAGTATATTACTTTGAAGGATTTAAACAAACAATTGGTTGTTTCTCCTCCTTTAAAAAACCCTTCTTTAATTACACCACAAAGTGCTCCAAGTAAATATGTTAATATTAAAATAGTAGACACATTATTAAAAAATACAACCTATATTTTTAACTTTGGAAATGCGATACAAGACAATAATGAAGGAAATAAGTTAGAGAGTTTTAAATATGTTTTTTCTACAGGTGATTATATCGATTCTTTAATTTCTAAAGGAAAAGTTAAAGATGCTCTTCTTAAAAAAACTGAGAATAATATTAATGTTTTACTTTACAGAATTGATAGCTCTTACACAGATTCAATTGTTTTTAAACAAAAACCGAACTATGTTACGAGTACCTTAGATACGACCAACTTCAATTTTTCTAATCTTAAAAAAGGGAAGTATTTTTTAATTGCTTTAAAAGAACCTACGAACGATTATTTATTCAATCCAAAAACAGATAAAATCGGTTTTCTATTAGACACCATAAAACTACCAAGAGATAGTATTATTAATAAAAATATTGCTATTTTCAGTGAAAATTTACCCTATACTTTTAAAAGAGCTAAAGAAGTAACTAAGGGAAAAATTCAGTTTGGGTATTCAGGAAATATAAAAAACTTAAAGATTAAAATTCTTTCCAAAGTTCCAGAAAATTTTAAAAGTATTTCTAAATATGAATTTGATAAAGACACCTTAAATTATTGGTTTACACCTTTTGAAACTGACTCATTAAACTTCATTATTTCTTCAGGGAAATTTATAGACACAGCTACCGTATTTTTAAGAAAAAAGAAAATAGATTCTCTAATATTAAGTTCCACTGTAAAACAGGTTTTAAACTTTAAGGATACTTTTTATTTAGAAAGTAATAATCCAATTACAACGTTAGACCCAAGTAAAATCTCTTTAATTGACAAAGATACTTTGACTGTAAATTTTAATAGTTTTATCTCCTCTAAGGAAAATAAAATAGGAATAATTTTTGATAAAAAACAAAAGCAAAATTATTCTTTAAAGATATTACCCGAGGCTTTCTCCGATATTTTTTCACAAAAAAACGATACATTAAACTATCGTTTTAAAACAAAAGAACTAGATGATTATGGGAGGATAACGTTAAATATTATAAATTCTGAATCTAAAAATTTAATTATTGAACTTCTTGATATTAAAGAAAAAGTAATAGAGACAAAATTCTTAAATACTTCTAAAAAGATTGTCTTTGACCTACTGGAACCAAAAAAGTATTCTGTTAGAGCTATTGTAGATTCCAATAACAATAACAAATGGGACACGGGTAATTTTCTTAAAAGACAACTTCCTGAAAAAATTATTTATTATAACGAAGAACTGAAGGTGAGAGGTAATTTTTTTATAGAAGAGACTTTTACAATTATTAATTAAGAATAAACTTTGTTCTTTTTATAATTTTACTATATTTGAATTTACTTTAAGACCCCTAAATCTTGAGACCCCTAATAACAATTCTTTTTTTAATTGTTTTTTTTCCGTTAGCTAATGCACAACACTATACGCATGATATAGGTGTATTTACTGGATTTACTAGTTTACAGAGTGACTACGGAGAAAGAGGCAATTTCGCCAGCGAATGGAACAACAACGGAATATCTTTTTCAGTTGCACATTACCTGCATTTTTTTAATAGAACCTTAAGATGGGACCCTAACAACGTAATGCACAATCATTTAATGGTAAAAACTGAGTTAGAATACTTGAGTAATACAAAACTAGACCATCACGGCTATTGGGCTAATAAGCAAAGTCCAGGTGGTGAACATTTAAGAGCAATGAAAGGGACTTTAAGAATGTTCAATGTTGGAATAAATTTAGAATATTACTTACATCCATTAGAAGAATTTGTTTATCCGTATTCAGATATATGGTTTAATCCATTCTTTACATTTGGTTTTAAATATTCTTTTTATACAAATGGTTTACAATCAGATTTAGGAGACTGGCAGCAAAACCCTGCTATTCTGCCTCAAAAATATAGACCAACTAATGCTTTAGATATTGGTTCTGGAGAAGCTTTTTCTTTTAATATAGGTATAGGAACAAGATATAAGTTAACTGAAAAGCTTGATTTATCAGCAAAATTTAGTTATCAATATTTCTTTTCAGACAAAATTGATGGATTACAAGCTGAAGTTTTTGAAAATAAAAATAATGAATGGGCAATGAACATGCAGTTTGGATTGGTTTACCATCTAAACTTCAGTTTACCACTATTCTATTAAGATACCCCAGATTGATTTTGAATAAAGAAATTTATTCAATAAAGAAAGAGAGCAAATTGCTCTCTTTTCTTATTTATTTAATACTTGTCAAAATTTATATTCTTTTAATCAACAGTCTAGTAACAGACTCGAATCAAAAAGAACCTCTTAATTTTTCAAACAAATTTCTTTATAGACATAATAATTCCTAAATGCAGGCCTTCATGATAATTATTGAAAGGAATAGCCGTTTCTATAGAATTCAATACAAAACCTGTACTTGTTGGGTATTCTATAAACTTCTCAAAAATACCAGCTTCAAAGTCTTCTTCTAATGTTTCTGGCAAACCGTTAAAGAGATCTAAAACTTCATTGAATTCTTCTTGAGAAAAAACTGTGGTTGGAAATGTTCCTTTCTTATGAGTCTCTATTAAATCATCAGGACATAAACAATTTAAACCCGATAATTTGTAATGCAACAATTGTTGGGTAACAACTAGATGGGCTATATTCCAAGCAATATTATTTTTAAACCCCTCTGGAATTTTATGCAATTGTTCTAATGTTAAACCGTCTATAGCCTTTAGTGTAAGTGCCCTTGATTTTTTAAGAATATTAAATTGATTCTTCATTTTTATTGTTAATTTTGAAATGTAAATATAATCTTAAAAAATGAAGAAAGTCTACTTTTTAAAAACTTGCGATACCTCCCGTAGAATTTTAAAAGAAGTAAATACAGATGGTTTTGAGCGACAAGAAATAAAAGGAAATCCTGTAAATGTTTCTCAATTAGAGGAGATGTTCAGTCGTTCTAACAGTTATGAAGCCTTATTTAACAAGCGTGCAAAGTTGTATAAATCTATGGATTTAAAAAATCAGGTTTTAACGGAAGCAGATTATAGACAATTTATATTGGATAACTATACCTTCTTAAAGCGTCCTGTTTTTATAATTTATGATAAAATTTTTATTGGAAACAGCCAGAAAGTGATCGAAAAATTGAAAAAGAAAATAAATTAAAACAATTATTTTTCTGTCATAATTTTTAGCTTATTTAAAAAAATGAAAGGAAAATAGTAGTTAAATCAGTTGTTTTTTTCCAACCAATTATTAGTTCTTAATTCAGCGTTTTCTTTAATATCTTGCCAAAATAAATTGATATCACCAACATGATAATTCTTTAAAAACGACATAAGGAATCGATTTGGAAATTTAGGATTTGTGCTCCAGATTAAACCATCTGTAACTTGAATTTTTAAAGATTTTTTATAGATTTTTTTATTGCTGTATAAAAAACCTTTGTGTTGATGAAGTTCTGATTTTTTTGCATCATTCCATGTAATTGGGTTTGTGGTTACGCTTCCTTTATAGAAATCTTTTTTCTTTGGATAATTATTTTTTTTAAATGTATTCCAAGCTACAAAACCACCAGTTTCATTAGGATTATTCATTGATGTGATAGTCTTAAACTGATCTGGTTTTACAATTGTTCCAACAACATAAGCTGCTATTAATTGTTTTTGTAAAGGCTTATCATCAAAAAAATCTCTTAATAAAAATTTGGTATGTGTAGATCCTTGACTGTGACTTGCAATAATAATTGGCCTTCCACTATTGTACTTTTTTAAATATACTTCAAAAGCTTTTTTAACATCAGAATATGCCAGCAACAGCGCTTCCATACCTCCGTTTTCTAGCATTTTATAAGAACGTAAATGTGCTTGTCTATAATATGGAACGTAAAGCTTTCCAGAGCTAGCCCAAGCGGATGCTTGAAATAAAACGGCTTTGTTTAAAACTTTATTTTGTTGTTTTTCGTCATTAATTGGAACATTCCAACGGAGATCTTCTTTTTCTGTGTTTAATGTTGGATATACATAGAAAACATCTGCTTTTAAGCTATCTAGCTCTACAGACACAAATTCTTTAAACTCTGTAGAATAAGAATTTGGTACAACTGCCCAATTTTTTTCTTCATCATAATTAGGCAACTCTGGAATATTTTTTTCTTGAAAATATTGTAACTTATAATTTGATTTGCAACTATTTAAAACTAATAATAATAATAATAATAAAAGTTCTTTTTTCATTTAAAAATTCATTGTTATTCCCAAACTAGTTATTTTGTAGCTAACATTAAATTTTGGTTGAAAATTTGAACTCACATTAGGGAAATCTGAATTGTATAATTCTATAGATTTTTTTGATTTTTTATTATAACTATTTAAAATGGGAATTGACCCTAAAATTAAAACAGCCCCAACTCCTGCCAATTCCCATTTAGCATCTCCACCTACAATTGCAGTACCTAAAGGTAAACCTACTAAAACTCCACCAGCGCCCCCCAAAATTGTTGCCCAAGTTTGATTTGTTTTTGCAGACTTCATTAAATTTAAAGCTTCTGTATTATCTTTCAGGATTCCTTTTAGTTGTTTTGTACTTAATTTTTGCCCGTTTTGATAAAACTTATTTTCTCCTAGAGTTTTTTTTGACTCAATTTTTTGACCATTTACACTTGAGGATATTAATACCCCAAGCATAAATAACAATACTTTTACTTTCATTTTTTTTTAATTTATTTTATTTATAAACAGCTATCAAACCATCAGCCTCTTTTTGTGCACTCCAGTTGTTTTCAATTTCTTCTCTTGCTTGTTTTCCTAAAAAAGGAATTTCATTATTTAATTTTTGTGATAATAACAATTCTAATTCTGATGTATTTCCTACTTCGAATAGATATCCATTTTTTTTGTCTGAAATTAAACTAGAATGAACTCCTACATCTTTTGTTGCTATTACAGAACATTCACAAGACATCGCTTCTGCTGTTACTAAAGAAAACCCTTCAGACGAACTTGGAACAACAGCAATTCTTGATGCTTGATAATACGAAATAATGTCTCTTGTTTCTTCAATAAAATAAACTTGACTTTCTATGGAATGCTTTTTTGAAATTAATTTTAATTCTTCTAAAAAAGAGGGTTTATCTACTTGACCAACAATTACTAGTGCCCAGTTATTATGATCTTTTAAAACTTTTGCAGCTTCTACTAAAGTGGCTTGCCCTTTTGCTTTTCTGACTCTTCCAGCACACAGGATTATATTTTCTTGCTCAATATTATAAAGCGTTGTTTCAGAATTAGAAATAAACTTATTTACGTCTACACCATGACCAACAATAGTGTTTTCAATTCCTAAATTGTGACTCATACTTTTAATAAGAGTAACAACTTTATCTGCTTTTTTAAGCAGCATTAGAGTTAAACTAGAAGGAACTGTTTCTGCATGTCGAGTTGCAATCAGTTTAAATTTTGCTCCAAAAAAACGGAATAGTAACATTCTCATAATTTCATTATTTCTATGACAATGCACAACGACGTCTCTATCGGAAAATAAAAGTGTTTTTAATCTAAAAAATGGAATGTTAGTCCCTTTTACATTATATCCGTATATGTAAGTTTCAAACTCCTTATTAAAAAAAGGCAACACATTTTCGATACTTCTAGTAACACCCGTTCTTCTTCTATGAAAGTGTGTATGAATTAAAATTGATTTCAAATGAATAGGTATTAAGAAAATCTACGTTCTATAATTTCCATAAAACGTACTTCCAGTTCTTCGTGTTCTGCCCAATTATAATCTGGCTTCACCATTTTATTAACGAATTTTATTGCTTCCTTTTCGGTTTTATGAGTATTTAACTGAGAAATTACTCTATTAAAATCTTCTTGACTTCCATCAAACAAGTTCTTCACAAAAATAATTCTATCATTTAATCCTATTTGAATATTGGTTTGTAGTTTGTCATTTAATGATTTTGAACCTACTTTTTCAAATAATTCTGCTGCTACGTCTACGGGAATAGTATCTTGTAATTCTTCTTCTAATGTTGGCACTTTAGGTTCCTCAACATTTTTTAACTCTTTCTCTATGGTATCATCTGTTGCAAACAGTTTTTCTAATTCGTCAAAAGGTTGTTCAATAAAACTTTCATCTGTCTCATTTTCTATACTTTCTATAATAGAATCGGCAACATCATTTGCCATTTCATCCATTTGACTTTCTTCTTCATCCTCATCTCCTAAGTGCTGAACAATAATTTCTTTTTCTTCTAAAACTTCTTTAGCCTTCTCTTTTAATTCAAATGCTTTTTCTACTTTAAGAAGCATTTCTTCTTTTGTTTCCTTCTGATTTGGGGTTGAATTCACAAATTCTTCAACAAATGCTAAAACAGATAGTTTTTCATAAATTTCCTTCGATTTTTGCTTTAATAAAAACACATTTTCTTTATTTTTCATCTGTAAAACACTGTGTGCTAAACTAATTAAATCGGCTTCTAATTTTTTGTGCATAAGTTGTCGGTTGATTTTATTTTTTACTATTAAATTTTAATAAATTTGCTAGTATCAATAGCAAAATAAACAATTTAAATTCTTGAGCTTTAAAATTACAAAATGTTTCTTGAAAATACCGTAAATCATACAGAACAATTTGGCTGGATAGAGGTAATTTGTGGTTCTATGTTTTCTGGTAAAACAGAAGAACTAATAAGAAGGTTAAAACGTGCTCAATTTGCAAAACAACGTGTAGAAATTTTTAAACCTACAGTTGATATTCGTTATGATGATGATGAAGTAGTTTCACATAATGATAATAGAATTCGTTCAACACCAGTTCCTGCTGCTGCTAACATCCGCCTTTTAGCAAGCGATGTAGATGTTGTTGGTATCGATGAAGCACAATTTTTTGATGACGAAATTATTTCTGTTTGTAATGATCTAGCAAATAGCGGAATAAGAGTGATTGTTGCTGGTTTAGATATGGATTTTAAAGGAAAACCTTTTGGGCCAATGCCAGCCCTAATGGCCACTGCAGAATATGTGACTAAAGTTCATGCAGTTTGCACACATACAGGTAATTTAGCGCATTACAGCTTTAGAAAAGCTATAAATGATAAATTGGTTTTATTGGGTGAAACACAAGAATATGAACCTTTAAGCAGGGCTGCTTATTACAAAGCCATTCAAACTCAGCAGAAACAAACTTTATCTTCAAAAAACTCTGAAATAAAAAAAAAAGATACTGAATAAACTTCAGCATACCTATGAATAATCACGTAACTGTTTTAGAAATTGATGGAAATGCACTATTGCATAATCTCAATTATTTTAAACAAAAACTCCAGCCAGAAACAAAAATAATGGTGGTTGTGAAAGCTTTTGGCTATGGAAGTGATGCAATACAAGTTGCAAAATTTTTAGAAAATAAAGTAGACTACTATACAGTAGCATATTCTAGTGAAGGTATCGCTCTGCGAGAAGCTGGTGTAAAAACACCTATTTTAGTTTTACATCCTCAATTACAAAATTTAAAAGCAATAGTAGACTACAGACTAGAGCCAAATTTATATAATTTTAAAATTTTTAATGCTTTTTTAAAATTGGCAGATGAAGCGCCCTTGATGAATTATCCTATCCATTTAAAATTTAATACGGGTCTAAATAGATTGGGTTTTTGGCATACTGATGTTCCTAAAATTTTAAGTGATTTAAAGAAAACAAATCACGTAAAAGTAACATCGTTATTTTCTCATTTGGCAGCAAGTGAAGATCTGGAGGAGGAGGAATTCACGAACAACCAAATAAATAATTTTGCACACATTGTTCAACAAATCTATAAACATTTAGAGTATGAACCAATGTTACATATATTAAACACCTCTGGGGTTATTAACTATCCAAAGGCACAATTTGATATTGTTCGTTTGGGAATTGGTCTTTATGGTTTTGGAAATAGTGACAAAGAAACTTCACAACTTAAAAACACACATAATTTAAAATCTATTATTTCTCAAATTCATCTAATAAAACCGGGTGAAACTGTTGGTTATAATAGAGCATTTGTTGCAAAAAGACCCAGTAAAACTGCTACTATTCCTATTGGTCATGCAGACGGTATTTCTAGAAAGTTAGGAAATAAAAAAGGGTATGTTCTCATTAATAATGAAAAAGCAAAAATTATTGGTAACGTTTGTATGGACATGATTATGGTAGATATCACAAATATAAACTGTAAAGAGGGAGATGAAGTTATTATCTTTAATAGTCAAGAAATGATTCAAAAGTTTACTGATATAGCAGAAACCATCCCTTACGAAATACTTACTGCTATTTCCCAACGTGTTAAAAAAATGTTAAAGAAATAATAATTTTTTAGTATTTTAGCAACTTAACGAATTAAAATCAAATAAGATGTTGAAAGAATTTAAAGAGTTTATTACTGGTGGTAATGTAATTGAGTTTGCAGTTGCTGTAATTATGGCCGGTGCAATTGGCGCGGTAGTTAAGGGGTTTGTAAGTAATATTGTTATGCCAGTTGTTGGTCTATTTACAGGTGGTGTTAGTTTTGCAGATCAAAAATATATTTTATCAGAAGCGGTCGCAGATGCTGCAGGTAAAGTTACAACACCAGAAAATGCGATACTATATGGAGCTTGGATAGACTCAATAATCAATTTAATTATTATTGGTTTTGTGATGTTTATGATGATAAAATCTTATAATAAAATGAAAAAGAAAAAAGAAGAAGCTCCAGCCGCACCAGCAGGACCAAGTCAAGAAGATTTATTAGTAGAAATTAGAGATTTATTAGCAAAAAAATAAATCCCTCTATAAAATAAAAAAAACCAAGTTTACACTTGGTTTTTTTATGCCTAAAAATTACGATTAGAAGTTTATTAATAAACATCATGTAACATTTGTAATATAAAATAATTCATTTTTTTACTAGTTAGTATAACTTACATAAAACCATCAATATTTCAGCTACTCTCTCAAAATATCTAAAAACTGTTTTCTTATAATTTCTTTAGCTCCTAAACTTGCTAAATGCCTATTATATACCTGGCAATCTATTAATTTATAATTCATATTTTTAACAAGGTATATAAATGCCAGTTTTGAAGTATTAGAAACTTTCGAAAACATACTTTCTCCACAAAAAACATTGTTTATATTTAAACCATATAAACCACCAACCAACTTGTTACCCTCCCAAATTTCAATAGATTTTGCAATTCCTTTTTTGAATAAATTAATGTATGCTTGCTCCATATCATCTGTAATCCAAGTTCCAAAACCATCTCTTCTATCTATATTTTTACAATTATAAATTACTTCCTCAAAAGCTGTATTTTCCGTAATTGTAAACTTATTTTTATTAATGATTTTCAACATAGATTTAGATATTATTAGATCGTCAGGAAACAATACCATTCTTTTTATTGGACAATACCAAACAATAGGTTCTCCCTCTGAAAACCATGGAAAAATCCCATTTTTATAGGCATGAACTAATCTTTCGATAGACAAATCTCCACCTAAAGCTATAATTCCATCTTTAGTGGTTAAATTACACGATGGGAATTCTATTTTATCAGTAAGCAAAAACATTATATATTATTTAGTTGCTAAAGTAGTAAAATCTTAAAAAATCGTTAATCAATAAAATTGATATGTTTAATAAAAAATTAGTTCCTATTTTTGCTAAATTAAAATGATAGATTATTTCTCATTTAAACAATGGTAAGAAAAAAAAGAATCAAAACGAAAACACAAAAGGCAAAGTTGATGCATAATTATTATCATCGAACAGGCTTTTATATGTTTATTTGGGAAAGTTTAAAGAAAGCATTCTGGCCTATTGTATTCGTAATTATTAGTTTATTCATTTTCAACAAATATGTTTATAACATAAATGACGGACTGCAAACCATTACAGAAACATTTTCTAGGCTTGGTATTTTAGTAACATTTTTTATATCTGAAACCTTACTTGGTTTAGTTCCACCAGAAATATTTATTGCGTGGACTAAAAAAACAGCAGATCCAATTTTAAACCTATCAATTTTAGCAACTTTATCGTATGTCGGTGGGTTAATATCCTATTTTATTGGAAAAACTGCTTTAAAAGTTAAATCAGTTAAAGAATACTTGGAAGTAAAAATGGCTAAAAACTTAAAAAACACTCGCAAATGGGGTGGTATTTTAATTTTAGTTGGAGCACTGCTACCACTTCCTTTTTCTATTGCCTGTATTGCTGCAGGGATGATTAAATATCCGTTTAGAAATGTAGTTTTCTTTGGTTTATTTCGTTTTGGAAGATTTGCAGCTTATGCTTGGGCTATTTTTCAAGTAGTAGATTAAATCCTTCGATTCAAAAAATTTCAACCAAAAAACTTACTTTTGTACTATGGGATTAACAAACAACGATATTTTAAAAAAATTAAGAGTAGCCAATAAATTACGTGATACAGATATTGTAAAAATTTGTGCCTTGGTCGATTTTAAAGTAAGTAAAGCAGAATTGGGAGCTTTATTTAGAGCAGAAGAACATCCAAAATATGTAGAATGTGGAGATCAAATTTTACGTAATTTTTTAAATGGACTGATTATTCACCTGCGGGGACCAATGCCAAAAAAAGGAGAAAAGAAATAACACAAATTAATTCGTAAAAACAAAAAAGAGAGAATTCATAAATAAATTCTCTCTTTTTTATAATCTTGATACTATTTAAAAGGGTAAATCATCTGGTTCAGCATCAGAAACATTAGATGCTGGTTGGAATTGATCTACTGGTGGCAAGTTACTAGGTGCAGCTTGAGACAAGTTTTCAATTCTCCAGCCTTGAATAGAGTTAAAGTATTTTGCAACTCCTTCTGGATTAATCCATTCTCTTCCTCTTAAATTAATGGCTACTTTTACATCCTGCCCAACAGCGTAATTGTTTAATAAGTCACACTTATCCTGAACAAATTCTATCATGATCATCTGTGGATATTGATCATCAGTAGTTACTACTAATTCACGTTTTCTAAATCCACTAGCACCAAAAGTTTGTACTTCTCCAATTAACTTCACTTTACCAATAACTTCCATAATTTCTATTTTAATAAAAGTACTTTCCAAGCACTTTCTACATCGTTTTTACTTAAGTATTCTTGAGCAAATGTATGTTTTTTTGAGGTTTCTAGCCCAATAAACTGAGCATGTTCTTTTCCAAAGTTATCAACAGTTTTCCCATCGGGAAGTTGCTCTACATTGGCTAACATTCCTAGATTATTTCCAGTTAAAATTTTACTGTTTCTAATTTCTAAGGGAATGGCATCTACTCCAATTCCCAGTGTTGATATTGGTTTTGGTATTTCAAAAAAACCATCTCTAGCTCTAGTATAATAACTTCCACCAGCTCTTGCAACTAAATCAATTTTATGTTGATCTATTGCCCCATTTTTATCTAGAATATTTTCAGAAACATGAACTTTTACAACTTCGCAAACTATTAAGTTTCCAGCCCCACCTTCATCACCAGTAAAAATAACCTCATTCACTTTACATTCGAATTGAACAGGAGATTCTGCTACTCTAAAAGGCTTTATTTTATCTGAGGGCAGCATTGTAAAACCTGCTTTCTCAAATTCATTTACACCTTTTGCATATTCGGAACTGCTCAAAGACATTTGTTGTACAATAGCATAATTTACAACATTAATAACTACTTCTTTGGTCGCTATAGCGTTTTCTAATGTATGCTTTGTTGTATTCCCTCGAACTCTTCTTGCTGGAGAAAATATCATAATTGGTGGATTTGCACCAAATACATTAAAAAAACTAAAAGGAGATAAATTTGGATTTCCATCAGCATCAATTGTACTCGCAAAGGCAATTGGCCTTGGTGCAACTGCGCCTAATAAATATCCATGTAATTTTGCTGTTGGTATTTCTTTCGGATCTATAGAAAGCATTGTCAAAAAATTTATTTATGTAAAGATACTATCAATTTAACAAATGAGTTATATAGTGGAATAGTTTATATTTGACAATAGAATGAGTTTTTTTTCAAATACATTATGGCTAAAACGAATAGCAGTTATTATTTCGTTTGTTATTGTTTCATTAATTTTATGGAACACCTATATTTTCTTTCAAAAATTTAAGCAAGAAGAGCGTATTAAGATGGAAATTCTTGCAGAAGCTCAAAGGGAATTAGCTACAAATACAAATTTAGACGCTAATGTAGATTTACCTCTAAAAATATTAGAAAATAATAGTAATATTCCTATGATTTCAGTTGATGAAAACGGAGAAATGGAATATCAAAATCTTGATTCTATAAAGTCTTTAGATCCAGAATATTTAGAACAACAATTGGCAAAAATGAAGTCTGAAAACAAGCCAATTATAGTTAGTTATAAAGGGGAGAATAAAAAAATTATTTATTATAGAGATTCAGATTTATTAAATAAACTTACCTATTATCCAATTGCTTTAATTCTTATCTTATTTTTATTTTTAACAGTAATTTATTTGTTTTTTAACTCCAATAAAATTGCCGAAACAAATAAACTTTGGACAGGAATGGCAAAGGAAACTGCGCATCAAATTGGTACACCCTTATCCTCTCTATTAGGTTGGATTGCTATTTTAAAAATGGAAAAAGTTGATGATAAATATGTTGAAGAAATCGAAAAAGATGTCCATAGACTAAATACTATTGCGAACCGTTTTTCTAAAATTGGTTCGATGCCAGAATTAAAAAAAGAAAATGTAGTTTCTATTACTAAAACTGCTTTCGATTATTTAGAATCTAGAAGCTCTAAACAGATTACATTTTCGTTTTCTACTAATGAAGACAAAATTTACACAAAACTAAATACTGAACTTTTTGGATGGGTAATAGAAAACCTCATCAAAAATGCTATTGATGCAATGCTTGGAAAAGGATCTTTAAGTATCATTATAGAAAGTACCCAGAAAAAAGTAAAAATTACAGTTTCAGATTCTGGAAAAGGAATGTCTAAAAAACTTTACAAACAGATATTTAAACCCGGTTTTACAACAAAAAAACGTGGTTGGGGCTTAGGATTATCACTTTCCAAAAGAATAATTCAAGATTATCATAATGGAAAAATATTTGTAAAAAAATCAGAAATAGGGAAAGGATCTACCTTTGAAATTTTATTAAACACGATTTAATTCAATTTATGAATTAAAAAAGTTATCTGAAATTTTTTTAGCTAAAGTTGCAAACTCCTCATTTGTTAACGTTTCTTTTTCTATGAACTGCATGTCCGCCATTGTGTTAATAGGTATTAAATGCACATGAACATGAGGAACCTCTAAACCTATTACACTCATTCCTATTCGTTTACAAGGAATCGTTTTTTCAATCGCTTTTGCAACGAGGTAGGTAAAATCCATTAATTTATTATATTCACTTTTAGATAAATCAAAAATCTTATTTTCTTCTTTTTAAGGCACGACTAAGGTATGCCCTATTGCATTTGGATTAATATCTAAAAAAGCAATAAAACTATCATTTTCTGCAGCTTTATAACTTGGTATTTCTCCTGTAATAATTTTTGAAAATATGCTCATTTTTTATTTTTTTAGTAAAAATAAAAAACGCTTTGCAAATGCAAAGCGTTTATAAAATTTTCTTTTAAAAAAACAATTATCTCGAAATATCCATAATTTCAAATTTCATAATTCCATTTGGAACTTGAATTTCTGCTATATCACCAACTTCTTTCCCTAATAAACCATTTCCAATTGGAGAGTTTACAGACAATTTGCCATTTCTAACATCGGTTTCAGAATCGGCAACTAAGGTGTAAGAAAACTCCATTTTATTGACAATATTCTTAATTTTTATAATAGAATGAATCAGAGCTTTAGAGGTATCCAGTTGAGATTCATCTATAATTCTAGCGTTAGAGATGACATTTTTTAATTTTGCTATTTTAAATTCTAAATGAGATTGTTCTTCCTTTGCGGCATGGTATTCTGCATTTTCACTTAAATCTCCTTTATCCCTTGCATCTGCTATTTCTGTAGTTACTCTAGGTCTTTCAAATTGTTCTAATTGCAACAATTCATCCTTCAATTTCTTTAATCCTTCTGCTGTATAATATGATATTTCACTCATGTTTTCTAAATTTAAAAATCCCAGACCAATAAATAGGAATGAGATTGAATTACAAATGTACAAAATATTTGTAAATTGCGCCTGTGTTTAACAAAAACACCCCTATCTAAAATGATGAGAAAAATAATCTTCCTATTTGTATTAACCGTATTTTTTTCCTGCGAAGACAACACAAGAGTCAACGAATGTTTTCAAAATTCAATAAGCCCAATTAATTTAGATTTAAACAATCCGCAATTAAATGGCGTATTAACTCCTACCGGGTATTCAGAGATTAATGGAGGTCTTGCTGGAATTATATTATACAATGGTGCAACACTTGGTTTTAAAGCTTTTGATAGAAAGTGTCCAAATAATGATTGTACCTCACCAATGTCTTTTGATGGTCAGCGCTTAACCTGCCCTTGCGATAAAAGTGAATATAGTATTTTAACAGGTCAGCCATTAACAGAGGAAAACAACGGTTGTTTTGCTCGTGAATACAATGTAACTCAAAACGGAACATCTTTACGAATTAGCAATTAATTTGTTAAAATAGATGCTTACTTTTGTACGACACCACAATTAATAAAAACAAGTGAAAAATTATTTTTCTTCCGATTTTAAGTTGGGCATCCTTGGAGGAGGTCAATTAGGAAAAATGCTTCTTGCAGAGACTCAAAAATTAGACATCCATACCTCTATTTTAGATAATAATAAAAATGCGCCCTGCGCAGAGATTTGTAACAAGTTTGTAACCGGTAATTTACTAGATTTTGACGCTGTATACAACTTTGGTAAAACCGTTGATGTTTTAACAATAGAAATAGAAAATATAAATTTAGATGCTTTAGATAAATTAGAAAACGAAGGTTTAACAATCTATCCAAAGCCCTCAACATTAAGGGTTATTCAAAGTAAAGCTAGGCAAAAAAACTTCTATTTAGATAACAACATTCCTACAGCAGAATTTTCTCATTATGCATATTTAGAAGAATTAAACCACTCTATAGAAAATAACATCATTGAATTTCCATTTGTTTGGAAAGCTGCACGATTTGGATATGACGGAACCGGTGTTAAAATTATTAGACATATTAAAGATTTAGAAAACTTACCGGCTGTAGAATGCATTACTGAAAAGCTAATCCCATTTAAAAACGAGTTAGCAGTTATCGTTGCAAGAAATACTGATGGTGAAGTAAAAACCTATCCTGTGGTAGAAATGGAATTTCATCCAGAAGCAAATCAAGTTGAATATGTTATTTGTCCTGCAAGAATTAATGATACTGTTGCTAAAAAAGCACGAGAAGTAGCCTTAAAAGTTGTGAATGATTTAGATTTTATAGGTCTTTTAGCTGTGGAAATGTTTCAAACAGAAAATGACGAAATTTTAGTAAATGAAGTAGCTCCAAGACCTCATAACTCAGGTCATTACTCCATAGAATCTAGTTATACGAATCAATTTGAACAACACTTAAGAGCTATTTTAAATCTTCCTTTAGGAAATACAGAAAGTAAAGTAGCTGGAATTATGGTAAATTTAGTGGGCGAAGAAGGGTTCTCTGGAAAGGTAACCTACAAGAATATGGAAGAGATTTTAAAAATTGATGGAGTTACACCTCATATTTATGGAAAAAAAGAAACACGACCCTTTAGAAAAATGGGACATGTAACTATTGTCGATTCAGACATCGATATCGCAAGAAAAATAGCTCAAAAAGTAAAAGAAACAATTCGAGTAATAAGCAATTAATTATGGTAGGAATAATAATGGGAAGCGATTCAGATCTTCCAGTAATGCAAGAAGCAATTGACATTTTAGAAGGTTTTGATATTCAAATAGAAGTTGATATTGTTTCTGCTCACAGAACTCCAGAAAAACTTTTTGAATATTCACAAAATGCTCATAAAAGAAAAATAAAAGTAATTATTGCTGGCGCTGGAGGCGCAGCACACTTACCAGGAATGGTAGCATCTATGAGTCCGTTACCTGTAATAGGAGTGCCTGTAAAAAGTAGAAACTCAATAGATGGTTGGGATTCTATTTTATCAATTTTACAAATGCCAGGAGGTGTACCAGTAGCAACTGTAGCTTTAAATGGTGCAAAAAATGCTGGAATTTTAGCCGCTCAAATTATTGGTGCTTCAGATAAATGTGTTCTAGACAGAGTCATTGCCTACAAAGAGGGATTAAAACTGAAGGTTGAAAAAGCCTCTGAAAAACTTAAAAAATAATTGTATCTAAAAATAGTGATTGCTTAATTGGCAATCACTATTTTTTTTATGAGCTTTCGATTATCTAATAATAAGGCTTTAACTATGTAGATTCCTGTCTTAAGTTCAGACACATTAAGACTCGATTTCCCGTTAAAACTTTTTATTTTTTTTCCGCTAATATCATAAAGAAAAGCTTGCTTTATATTGTCTTCATCATAATCATACTCGATAATTAAGTCTTTTATTTCATCAACATACACTGAAAAATCTCCTGAATCCAGCTCGGTAACTATTGGGTTAACTTCTTTACTGCTTGTAGTTGCTTTTCTCTTCTTTTTAGTATAAATAATTTTGAATCTGGTATTGTTTTCCCCTACCGAATCTATATCAAATGTGTAAGACCTTTGCCTCAGATCTACGGTGATTTTTTTCTCACGATCTCTCAAATAAATATAATAATCTGAATCTATATGCTCTTCTTGAACCGCAATCGTATGCTCTCCTATCTCATCGACTGCAAAACCTAATTTTACAACCCTTTTTTCTCTTTTTAAAGGAGGCAATCCTTGAATAGAGGCTTTGTGCTTCTTTTTAACCAAAGAGTAAAAACCCAAAGACTCTTGAGTGATATCAAAAGGGGCATCATACAACCTGTCGAATTGGTTAGAAGCTCCTTTTAAAAAACCTACTAGCAATGTATTAACCTTAGTGCCTCTGGTGAATTTAAACCAAGATCGATTTTGTTTTTTCTTGTTTGCAGATACTTTACCTCTGTACAAAACATCATTATTAGCATCAATTTGATGAGTTGTTTTAAAAGTAAGTGATGTGTTTGCAGTGGTCCTGATAAAAAAACCTTGGCCAGAAGCAATATTTCCAGTTGCTGTATTTGAAGCGCCTCCTGTTATGTTGTATTGTTTGTAATCAGACACATTATTATCTCCAACTTCAGCGGTATTTTGAGACCAATAATATATAGTTCCTTCAATATCTTCATTGTCTGTATCTTTAATTACCTTATCCCAATCTATAGCAGAAGAATATGGGTTTCCAACCAGATTATCTCCTTCCGTAGACCAAACATTGGTTGGATCTGTGCTAGTCAAGTTGGGGTTAAAATATGCATCAACAACGACACTACCTTCATTTATTTTTCCTAGAAAGTTTCTTGACTCACCACCAGTATTTTCATTCCTAATAGCATACCCTATACCAGGTTTTAAATTTGAAGTCCCATTACTAGCCCAATCTGCACCTGTTCCTATTCCTCCTGTATTGGAATCAAAATAATAAATTAAAGAAGCATCTGGAAATATTGAACTAGGACTTGAATCAGCTTCAACTAGAGGAGACGTCCAGTAAGAGTAAAATTTACTCCCGGTGTATGTAGGAGTCGTTTTTTGGATATCAAAAGTACCCGTACCAACTATCTCTCTATTGCAATTATGATATATCAGAGAACCTCCATCCTCTACTGTTATAGTGCCATTGTTTATGAACTCGTAATGAATATTTAATGTTGCCCCGTTTTTAACAACAATTTCTGCTCCAGTGTTAATTGTTAAATTCCCAACACTAATTTCACTCGTCAACTCAGGTTTGTTTG
>Ga0115006_10000328_pt1 | contig 25166 bp, 23 predicted proteins | sample ArcOceMetagenome_3_FD_88943 | JGI IMG/M metagenome (GOLD analysis project Ga0115006, IMG submission 88943) | Marine eukaryotic phytoplankton communities from Arctic Ocean - Arctic Ocean- Svalbard ARC20M Metagenome | ecosystem: Environmental > Aquatic > Marine > Oceanic | place: Arctic Ocean...
AAGTCACTCATTGTCATAATAGGTGTCCTTGCGCTTTAAAAGTAGACCAAGTGCCTTAGCAAAAAGTACCATGCTGATACAGGTCACAAGCGCAAACCAGGAAAAGAAGCCAAACGTACCGTCTATTTGGAAGTAAGGGTGAGCGTGAATAAAAAAATCAGCCATGACGAGCAAAAATAACATAGCAATACCGCCTCGCCAAAGTAAGCGTATAGTCTTTTCTCTCACTAGCCAATGTTTCTCTTGGTCATTCATACTTTCTCTCCAATCTGTGTTTTTAACAGAAGGCAGTACACAATTCTTTTTAACAAACGGCAACAATCAAATGCAGGCGACAAAACTATTGACGGCGATTTTTTATAGTTCTGAGTGTCTAGACACTGAGTCATTTCATTAGTTTCCATGAGTCGATTGCTGAGGTTCTAAAATAGCAGAAGCCAATTCGTAAAGAGGGTTGGGGTAGATAAACAAGACCAAACAACCCAAAGCTGTAATGCCTATTGCGATCAATGAAGCAGTAGGGGCTTCTTTTATTTGAACTTTGGCAGTAGCCACTCTGTGCTCATTTTTAGTTGGACTAATGGAGAAAAAAGCGTGAAAAGGTATTGGCATCAAATAGGCAATATTGAGCAGTGAACTGAGCATTAAGATGACCATAATAATTAATTGGTCAGTTTCTAATGTAGCCATCAACAAGTACCACTTGCTCCATGTTCCACCTGTGGGAGGCAACCCAATAATGCTAAGACTACCAATAAAGAACGCCACCATAGTAAAAGGCATTTGCCTACCCAGACCTCGCATTTCACTGATGTTACTTTTATGTGCGGCAACCAAAATTGCACCAGCACAGAAGAATAAAGTAATTTTTCCAAAAGCATGCATTGCTATATTCATTGAACTTGCGATAACGCCTGATGATGTTGCCAAGAGCACACCAATAGTAATATAGCCCAGCTGGCTGACTGTTGAGTAAGCAAGCCTTGCTTTTAAATTGTCTTGTCGCATAGCAACGAAAGAGGCAAGCAATACTGAAGCGCCAGCTAGGTATAGCAAAAACTGTGTAGTTGGTAAAACAATTAATAAATCGAGGCCAAAAATAAACATGCCAACTTTCATTACGGTGAAAACACCAGCCTTAACTACGGCCACTGCATGCAGTAAAGCACTAACTGGCGTTGGTGCGACCATTGCTGCAGGTAGCCACCGATGGAAGGGCATAATGGCCGCCTTACCAATGCCAAAAATAAATAATACTAAAATTATACCTAGCAAAGTAGTGTTTGCATCTACTGGAAATACGCCACCTTGAGTGAAATCTAGCGTACCAGCGATTACCCAAGTGCCAAGTATTGCAAATAGAAAAAATGCGACCGATGTACTGAGTAGAATGCCAAGGTATACCCGCCCACCTTTTTTTGCAGCGTCTGTTCCAGCATGAGTGACAAGGGGGTAGGTAGAGAGTGTGAGTACTTCATAAAAGATAAACAGGGTAAACAAGTTATCTGCAAAGGCAACCCCCATGACACTGCCTATGGCAATGGCAAAGCAACAAAAAAACCGTGTTTGATGGTCTTCATTATGGCCACGCATATAACCAATGGAATAGATAATAGTCACAAACCAGAGGAAGCTAGCGATTAACGCAAAGATCATCCCTAATGGTTCCACAGAAAAACTCAAACTTAATCCAGGTAAAACCTGCAGCCAATGGACAGCGATAGTTTCACCAGCATCTAAACCTAGATAAATAGTAACCACTGCATAAAAGACGCATAGGCTGGTAGCAAGGCTAACAGCTTCCCGTAAATTTGGATGGCGCCTAAAGGCGACGATGAAAAGCGTGGCAAAGATGGGTAAAAGAATACACAGCTGCAGCAAGGTTTCTAATGAGAAAATCATTGCGCAACCCCGAATAAGCTTTTGGCTGCGCTGGCAGCAATTTCCACACTGAAGCGTGTATCAATACCAAAGTACACGTTAGCACTCACCAGAAGCCAAACCGGAACAAGAATAGCCATTGGTGCTTCTTTAACTGGCTGCTGACCCAAAATGGGGGCCTTAAAATAAGCGGTCTCAATAATACGCCATACATAGATCACAGCCAATAAAGAACCCAGTAAAACTAGTCCAGCTAACCACCACCAACCTTTTTCGATAGCGGCCACAACTAAATACCACTTACTTACAAAGCCAACCGTTAGCGGCACCCCAATAAGGCTTAAACCACCCACTACAATGGCAGCCACCGTTAAAGGCATTTGCCGACCTAAACCTTGCAAGTCATTAATTTTGCTACTACCAACACGGTACATGATGGCAACTAAGGCCATGAATAGCGCACCTTTCATCAATGCATGATTAAACATGTGCAGCAGCATTGCAGTTAATCCAGCAGGTGTAGAAAGACTGAATCCGACAATCATATAACCCACTTGAGCCACACTAGAGTATGCAAATACATGCTTTATATTATCTTGATAAATAGCCACTGTAGACGCAATGAATATGCCTAACAAACCCATCACCAAAAACATTGTTTCAATCGGTAGGGTAGTAAACGAAAACGAAATACCGAAGATTGAAAAAGTGAAACGAATCAGTAGGTAAGCAGCCACCTTGGTGGAGGTAGCGGCAAAAAAAGCAGTTACAATTGAGGGTGCATAAGCATAGGCATTTGGCAGCCAAAAATGCAGGGGAAATAATGCGAGTTTTAAGCACACACCTACAATAAAAAATACATAAGCAGTAGTAATGGTGCGGGTTTCTGCCACTTCAGGTAAACGCACTGCAAGGTCGGCCATGTTGAGTGTCCCCGTCATCTGGTACATGAGGCCTATACCAATAAGGATAAAAGTAGCACCTATGGTTCCCATGATGAGGTACTGAAAGGATGCCCAAAGCGCACGCCGGTCTTTACCAAGCGCAATTAACGAGTAGGCTGACAGTGAGGATATTTCTAGGAAAACAAAAACATTGAACGCATCACCAGTGGTTACGATACCCAACATCCCAGATAGTGACAGTAAGTATAGAATATAAAAAAGAGGCTGTTTATCTTTAGGTATTTCTTTTTCTATGCTGGTTTGCGCTGCCAGTAATACCACAGTACTGATGCCAGATATGATTAGGGCAATAAACGCGTTCAGCTTATCAATACGGTATTCAATCCCCCATGGTGGGCTCCATCCGCCTAATTCATAACTAATGGTGCCAGCTGTCATCACTTGCTGAAGCAAAAGAATGCTAATGATAAACGCTAACGAACTAGCGAAGAGTGCAAATAACCAAACTAGTTTTGGCCTTCTGAGGATCAAACAGGCCGGGGCTGCTATTAGCGGCACTATAACTTGCAATATGGGGAGGTGCACTAACACTACTGATGTTCCTTGTCTTGATTGACCATAGCCTGGTTATCCATGGCTTGAATTTCATCCTCGTCAATAACACCATAGGCTTCTTTAATCCTTATGATCAGCGCAAGCCCCAAAGCAGTCGTTGCTATACCCACTACAATGGCGGTCAAGATTAGAACATGAGGAAGTGGATTAGAGTAAAGTATGATGCCTTCTTGCCATATTGGTGCAGTCGCTCCCTCAACCTTTCCAACGCTAATATAAAAAATAAAAACAGAGGTTTGAAAAATATTTAGGCCAATAATTTTTTTGATAAGGTGGCCATGAGCTATGATGGTATAGAAACCAATCATCATTAAAACGATCACTACCCAGTAATTATAAAGGCCTAGTATCATTGTCATAAAGACGCACCTTTATTAGCCTGTTGATATTCTCTGCGCGCAGAAAAACTAAAAAATATGATGATCATGACGGACGCAACCGTTAAACCGACACCCAGCTCAATTATCAGAATGCCCAAATGTTGCCCAGCAATAGGGTCGGCAGCCAACACACTATAATCCAGAAAGCTGCCACCATTTATCATTGACACCACGCCTACGCTTCCATAAAGGAGTACGCCAAGGGCTGATAATAATTGCACAAAAGGCTGCGTGATCACTCTTCGTGCTGCACTTAGGCCAAATAACATTGCATACATAATGATCGCTGCAGCAAATATAACGCCAGCTTGAAACCCCCCACCAGGACCGTAATCACCGTGGAACTGCACATAAAAAGCATAAAGTAGAATAAATGGAATCATCGTTTTTATAGCAACGCGCAAGATCAAATGCTTCTCATGCATTGAGTCATTAATTGCTTCAATTGCGGCATCATCTTTAGGGCGCTGGGCAACCGATAACAATGCCAAAACACCAATTCCAGCCGTAAATATCACCGTAACTTCGCCAAAGGTGTCAAACCCTCTATAGCTTGCCAGTACAGAAGTGACCATATTGGGGACACCAATCTCCTTCATCGAATCATAAATATAACGAGGAGCGACATGGTTGTGAACGGCAGCATCTGCAGAACCAAAATAGGGCATGTCGAAGGTTCCATAAATTAGCAAACCACCAGTTATAGCCACTAAAATCAACGCTAAAAGAGGCTTGTGGCTTGCTTCATGTTCCGTTCGCCCAGTCATGGCTACAGTTGTTAGCATTAAGAGTGTGGAAATGCCGGCACCAACAGAGGCCTCTGTAAAAGCAACATCTACAGCGTCCATAGCAACGAAGAAGCTGGCAGACACAAGGCCATAAATACCTGCCAGCATGACAACGGCAAACATATCTTTAATTTGATTGACCGCAAGGGCAATACCAACCAAAAGTGTCAGTAAGACAATATCGACTAAGATTTCGATGTTTTATCTCCTGAGGCTGAAGCGCTCTCCAAGTCCTTTATATGCAAATCTACCAGCGGAGGTAAATTGTTTAAAGCTGCAGCCTGACCTAGGGCATGACTGGCTGCGGGGCTAATAAACAGCGTCATTAAAAGAATAAGTATGAGTTTTATAATCACCAGCATTTCAGGATTTTGTAGCATTAAACCAATAAGTATCATGGTGGCAGCTAAAGTATCTGTTACTCCTGCTGCATGCATACGGGTATAGAAGTCTGGAAATCGCAATATACCTACACCGCCTGAGAGGCACAAAAAACTACCAATTAAGAGAAAAAAAGCACTCAGTAAACTAAGGACACCTTCCATTACGGTACTCTCTTTACTAGATCAGCCACTTGGCCATTATGTTTAGAGTTAAAAGCGTCAGATAGGCGCAGCACCCCGATAACACTGATAAAGTTAATCAGCGCATAGACCATAGCGATATCTAAAAACTCAGGGCGGCCCATCACAAAACCCAAAAGAGAAATAAGTAGCACCGTCTTAGTGCCAAACATATTGACGGCTAGAATTCTGTCGTACAGGCTAGGGCCGGCTGCAGCCCTAATAACGGCCAGTATCATGGCAACAAGAATTGCCAAAGTTGCTGCGATTACCATGATTGCTCCAGTTTACTAACCCGGCTATCCATATCTCCAGACTCGAGTGACTCAATATTTTCTTGAATTAATGCATGCACCATTATTTCATCATTTACTAAACCTAGCGCCACAGTGCCAGGTGTTAGTGTAATTGAATTTGCGTAGATCACCTTTCCCACATCAGTGGTCTGGCTTGCTTTAATTACTTTTACTGTGGGTGTAATTGTTTTGTTACCAAGCCATATGTGTTTAACCACTGTTAAATTGGCGACCACGATTTCTTTGATAAGCCACAAACCAAAACGCGGGTACTCTAGTGACAGGTGAATTGTTTGCGACTCATGGTCCACAACATCCATACGATGAGCAATTAACACAACGATGGCAATAGAGGCTGCACCCAGGGCAAGAATTAAATAATTATAGTGGCCAGAGTTAAGCAACCAAAATAGTAATAGAATAATTGAAAGGCTTATTTTATGACGCATAGTTTTTTACTCGTACTGTCGCCCAATGTTACCAGCCATTGAACAGCATTTATCTCTATTGGATGATTAATTGAAAGGTTGATATTTAATGGTGAAGGGCTCACGCCATGTTTGCTGCAAAACTTTAATATTGAGCCAGCGACGAGAATGACCTTTTCTTTCTATAATTACATGGATTAAAACAAAAGCAATTTTAAGGTAAGGTGACTAATGCACAACTAATGGCTTTATTATATTCGATATAATCTGATAAGTCAGCGGTTGTAATAGAACTAAATGATAGGTGCGCCAGATCAAGAGCTGCAGGCGAGTAAACTACTTAAACAGGTCCACCTTAGCGACAGGCTAATAGGGCTAGGTTTTGGTAGTTTATATGCATCTGCCAAAGAACGCTGCTATGACTATAAAAAGCAAAAGTTATCAATAAAAAAGGCCCAAAATTCAAGGGTGATCTTAGGCCTTTTTACAAGGGGTGCTACCTTGGATTTAAGAAAAAATCGCTTTAAAAATGTAGAAAAATATAATAGCCAAGATTGCACCAGCTGGAAGTGTGATCACCCAAGAGGTAAAGATAGTTGCAACAATACGCAAGTTAATCGCAGCTAGCCCTCGGGCTAAACCCACCCCCAATACCGCGCCCACTAAAGTGTGTGTAGTTGATATAGGTAAGCCTATACCCGAGGCAAGTACAACAGTTGCAGAGGCACCTAAGGTGGCTGCAAAGCCTCGACTAGGGGTTAGCTCTGTAATCTTTGTGCCGATGGTGGCCATAACCTTATAGCCATATGTAACCAGACCAATAACAATACCCACTCCACCCACTAACAATATCCAAGCAGGCATACTGGATTTGGCTGTTACGGCACCAGATTTAATAGTGGCGATGGCTGCAGCCATCGGACCAACAGCATTGGCTACATCATTAGAACCGTGGGCAAAAGCCATAGCGCAGGCTGTAAATACCATTAGTACAGCAAAGACCTTTTCTACGTTAGCAAAGCGATCTTCTGCTTCAATGGCCTCGATACGCTTAACACGGGTTAACATTATGCCACCCACTATAGAAACTAAAATACCTGCTGCGGCTGCTACTAAAGACATTTCGAAGTAGTTTAGGGTAAAGCCAATATCTTTTAGTACGTGCTTTAAACCTTTGATTAAAGTGACCATGGTGATCATAAAGCCCACCATAAACATGTACACGGGCACGTAGCGTTTTGCATTTTCAAACGGTGCTTCAGTGTCTAAAATAAGCCGCTGAACACTTTTAAATAACATATAGGAAATTGTACCCGCTAGTACGGGTGAAACGATCCAACTGGCAGCGATAGTACCTACTTTGCTCCAATTCACTGCATCTACAGAAATAGCAACCGCAGCAAAACCAACAATGGCGCCAACAATGGAATGAGTGGTAGATACGGGCCAACCAAGAATGGAAGCAATCAATAGCCAGGTCCCGGCTGCAAGTAGCGCTGATAGCATACCGTAAACTAGATACTCAGGTGTGCCCTGTAAGGTTAGTGGGTCAATAATTCCCTTACGAATGGTGGCTGTAACTTCGCCACCTGCTAAGTAAGCGCCAGCAAATTCAAAAATCATGGCGATGATGATGGCCTGCTTTAACGTAATAGCGCCAGAACCCACTGAAGTTCCCATTGCATTAGCGACATCATTTGCGCCTACACCCCAAGCCATAAACACACCAAAGATGATGGCTAGAATAAGTAAGATTTGACCATATTCGTTTAAAACTTCCATAATATTTTCTCGAAGCTATGTAGGTGTAAGTTATCGATACTTGTTGTCGTACATATGCCTGTGCTTAACGAGCTATGATGACCTGAATCTGCTCGCCAGCACTTTGTGCACGATCGGCTAAATTGCCAATGGTTTCGATTGTTTTATACATAAACATGGCATCTACAGGGGGTAAGTCTGCTTCAATTTCATGTAATTTTGCGCGTAAGGTAATTTGACGCTTATCATTCTTGTCTTCTGCTTTTTCCAGTTTGGTAATGCAGCGGTTAATACGATCAATTTCACGGCCACCAAACCCTGATCCAATGAGCTCATCAAGCTCATCAATCACTACCTTGGCCTCTACAGCCACTGCTACGGCAGACTTTACGTATGCAGTCATATCTGTAGCAATCTTTTTAGGCACCACTTGCTTACGGCCTAACATGATGCCGGCAATATCTTTTGCAGTGTTGCAAATTTTATCTTGCTTGCTTAATAATTGAATTAGATCGGAACGGTTGATTGGCATGAATAAGCTTTTTGGCAGGTGCAGCCGGATGTCTTGTTTTTGGTTATCAGCGTCCCCTTCCAACTTAGCAATTGAATTATAAGTAGCTTCTACAGTTCCCCAGTCCTCTTTAATTACAGCTTGAAAGAAAGGGATTAATAGCTCTACACACTGCAGCGACGTGTGCATATGATTTTGTAACGGTTTAATAGGTGAATGGCCAAATAAGCTAAGTATGGGATTTGCCATGTTAACCTCCTCTATGGGTAATAATAGTGCCTTAGTGAGCGCGCATTATAGGCACCCTTTGTTAAGGCAATATAAAGATTATCAGTTTATTTATAATTTACTAGTGTGAGTCGACAAGGGAATCGTGATTGTGAAAGTAGACCCCTGATTTAACTTACTTTTTAGTTGCAATCGCCCTTTATGGCTTTGCACTATATGTTTAACAATGGCAAGGCCAAGGCCAGTTCCACCAAGAGATTGTGAGCGGGCTTTATCAACTCGATAAAAACGCTCAAAGATACGTTCTTGATCAGACTCATTAATACCCAAGCCGTTGTCTTTCACTGCCAGTACTGCTAACCCTTCAGTAACTGTAAGGGCCACAGTAACTGTTCCCTTTGCTGCGGTGTATTTAATGGCGTTATCAATAAGGTTGGTGGCCATTTGCCCTAAAGCATTGTCATCACCCAATAACGTCACCGGGCCATCTTTTGTTTGCAGCTCCAAAGTGACTTGTTGGGTCTGAGCTACTGCCTGTAAGTTAGCACACACCCTTTGTACTACTCGTTGTAAATCTACTTGAGTGTTATAGGCTTCATCATTGCTTTCTAGCCGAGACAAGGCTAATAAATCTGACACTAAGGCAGATAAACGGATAGATTGGCCATGAATCTTGCGCATAAACCGCTGCTGGATAGCGTGATCTATTGTGTCATCTTCTATTAAGGTTTCTGCAAAACCACGAATAGCGGTAATAGGTGTTTTCAGTTCGTGGGAAGCGTTAGCAACAAAGTCTGCGCGCATTTTGTCAATACGCTGAACGGCAGTAATGTCTTGTAGTACTAAAATTGCGTCAGCCCGGTGGGATTGTTTTAACAAAGTGACATGTAATCGGTAGTGACGTAAAAATGTATAGCCATCAAGCTGGATGGTTCGCTCTACGCTGGTTTGTTGTTGTTGGCATTGTCTAAACGCTTGGTCAAGGTTGTCCGACCCATCTATGTCTTTTAACGCTTGGCCTAAGCAACGTTCACCACTGGTGCGCAGCATACGACAAGCAGCAGCATTAACGTGAGTAATAAGGCCTTCACTGGTCACAGTGATAACGCCTTCGTTCATACTTTTAAGGATAGTAGAGAGCTGGTCCCGTTCTGTTTTTATGATATCGAAGCGCTGGGATGAAATATCAGCCATTTGATTAAGTGAGCGAGCCAAATCGCCTATCTCGTCACGCCTCTGGCTTGGAATCCGTAACTGATAGCGGCCGTGAGCATAGTTTTTAGCAATGAGTGTCATTTGCCTAAGGGGCCGAGCAAAACTCATTGCCAACCAATACCCAATAAATAAAGCAATCAATGCTGTAAGACTGGCAGCGATGATAATAACTCGGCGCAAATAATTGATCTCTTCATCAATACGTTGTGTAGGCAATGCTGTGCGGATGTAACCCAGATTACCACTGCTGGCCATGGCTGAAACAGCAACATACAACATTGGTTTTTGTAAGGTTTTACTATAGCGTCGTGATTGCCCTATGTCAGCTGTATTAGCGGCAATGATTTCTGGTCGATAGCGGTGATTATCCATTTCTGAAGCATTGAATTCAGAATCTGCAATAACCACGCCGTCTTTTGTTAGTAGCGTAACTCGAGTATCAGTACGTTGGCCAATTTGCTTCAATGTTTGTTGTATTTGGCTTTGGGTTTGTTGACCAGTATTAGCAAATGACTGTTGTAATATAAAGGCCTGACTCGAAAGGTTATTACTGATATCTCGCAAACTGGCTTGCTCTATTTGCCGCTGAACCATTAGGCCAACAATCAAAATACTAAACAATATGACGACAGCAAAACCTGCGTAAAGTCGCAAGAATATTGGTGAGTGGCGCATGCTAATGTAATTCGCTTTCTAGGGTTTCAGTATAGTTAGGATCGCAACGATAGCCCACACCCCTTATGGTCTCTATTGCTGATGCCGCCTTACCTAACTGTTTTCGGACACCACGGATATGAACATCAACATTACGATCGACCACCTCAGACTCTTCCCCCAAGGCAGAAAGTATGAGCTGCTCCCTTGAAAAGGCACGACCAGGTTGTGCCATTAAGGTATGTAAAAGTTTAAATTCGGTGGTGGTCAGTTTTAATGGTTGGCCATTCAAACTGCAGTTATAGGTATCAAGATCTAGTGACAAAGACCCCATAGTAAGTATGTGTGTGGTGGGTCGCCTACGTAAAGCTACTTTAATTCGAGCCAACAGTTCAGCCTGACTAAAAGGCTTGGTCATATAATCATCTGCACCCTGGCTAAGGCCACCAATAACATCAGCTTCTTCACTTCGCGCGGAAAGCATGATGATGGGTATTGCTTGGGTTTTAGCGTCTGCTTTAAGCCGTTCACACACCTGCATACCATTCAGGTTTGGCAGCATAATATCAAGTAATATTAAATCAGGGGTTTGTGTTTGCGCTAGCTTTAAGCCTTCAACACCATCACTGGCGAGGGTAACCAGGTAGCCAGCCTTTTTAAGGTTGTAGGCTATAATCTCTTGGATATCAACTTCATCTTCAATACATAAAATGTGGTTTGCGCTGGACATAAATAGTTATTTCCCAATACAAAATGATCCAAAAATACGGCCTAATAAGTCATCACTAGTAAAGCTGCCGGTAATTTCGTTCAAACACTCTTGAGCTAAACGTAAGTCTTCAGCTAAGAGCTCCCCAGCCTGGCTGTAAGCCAGCTGATTAGCACCATCGTGCAGTAGTAATTTACATCTCTTGAGGGCGTCAAGGTGTCGTCTGCGTGCACTAAAGCCACCCTCTAATGTTGCTTGATAACCAACGGCTTGTTTTAGCTGGCTGCGCAATAGATCTAACCCTTGACCATGCTTCGCACTTAGGTAGATACAGTCTACACCATCAACTTGTGTTAGGTTAGGCAAGCTGTTTGAGAGGTCTATTTTATTGCGAACTAAGGTAAGTTGGTTAGGCATAGGCTGTTGGCCCATTAAACCTTGCCAGTGGTCTTGTGGCGAGGTGTTATCCTGGGCATCTTGCAACAATAAAATTTGATCAGCTTGGCCAATAGCGTCAATCGCACGCGCAATACCAATTTTCTCTACCTTGTCTGGGCTCTCACGTAAGCCAGCAGTATCCAAAATATGTAGAGGCAAGCCATCAATGTTGATAGATTCCTTTAAAATATCGCGTGTTGTCCCTGCAATGTCTGTAACGATAGCGCGCTCTTGTCCTGCTAGGGCGTTAAGTAAGCTAGATTTGCCAGCGTTGGGTGCGCCAGCAATGACAACTTGCATGCCTTCTTGCAGTAGGCTGCCCTGGTGGGCCTGTTGCAGTAAGTGATCTAGGTCTGACTGAGCGTTGTGTAAAAGAGCAGCTACTTTACCGTCAGCTAAAAAATCAATTTCTTCTTCTGGGAAGTCGATTGCCGCTTCCACATAGAGGCGCAAATATATAAGGCTTTCAACCAAGGTATTAATATGGGCTGAAAACACCCCTTTTAATGATCGCAATGCGTTTCTTGCCGCTTGTTCTGAGCTAGCATCTATTAAATCTGCAATTGATTCTGCTTGGGCAAGGTCCATTTTATCATTTAGAAAGGCACGTTCAGAAAACTCTCCAGGCCTGGCTAAACGAGCGCCTAATTGTGTGAGCTCACGCTGTAGTAAATCCATAACCACTTGTCCACCATGGCCTTGAAATTCAAATACGTCCTCACCGGTAAAGGAGTCTGGTGCTTTAAAATAAATGCTTATGCCGGCATCAATTTGTTCGCCTTGGGTATCTAAAAATGCGCCATAATGGGCATGACGAACTATGCCTTGGCTACGGCTTAGTGCTTGACCATAGGCTAAAGCTTTAGGCCCAGATAAGCGAATAATGCCCACACCACCGCGCCCGGGAGGCGTGGCCTGTGAACAAATAGTATCTAGATCTGATTGCAAGGTAGTTAGCACTCCTGTGACAACAAAAACGGGGCTTAATCAATACAAAAAAGGCCTCACTAGGAGGCCTTTGTAACATGTTTAGAGCATTAGGTTAATTTTTACGCTCAGCCATGACTTTTTCAATTCGTTTGGTAATTATATATTGTTGCGTGATAGACAAGACGTTGTTGCACACCCAATACAAAACAAGACCCGCAGGAAACCAAAGGAAAAAGATAGTGAACACAATAGGTAACATCTTCATTATCTTAGCCTGCATTGGGTCCGGAGGTGTCGGATTAAGCATTTGCTGAATGAACATGGTGGCACCCATGAGCAGTGGTAATACAAAATAAGGGTCCTGTACGGAAAGGTCTTGGATCCAGAGGAAAAATGGTGCATGACGTAGCTCAACAGTCTCCATCAACATCCAATATAAGCCAATAAATACAGGCATCTGGATAATAATAGGGAAACAACCACTTAAAGGATTAGCCTTTTCCCGTTTGTATAATTCCATCATCCCTTGCGACATTTTAGATCGATCGTCGCCAAACTTTTCTTTTAATTTGGCAATTTCAGGCGCCAGCGCTCGCATCTTAGCCATTGAGCGATAAGAAATAGCCGATGGGTAAAAGAAGAATGCTTTAACACATAGGGTGACCAATAAGATGGCCACACCCCAGTTGCCTGCAAACCCAAACATGGTGTTCAACAACCAGAATAATGGTTGTGAAACCCACCATAACCAACCGTAGTCAACCACCAAGTCTAGGTTCTCGGAAATTGCTTCAAGGTCTGCTTGAATCTTAGGGCCAGCATAAAAGTCAGCCGATGTGGCACCAGACTGTCCCGCCTGTAACTCTAAAGCAGGGCTAACAAAACCCGCAATATAGTTATTTTTGCTAACCCGTGTGCTGTAGTTGTGTTGCTGCTCTGGGTTAGGTACCCAAGCAGTTACAAAGTAATGTTGTAACATGCCTACCCAGCCACCTGGCGCGGTGCGCTTTAGATTGGCATCGTCCATGTCATCAAAGTCATACCGATAGTACTTGTCATCTGGAAAAGAAAAAGCGGGGCCGAGGTAAGCAGACATGCCCATACCCCCAGACGCACTAGGGTCTGCAGAGCGGTCACGTTTAATTTGGCCAAATAAATTAGCAGACCAAGGCTGGTTGCCACGGTTGTCAACAGCGTAGGTTAAGTTGATTAGATGGCTGCCCCGATTAAAGGTGTAGATCTTGTTGATCACTGCGCCACTTTCGTCCGTAATGCTTAATACAACCTCTAAACTCTGCTCGCCGTCAAGTAATTCGTATGTTGATTTCGCAGCCTTAAAGATTGGCCGAGACTTAATGTCGGTACCGTTAAGGCCAACTAGCCCACTTTGAGCCACATAAGTGCGCTGTTGGTTTTGTTCTAACAGGGTAAATAGCACATCTGAGTGATTCATTTCTGCTAGATACTGAGCCAGTGAGGCCTGGATTATGTCGCCACCCTGAGTGTCAATAATCACTTCTAGGGTGTCAGTCTTAACCTCAATAAGTGATCCAGCACTCGCATTTTCAGTTTGAGTTACCGTAATATCAGCGTTAACGTTTGGTTGCGCAGCCACAGCGAAATCAGTACTGACTGCTTCTGTATCGTATGCAGAAACGCTGGTGACTTGTTGTGGAGCGAGGGCTTCGGTACCGTAATCTTGATTCCACTGCAGGACCATCAAGTAAGAAATGATGGCGACACCCGCAATGAGAATAATGCGTTGAAAATCCATAGAAACAAATCGTCGTTAGTTGTATTGTAAAGGAGTTAGATTATAGAGCCTGTTCGCCTATTGGCAATGGCCAGGCCCCAGAAGTGTGCTAAATCTGGCCAGTTTGAGCAGTTTTTTTACGTAATCTTACCCATTGTTTGCTAATTAGGCGGTGGACTGCGTCATTGTCGAGTTCTCCCAAGCCTTTTCTAGACAGGATAACAATGTCTAAGGGAAGGGAGAATTCATTCGTTTGCGTGCAAAGGGTTCTAAAGCTGTCACGCACAACCCTTTTAATTCGGTTGCGATGCACCGCTAGTTTTATACCCTTCTTCGCAATAACCAATCCAAGACGGGAGTGGTCGTGCAAACTTGGGCGGGCCAAGACCAGTAGGTGCTGATCCGAAACTTTGAAATCAGCTTGGTCAAAAACCCTTCGAAAATCTCTTGCATTTAACAGGCGTCGTTGCCGAGAAAAGTCGAAATCAGTCATACGCTAAGCGCGCAAAAGTCGCTTAAGCGCTTAGGCTCTTGCGGCCTTTTGCCCGACGGGCGTTAATTACGGCACGGCCGCCTGGAGTTGACATACGGGCACGGAAACCGTGAGTGCGCTTGCGCTTTAAGACGCTAGGTTGAAACGTTCTTTTCATGATCGGTCTCGCAAAATTAGTTAAGGGCCAAAATTCAGGCTTTGAAAATCTAGGGGCGAAATTATATGAGAGGGTAAATCTAATAGCAAGCCTGAATCTTGGTTTAAGCTACTAAATCACACAAAAAGGCAAAATATTTTCACTTTACGTAAATGATATCCCTTATATTGCCTTATCGAGCGCTGCCTGTGGATAACTTTGGGCAGTTGGTGATAAAATGATCCACTTGGTGTGTTAGCTTAAGGCTACTCTGCTGGCTTTAAAAATTTAGTTTAATTTGGCTCTAGTAAAAAATGTCTCTAGCAATTTGGCAACAATGTTTGGCGTGTCTTCAGGATGAACTGCCTAGTCAGCAGTTTAATACGTGGATTCGACCCTTAAAAATCCAAGAAGATGGCCGAGTTATTCAGCTTTTGGCACCTAATCGTTTCGTTCAAGACTGGGTTAGAGATAAATACTTTTCTAGAATACGTGAGCTAGTTGCTGATTACGCCACAGACGCTACCCAAGATGTAGAGCTGCTGGTGAGCTCCCCAAAAGACGCGTTAACAGCTGTGGCTCAAGGACCTACTATTATTACTCCAGCCAGCTTTGTGCCAACTGCACCGCCAGCTGTGGCACCTATGCCTAGGCGTTCTAGCACAATTATTCAGCCACAGTTTAACGTCGAGCCTGGCCCAGAGCGTGTTGTTCAAGTTGAAGGCTCTGTCCGTCATCAAAGTTATTTAAACCGAGCATTTACTTTCTCAAGTTTTGTTCAAGGTAAGTCAAACCAGCTGGCCTTAGCTGCGGCTAAACAGGTTGCGGAAAACCCTGGTAGTTCTTACAACCCCCTATTTCTTTATGGTGGCGTGGGTTTAGGTAAGACGCATTTAATGCATGCGGTTGGAGCGGCACTAATCGAACGAAATCCGAATGCAAAAGTAGTCTATTTACATTCGGAGCGCTTTGTTGCCGACATGGTTAAGGCTTTACAGCTTAATGCGATCAACGAATTTAAGCGTTTTTATCGTTCAGTTGATGCCTTGTTGATAGATGATATACAATTCTTTGCAGGGAAAGAGCGTTCACAAGAAGAATTTTTTCACACCTTCAACGCCCTTTTGGAAAGCGGTCAACAGATGATCTTGACCTGTGACCGTTATCCCAAAGAGATAGTCGGTCTAGAGGATCGTCTGAAGTCGCGTTTTGGCTGGGGCCTAACTGTGGCGGTTGAGCCGCCTGAGCTCGAAACTCGGGTTGCCATTCTGATGAAAAAAGCGGCTGAAGGGAATATCGCTCTGCCAGAGGATGCGGCCTTTTTTCTTGCAAAAAAGATTCGTTCCAACGTGCGAGAGCTAGAAGGCGCCCTTAAGCGTGTGGTTGCAAACTCGCACTTTACGGGTGAGGCGATTTCCACGCCCTTTATTCAAGAATCTTTGCGGGATTTATTGGCGTTGCAAGATCGTAAGGTGAGTATTGATAATATCCAGAAAACTGTTGCAAGCTACTATAAAATTAAAATTGCTGATATCTTGTCAAAGCGTCGCTCACGTTCAGTGGCGCGCCCGCGTCAGCTAGCGATGGCTTTGGCAAAAGAACTGACGAACCATAGCTTGCCAGAGATTGGTGATGCGTTTGGAGGGCGGGACCATACAACAGTGTTGCATGCATGCCGGAAAATAAAAGAATTACGAGAAGCAGATCGTGACATTCACGATGATTATGATAACTTGTATCGCTCATTAACTGTCTAAGCCGATAGTCTGCCGAACCCGAACCGTTAACAGGATTGTAGTATGAAATTTACCATCAGCCGAGAAGCCTTTTTAAAACCCTTAGTGTTAGTTGCGGGTGTTGTTGAGAGGCGTCAAACCTTGCCTGTACTGGCCAACATATTGGTCGTGGTGGAGGGTGACCAACTGACGCTTACAGGTACCGATCTAGAAGTAGAGTTGGTGGGGCGTGTCAGCTTAGATCAAGCTGGCGAAGATGGTGGGGTGACTATCCCGGCACGTAAACTGATGGACATTTGCAAGTCGCTTCCCGATCACGCCATGATTGAAGTGATGCAAAATGAAGAGCATGTTTTGGTACGTTCTGCGCGTAGTAAATTTAAGTTATCCACATTACCAGCCACAGATTTTCCTAACGTCGAAGACAGCCCCGAGTCATTCGAATTTGAGGTGCCTCAAATGGCCCTCAAACAGCTGGTAGATCAAACTGGTTTCGCGATGGCCCAGCAAGATGTACGTTACTACCTAAACGGTATGTTGTTTGAAATTAAAGATAGCCAATTGCGGACCGTGGCTACTGATGGACACCGTTTGGCAACGAGTTTTATGCCAGTTGGCTTGCCAGATCAAGCAGCGCAGCAATTGATCGTCCCACGTAAGGGCGTGTTGGAATTAGCGCGTTTAATGACAGAAGAAGATTCCACTGTACGGTTGGTTATTGGTGCCAGTCACATCCGGGCATTCACTAACGAGTTCATCTTTACGTCTAAACTCGTTGACGGTAAGTTTCCAGATTATGAGCGCGTATTGCCACGTAATGGCGACAAGATCGTGTTAGTTGATCGTTTAGCGATGAGAGGTGTGTTGAGTCGTGCAGCCATACTGTCCAATGAGAAATACCGTGGTGTGCGAATGACAGTGAGTGATACAAACCTTCAGGTTGTGGCCAATAATCCTGAGCAAGAAGAGGCTGAAGAAAGCCTTATGGTTGATTACCAAGGTGCTCAAATTGAAATTGGATTTAACGTTGGCTACGTGCTTGATGTACTCAATGTATTACACAGCGATCAGGTGAAAATGACCTTAAGTGATTCTAATTCTAGTGCTCTACTGGCTGATGGTGGTAGCGGTGCTGCACAGTATGTCATTATGCCCATGCGCCTGTAAATGAGGTTGAACTCTAGGCCATTTTATAGCTCTGAAGAGTTTAATGGGCACAAGTTATGCACACCTTGTTATAGGTGTTGTCCACAGGTGAAGTAGCTTATGTCTGTTCAGCAGTTAAGCATCCAGCGGTTGCGTAATTTGCTTCACGTTGACCTTCATTTTGACGACGGCATCAACTTACTTTACGGGCTTAATGCCAGTGGTAAGACGAGTGTTTTAGAAGCCGTCCACATGCTTGGTTTAGGGCGCTCTTTTCGTAGCCTTAAGTTGGCTTCTGTCATTGCTCAAGGTCACGCAGATTGCCTGCTATTCGCCAAGGTAAAAAACCCCCAAGGTGTGACCGATTCTTTGGGCATGATTCGCCGCCTCGATGGTGATCATGGTGTGCGGCTCAACGGCGAAAACCTTTCCTCAGTTGCAGAGCTTGCAAGCCTGCTACCCATTCAACTGATTGACCCCAATAGTGCTCGCTTAATAGAGGCTGGACCGAGTGTGCGTCGGCAATATTTAGATTGGGGGGTATATCATCATAATGGGAGTTTTTTTGGTCTGTGGAAACAGGCTCAACGGTTGCTAAAACAGCGTAACAGTGCCTTGAAATGTGGTACAATGAGAGACGACGTGAGGGCTAGTTTTGACCCTGCCTTGGCAGATGTTGCTGAGCAGCTAAACAGCCTCAGAGAGGGTTATTTGAAGCTCCTTGAGCCAGTATTCTTTGAGCTTCTTTCGGGTTTGGTAGATTTGCCGGACTTAAAGGTAGGATTTTATTCGGGTTGGTCTGCTAATCGAAACTATGCAGATATCCTTGAAGAAACCTTAGACCGAGACTTGCAGCTAGGCTATACCCAGCGAGGGCCTCAGCGGGCAGATCTCAAGTTAACTTTGAATGGGGTAAATGCCGCAGAGCGCTTATCTCGTGGGCAACAAAAGCTAGTCGTTGTTGCGCTTAAGCTTGCCCAGGGCAAGCTGCTGAGTAAGGCTGAGGGTCGAAAGTGTGTTTTTTTGGTTGATGATCTCGCTGCTGAACTAGATTTGTCTCATCGTCGAGAGATATGCCAGCAGTTAGTGAACCTAGATACTCAGGTGTTTGTCACCAGTGTTGGACCAAATGAGCTTACAGGCTGTTGGCCAGAAGAAGCAAAAGTAAAAATGTTTCACGTGAAACACGGACAAGTAAGCCAGGAATAATCTTTTGTTTAGGATTGGCTGTAAATATATAAGAAATTGACTTCGGAGTAATTAATGAGCGAAGAGAGAGTGTACGATTCGTCCAGTATCAAGGTCCTTAAAGGATTAGACGCCGTGCGTAAGCGCCCTGGTATGAATATCGGTGATACGGACGACGGCACAGGCTTACACCATATGGTGTTTGAAATTGTCGATAACTGTATCGATGAGGCTCTAGCTGGTCATTGTAGTGAAGTTAGCGTGACTATCCAGTCTGACGACACGGTTACGGTTGTTGATGATGGGCGTGGTATCCCAGTAGACATTCATAAGGAAGAAGGGGTGTCAGCCGCTGAAGTAATTATGACTGTGCTGCACGCTGGTGGTAAATTCGATGACAATAGTTATAAGGTCTCTGGTGGCCTGCACGGTGTTGGTGTAAGTGTAGTGAACGCTCTGTCTACCGAGCTTAAACTAACGATTCGTCGTAATGGCCAAGTTCACGAGCAGATCTACCACCATGGTGTGCCACAGGCGCCATTAGCCGTGGTTGGTAAAACTGAAGGTACAGGTACCACATGTACCTTTACAGCATCGCCTGATACGTTTACAAACATTATGTTTCATTTCGATCTTCTCGCAAAGCGCTTACGTGAGCTTTCATTCCTTAATTCTGGTGTGGCGATTCGCCTTAAAGACGAGCGCTCTGGCAGGGAAGAGCTCTTTTGTTACGAGGGTGGTGTTGCTGCGTTTGTAGAGTATCTAAATGCTAATAAGACGCCAATTAATAAGTGTATGCACTTTAATACCATGCACGCTGATGGTGTTGGTGTTGAGGTTGCATTACAGTGGAACGATTCTTTCCAAGAAAGCATTCACTGCTTTACTAACAATATTCCACAGCGAGATGGCGGAACTCACCTGAGTGGTTTTCGTTCGGCCCTTACTCGTACCCTAAACAACTATATTGAAGCAGAGTCAGCGCAGAAAAAGTCTAAGGTTTCTACCTCTGGTGATGATGCACGAGAAGGCTTAACTGCGATCATTTCTGTTAAGGTGCCAGATCCCAAATTCTCATCACAAACTAAAGATAAGCTAGTTTCATCTGAAGTTAAATCAGCTGTTGAGCAAGAACTAGGACGCTGCCTGTCTGATTTTTTACAAGAGCATCCACAAGAGGCTCGGGTAATAGTTGGTAAAATGATTGATGCTGCCAGAGCGAGAGAAGCGGCCAGAAGAGCGCGGGATATGACTCGCCGTAAGGGTGTTTTAGATATTGCGGGCCTACCTGGAAAGTTAGCAGACTGCCAAGAAAAAGACCCTGGTCTTTCTGAAATTTACCTAGTGGAAGGAGACTCTGCCGGGGGCTCCGCAAAGCAAGGGCGTAATCGTCGGACTCAGGCTATCCTTCCATTAAAGGGTAAAATTCTTAACGTAGAGAAGGCTCGCTTTGATAAGATGCTTTCTTCGGTAGAAGTTGGCACTTTAATCACTGCGTTAGGGTGTGGTATTGGCCGGGACGAATTTAACATTGAAAAATTACGTTATCACAGTGTCATTATTATGACGGATGCTGACGTCGATGGTGCCCATATTCGCACTTTATTACTGACTTTTTTCTTCCGTCATTTACCTAAGGTCATTGAAAATGGCCACTTGTTTATTGCTCAACCGCCACTCTATAAGGTTAAGAAAGGTAAGCAAGAACAGTATCTAAAAGATGATCCAGCTCTTGATGGGTTTCTTCTACAAGGTGCAATGGATGGTGCATCTTTGCATACTAGTGCAAGCGCACCAGCAATTTCTGGCACGGGCTTAGAAAGCTTAGCCGTTCAATATCGCCAAGTAATGGCAACGGTAAAGCGAGTAGAGCGCATCATCCCCGCTGTAATCTTGAACCAAATGATTTACGCACCAGTATTAACCTTAGAGGAGCTTCATGATCAAGATAAGGTCGCAGGCTGGTTAGATTCGATCTTGGCATGTTTGGAAGAGCAGGAAGTAGGTGGTGCGATGTATGACGGGCAGGTAAGAGGGAACCCAGAGCGAGATGGGTATTTGCCAATGATTACGATCATAACCCATGGCATCGATGAAGATTATATGGTCAGCTTCGATTTCTTCAGCTCTGCTGAATACCGCTCAATTGTGGCTCTTAACGGTGCGTTGTCTGGGTTATTAGAAAAAGATGGTTACTTTAAGCGTGGCGAAAAGACTTCTCCAACTGAAACATTTGCTCTTGGTTTGGCTTGGCTAATGAAGGAAGCTCGCCGAGGCCTTTCTGTTCAGCGCTATAAAGGTTTGGGCGAAATGAACCCAGGGCAATTGTGGGAAACTACTATGGACCCAGAACAACGTCGTATGTTGTGTGTCACCATAGATGACGCCATCGCTGCAGACCAGATGTTCACAACACTTATGGGTGATGATGTTGAGCCGCGTCGATTATTCATTGAAGAGAATGCGTTGAAAGTGGCCAACCTAGATTTCTAACACATCCCTTAAAATCTGTAACATCAAAAAAGCCTCCAAGTGGAGGCTTTTTTATGGGCTGCAGACAGTGAGGTCAGATTTACTGCGGCCAATCTAATTGTTCCACGTGAAACACTTAAATTGGTTGACGTTTCGTTGCTTTGGCTCTAATGGGCTAGTAAGCTAATATCAGCCACACGGCCAAGCTCAACCTCCAGTTCTGCAAGCAGTGCCAGGCGATTATTCTTTAGACTATCGTCATCACTCATCACCATGATTTCTGAAAAGAATTGATCAAGTGGCTTGGCCAGTTGGGCAAGGCCTTGTAACGCGCTATGATAATTGCCTTGCGCAATAACAACCAAATTGTTCTGCATAACGTTTTCCAATGAATCAGCCAATACAACTTCAGCTGACTCCTTCAGCAATGACCGGTTAAACGCATTGTTACCTCTGCCATTCTTGCCAAGGATATTACCTACACGTTTATTACTCGCCGAGAGCGCAGGTGCCGTATCAAGCTTTACAAACTCACTAACCGCCTGTACACGACGATCAAAATCTAAGGGAGAATTGGATTTGTTTTGCATTACCGCCAAATAAATATCGATTGCTACATTTTGGTCCTCATAATATGCCCGCAAACGATCAAAAATAAACCCAAGTAACTGTGGTCGAAGTTTTTCTAGGGGTATAGCTAAGTCCTTATGCAGCGCATAAGAGCGATCAAGCAAGCTCGATAAATTGAGCTCTAAGTCTTGTTCAATAATAATTCGTAACAGGCCTACTGTGGCTCGGCGCAAAGCATAAGGGTCTTTACTGCCAGTGGGGGGTTGCCCAATACCAAATAGTCCAACCAAGGTATCTAACCTATCGGCGATAGCAACTGCACTTGCGATAGAAGACTCAGGTAAACGGTCGCCGGCAAATTTAGGCCAATAGTGTTGTTCCAGTGCTGCCGCAACTACCGGATTCTCGCCATCATTAAGAGCATAAACGTGGCCCATAAGGCCTTGTAAATCGCTAAATTCAAGTACCATATCAGTATTAAGGTCAGCTTTAGACAATGTGGCCGCACGCGCGGCTAGTGCACTGTCTGTACCAATTAGGCTAGCGATTGCACTAGATAACTTAGCCACTCGCTGGGTTTTGTCGAGCACAGTACCCAGCTTTGCCTGAAATACGACCTTACCTAATGCTTTGTTACGGCTTTCAAGTGTGGTCTTTTTGTCGGTTTCAAAGAAAAACCCAGCATCTGCAAGACGGGGCCGAATAACTCGTTCATTACCGGCAATGACCTTCGTGGCATCATTACTGATAATATTACTAACGGTAAGGAAAAGTGGCAAAATATCACCCTTACTATCCACGAAATGGAAGTATTTTTGATGTTCCTTCATGGACGAAATCAAGGCCTGTGCGGGCACTTCTAAAAAGGTTTTGTCAAAGCGCCCAGTTAAACACACGGGCCATTCTACAAGCCCCGTGACCTCATCGAGTAACTTTTCATCGATTACAGCCGTCGCATTAAACTGTTGAGCCTGCTCTAATATCTGAGATCGGATCATAGCTTTTCGTTCATTAAAGCTAACAATAACGTGGCCTTGTGTGCGCAGTTGTTCTGCATAGCTTGATGCAGAGTTAATAATAATGGCGCCTTCGCTATGAAAACGATGGCCACGGCTAGAATGGCCATTAGTTAGATCAAATAACTGAGTATTTACAAGTTCGTTACCCAACGAAAGGATAAACCATTGGACTGGCCGGACGAATTCATTACGTGATGATCCCCAGCGCATACGTTTGGCGATCGGTAGGTCAGCTAAGGCTTGATGGATGACTGCTGCCAAAAGCTCCAATGTTTTGGAACCCTTAATCTGTCGATCAAACTCGTAATATTGCCCCTTATCTGTCTCAACAATCGTTAAATCGGTTAGGGCAACGTTACAAGACCGGGCGAAGCCTAAAACTGCCTTTTCTGGGGCTTTGACAGAAGGGCCACGACGACTTTCTTGGCGCTCAGCCTGCTGAACTTCTAGAGCCTCAATAATAACAGTTAAACGCCGAGGGGTGGCATAAGGTGTCACTGTGCCGTGAGCCAATCCAAGGTCCTTTAGTTGCTTGGTAATGCTAGACTCTAGCGCTTTAGACAAGGTTATTAGGGACTTAGGCGGCAATTCTTCAGTACCTAATTCAAACAAAAAGTCAGCATGGCTCATGAGCTTTTCCCCTCTTCCTGCAACAACTCAGATTTTAATTCTTGGCTGGCAAGCGGGAAGCCTAACGCTTTACGTGCCGCATAATATTCCAATGCAACTTGGCGAGCCAGAGTGCGTACTCGCAAAATATATCGCTGTCTTTCAGTAACGGAGATGGCATGGCGTGCGTCAAGTAAGTTGAAAACATGGGACGCTTTAAGCACAAATTCATAAGCAGGCAAAGGTAGTTTCGCATCAACCAGCCGGTTGCATTCAGCTTCGTAGTGATCAAAGTTGGTAAATAACATATCGACATCGGCATGTTCAAAGTTATAAGTAGACATCTCCACTTCCTGCTGATGGAATATATCGCCATAACTTACTGTAGTTCCGTCAGCTGCACGGCTCCAGACTAGATCATAAACGCTATCTACGTTCTGCAGGTACATGGCAATACGCTCTAAGCCAATAGTAATTTCCCCCATCACTGGGAAGCACTCGAGGCCACCAGCCTGCTGGAAGTAGGTGAATTGGGACACCTCCATTCCGTTAAGCCATATTTCCCAGCCTAAACCCCATGCTCCCAATGTTGGTGATTCCCAATTGTCCTCAACAAAGCGAACGTCATGCACCAGGGTATCAATACCAAGATGATCTAGACACTCTAAGTAGAGCTCCTGAAAGTTTGTTGGTGATGGCTTGATTACCACCTGAAACTGAAAATAATGCTGTAAACGGTTAGGGTTTTCACCATAACGACCATCTGTTGGACGGCGGCTTGGCTGCACGTAAGCCGCCCGCCAGCTTTCGGGGCCAATAGCCTTTAGAAAAGTCGCAGGATGGAAGGTGCCCGCACCAACCTCCATATCTAGTGGTTGCATAATATTGCAGCCTTGAGCAGACCAGTATTGTTGCAAGGCAAAAATGAGACCTTGGAAAGTGCTGGTATCGGTTGTTTTATCCACGACTAAATCCACGCATTAAGTAAAAGAAAGGCTTGCTTCAGCTTAACGCTAAGAGCAAGATTTAAGACGCACATTATACACTAGCAGTAGGCAGCTGGCTTGTACCTAAAAGCACGCTAGTCCCTCGTTTATGAGGCATTTACGAGGTATCATTAGCCAACAGAGACCATTCTGTGACTTAAGAGCTAATTTTCAACCATTTTATGTCTGAAAACTTGAAATCTAACTTTGCTGTAGGCCTATTACGCATACTGGGAAAGCTACCCTTGTGGGGGCTACACAGTATCGCTAGGCTTTTTTTGGTGGCTATGCTACTTTTCCCCAACCAAACTGTTAAACAGACTCGGATCAACATTCAGCGCTGTTGGCCAAACCTTACCAGTCAGCAACAGGCCAAATTAGTTCGTAAAAGTGTACTACACACACTCTATGCAGCATTAGAAATGGGGCTCAACTGGACGCAATCTAGCCAGCGTGGACTGGATCACATTATTTCTGTCACCGGAGGTGAGTGCCTGCAGCAGGCCCAAGCGACAGGCGCAATAGTGTTATTAACGCCCCATTTAGGTAACTGGGAGCTGTTTGCTAACTGGGCTGCACATCAAGCTAATGTGACGGCACTTTATAAGGCTGCTAAATTGCCAGGCCTTGATCAATTAATACATCAAGCACGCAGCAATGCGGGGATGAAACTTGCCCCAGCAACAGCAAAGGGGGTGATGCAGTTAAAACGTTCGCTGGTTAAAGGCGAGGTTAGTTTAATATTGCCCGACCAAG
>Ga0115006_10000329_pt1 | contig 25157 bp, 11 predicted proteins | sample ArcOceMetagenome_3_FD_88943 | JGI IMG/M metagenome (GOLD analysis project Ga0115006, IMG submission 88943) | Marine eukaryotic phytoplankton communities from Arctic Ocean - Arctic Ocean- Svalbard ARC20M Metagenome | ecosystem: Environmental > Aquatic > Marine > Oceanic | place: Arctic Ocean...
GATTTGGTCTTTCCGGTTGGCTTGGTGCCTTGGCTCTTATTTATCGAGGGAAGGAAAGGATCGGTCATAGGACCTCATTCTTCTTCTCGCCAAAGAAAGGAATTGATTATTGTCGACTCCTTCCAATAAGTCCAATTCACTCGTGACGGCACGTGAACCCAAACCCCCTCTCTCCGGTTGGTCTGCGGCTAGCTCCCCGGCTAGCTAAAGGACGTTGAGACTGGTGTGGTGTGGAATCTGGTTTCAAACGAACAAATTAAATTCCAGCACATCTTGTGTTTGTGTGGACTGTGGACTGGTGGAAAAGATACGAATTGCAACGGAGCAATTGACGAAGAAACATATTAAATAATCATGGCGACCAACAGCACCACGTACGTGGCCAAGCATCCGTTCCAGGGCAACCCGGCGCAGTCGCAGCTGACCTTCCCGAAGGGGGCGGCGATCGCCGCCCGGACCGGGCAGGAGGGCAAGGCCTGGTGGTGGGGCTCGTATCAGGGCCGGGAGGGGTGGTTCCCCCCGGCGTACGTTTCGCCGGTGAGTCCTGCGGCGGCTCCACCGGCGGCGGCTCCCAGCACGCAGCAGAGGATGCAGCAGGCCACTTTCACGTCGAGCGCGCAGGTCAAGGCGCAGCAGCAGAGGCAGCAAATGAACATGACGCAGCAGATGACGCAGCAGATGCCGCAGCAACAGCAGCAGCAGCAATTTGTGGCGGGTGGCCCGGCCGGGGCCAACATGTTCTCCCCGACGGCGTCGGCCGGATTCGGGCAGCCGGCCGTCCAGCAGCAGGCCCAGGGCTTCGGGGCCATGTCGGCCGCCGGGATCGACCCGTTCGCTGGTCTGAACAGCGCCCCGGCGCCGATGCCGGCGCCGACCAGTGCTGGAGGCGGAGCTGGAGCTGGAACCGTCGGAGGGGGGGTGGCCCAATCCATGATGTTCCCCTCTGCCAATGGCATGCCCAACCAGCCCACTCAGGCCGCCAATCCGCTGGCGGCGTCGATGCCTAAAATTTCCGGCGGTGGCGCCGGTGGCGGTAGTGGTAGTGCCGGTGCCAGTGCAGGTACCAATTCGTCGTCGGTACGTGTAGCAGATGCCTTTGCCGGCATGAGCGTATCGTCTCCGACTCCGGCATCGGCCACATCGCCGCCGCCGGCGTCGATGAAGACCAACCCCTTCCAGTCTAAGTCCATTCTGCAGCAGCAGCAAACGCCGCCGCGGCAGCAGCAGCAGCAGCAGAAAACTCCGGTCCAGCAGCATCCTGCGACTTCGACTATGACCCCGACGCCGACGCCACCGGCCAGCGGAGGAGGGTACCGATCCTCGCCACCTGCCAGTGGCAATGCCTCTGCCACCACCGCGGCTTCGGCGGCGGCTGCAACTTCCAGTGCCATGCAGGCCGACAAGACGCAGAAGCAGATGGTCGAGGAGCAGAAGCGGGCCAAGGCCGAGCGGCAGCAGAAGGAGGCCGAAAGCCGCAAGGCGCGGGAGGCGGCCGAGAAGGCCCAGAGGGAGGAGATGATGCGGCAGAAGAAGCAGAAGGCCTTCAAGGATCAGGCCCGGATGGCCTCCTCGCAGGGCGTCGGCTCGTCGGGGGCCAAGTTCGACAATGCCGCCATGACAGCTGTCGGGGCCGGCACGACCAACCTGTCGGCCAATTCTCCTGGATTCTTCAACCCGTACGACTTTTTGGCCGGGTCGGATTCCAAGGAACCCACCCGCAAGTTCAATCCCATCTACCGCGTCCAGCCCTTCTGGGCCCTCATGAAGCTCGATCGGTACATCCGCCGCTCTCCACCGCCGAAGGAGGCCATGGAGACCCCGGCCCGGTACGAGCAGCTGGCCAAGGCTCTGAGTTTCATCTGCCACATTGTGCAAGAGAATCACAAGCTGGCGCCGAAGGGACGGGAGCCATCGCTGGGCTTCCTCCGGGCCAATCAGCTGGGATGTGAGGCTGGTATTAAGCTGATCTCCCTCCTTCCCCATTCGGCCGGTGCTTCGGGCAAGACGCTGGATGGGCTGTTCTTGAACTTCATCAATGTCTTCGTTTCGTTGATTGAGAACATCCAGCCTCACCAGCAGATCGTCCTCCCCGGTGGTTGGCAGCAGCCGGATCGGACGCACATTTGTCTGTACATCATTCGCAATTGCGGAGATGACAGATTCTCCTTCACGGTGTGCAATACTGGTCGGGAAGGGCTGGAGTACCATCCCTGCAAGTTCGATCAGTCCTCGGGCAAGCAGGAGAGGCAGCTTGCCATGACGATCTGGGATATTCCCGCCACTCGGATTCGCGATTCGACCTTTTGGGTGTTGCTGTTCCGCATGCAGGTGTACCCTCATAAGAGGAACAATGCAGAGTTCCTGTACACGAAGCTCCTACCCGCGCTGAATGACCGCCCTCTGATGGCCAACCTGGAGCTTGGGCCGTCGGAGTTTCACGAGCCTCCCGATCCGATCGCGGCCGCGACGTTCATCGACTTGGCCCGGCTGGCCCTCACGAGCTCCCCGGTTCCCGGATCCCGGCCATCTAAGTACGCGTCGCTCCTGCTCATGAACGCAGCTGTAGAACTTTCGTATCAGAGCATCGCCGATGCGAGGCCATCGTCCTTGGATCCTGAGGACACGCGCATCCTGAAGCTGACGGGGCGCAATCTTGCCAATCATTCCTCGAAAGTCGATCCCAACACCGTGCCTGATGGCTCGCTTGGTGTTGCGTTGTCGTCGACGTGGGACCTTCTTGATCGTTTGCTGAAGAAGATCAACTTTGCATCGTCGAAGCCAATGGACCAATTTTCTCACGGCCTTCCCTCGACGGCCATGACGGATTCCTTTTCGAAGGGCTCCGTTACTTCGCTGAAGACCGACCCTGGTGCTGCAGCATATCCCTTCTTCGGTCGTCTTCGAAGAGATGACTATGACAATGTCGTGAAGGCACTTATGGGCGATCCAAGGCAAGATCCCATTCTCATCCCGTCGGTGTTGACGGACGAGAAGCTTCCCGCGGTTGCCACTGACTACCATACAGCGGCCTCTATTCTCCTTCGTGTTTGCAACGCATGCAGTCTCTTGATGCAGCAGAGGCAGTTGGTGAAGAATGCTCCGGCGTTCGTGGCGTCCGCGGCGCAGCATGCGCTTACATTCGCTTTGCCAATGCCTAATTTGGACCAGAATCAGTGCTTCTGGAGAAAGGCCGAGATGAGAAGGGAAACGCAGGTCAACCTCCTCTTCCTCATCCGTCGGCTTTGTACCATCTATTCTGCTGCGACGGCGTGCGTACAGCAATCTCGTGGTCTCGTTGCCATCCGAACGACTGCGTTTGGCTGCGCGGCATGTATTGCCGATGCCATCTCCAGAGTGAAGGCGGTGGATGATCCCAGTCCGTTCAGTTTGCACTACAGTGGAGAATGTGAAGGTCCTACTCAAGCGTTCGGTATCGAGGCTGGTTCGTTCGAATCTCTCGCTGCAAACTTGCCCATCTACGATCCGCACTACACCTCGCTGCGTTTCCAGTGTCTTGATTACATGAGAGGTATCAGCGTCCACAAGGATGGCTCAGACCGCCCTACAATCTTCAACTTTGATTTGGATCTGAAGCCGATGAAGGGTGATATTGAGCTCATGAATCAGCTTTCGATTCAGCTTGCCTTAGTCCGGCCGTACCCTCCGACTCAAAAGGCCATGCTTGCCCACGCCTCTGCATTGATTTCCGGCGTTAATGGTGCCGTTATCGAGGTCCTCCCTGAGTTTGGATACTACAGAGATATCATCTTTCACTTCAAGCACTCGGTATCTGGTAAGTCGGCAACGCCGCCCAACACACCAGAGAATTATACCTGGAAGCCATCGGAGGCAACTCTCCATTGGACGACGAAGCCGACCTCGGATCAGGATACGACGCCAGTTTATCATGTGACTGCATTCCGAGCCCATCATCAGGACTTTGTTGATCCCGAGGCCATCAAAAAGTCGTCCAAGTCGGCATTTCGCAGCTTCCTGTCCTTCTTTGGCAAGTCTTCGGCTGAACGGACCAAGCTGTCGTGTGCCGACCCGACCAATATCGTCAATACATGCGCCGAGAAGTTCCAGACCTCTAAGTGAGTATCGATATTCTACTCCTCGACGTTTACACTGCATTTCACGTGCTCTTTTCTTTGTCGCTCACCAATTCATTCCGTTTTCTTTTTTTCTTTGCACAATTCCAACAGAGGCGGCAAGCCCATGCAAGTCAACAATGAGGATGACATTTTACATTTGACTGCTCAAGAGCTTCCGACGTTTGGTAACATCCTGTCACCATCCGATGCAGAACGGTTCCTTCAGTTCATGACCGCGCCGTATATTCGGATCCCTCTTATTCTTGATTTCTTTGCGAATGGCGACCCCGGACGTTTGGCTGCTCTCAAGTCCAAGTCCCTTCAGCTCATTGTTGATGCTGCCATGTTCGAGCCGGGCCTGTGGCGCCGGGCCGATTATACTGAAATCGTTACGGAGATTCCTGTGGTTCAGGAGGATAAGCTCCAGACTCTCCTGGCCACTTCGATGGGCACCCTATTCAACGAGATCGCCAAGTCTCCCGACGTTCTGACGACTTGCATCGTCAAGATTTTAGAGCGCGCTCTTGATATGGACGTGGGCAAGTACAACAAGAAGTCGACATCCGGCCCTCTCATCCTGTATGCTGTCCGTCTTGCCGTCCGCGTTGAGGGCTTCATGAAGTTTGCACTGGACAAATGCGGCCCAGGCAAGCAGAGGCCCCGCGGTCTGGAATCGATGGACAATATCAAGATCGAGGCGTCGATGAAGAAGATCCGCAAAATGCTTGACGACCAGGCCTTCCCAACTCTGGAATACTGGATCGATCCCTCGAGGACCAAGAATGTGGATATCTCGTGCCTCGTCCATGCCCATCTTTTGTACATGTTCAAGAATTACACGTACGAGGAGTTTGATTTCAGATCGGTCTCCGTCTTACTCTCGTCGCAGGTGTATCTCATGATCAACCATCGCTTTAGCAATCAGATCTACGACGACCTTGCCGATACGGCAGATCCGACCAAGCCGCCGACTTCGATTCAGCTTTCTCAGTCAGAAGTATTTGATATCATCCAAAATCAGAGGCATAAGATCATGAAGTACATGAAGGAGAAGCCCGCCGAGGGAAACGATGCCATGGAGGCTGTAGTGAGGGTGGCCACCGGCACAGGCACCAGGACTGAATCCTTTGATGCCAAGAACCAGAAGAGCCGGCACTGGAAGAGCATTCAGCACCCCACGTGCTACGGACGATTCGTCCCTGACACCGAGGATGGGCAGCTGCGCGATGGTTCCTACCGCATTCCCCGAGAGGGCGAGACGTACGAGCAATGGATGCTACGAGTGACGACCAAGGCCGTCGGTATTGAAGTAAATACCCAGATTAGTGAGTTCACGCTCCAGAATCACAAGATGGCGTTGTTGGATCCTCACATTATGAATGATCCCGACTTCAAGCACCTTCGTAAGGAGATTGCTGTCGATGCCACCGACATTGCGTGCGCTGAGGTGATGCATACGACGAATCGCTACTGGTGGCGCCTGGTCGGCCGGCGGTACGATGTTATGTCCTGGGCACCCGATGGTCGCAACTACCATGACTTCAAGGAGGCACGGAACACCAAGTTTACGCGCAAATTTCCCAACAATCTTCGGGGTGGCGAGAGCTGGGTTGCTGATGCCCTGTTGGAAAAGCTCTCGCTTATCCTCCCAGGCGTGACGCTCTTCATGACGCCTCAGGATGTATCGACCGCGCCTTACGTCCAACTTGCTGGATGGATCGAAAATCCCAAGGGCGCAGAGACAATTTGCACCCATACTCTGAAGGAAGTTGTGGTCTGGCAGAATCCCCCCGTCATTTCCATCTACAATGTCAAGGAGCACGGTCGGCGGATGATGCGCGTCCTCGAGTACACTTCGAACATGTCGCTGTGTCTCGACGAAGTTTCTGGTGAACCGTACCCTGATCGAGTTGCCGGAATTCTTGCCCTATCGACGGGTATTCCCATGACGACGCTTGAGGCCGAGCCATCTCTTCTTGTCACTCGAGCACTGCACTCGAAGCTTGGCACGCAAGTATTCATCCCGCAGCGATTCCTCGCTGGCATTCTTCCCGGGGCTCTTGTTGAGGCCTACACATTTTGGCAGAGCGCCGACGACAACATTATGGGTTATATCACCGAGATCGGAGGAGATGACGACGATGATGATGACGATGATATTGTTGCATCTGAGCCTGTCGAAACTGGGCCGTCGACCCGGCTGAAGATCGCTCTATCCAAGGGCCAAGAGTTCGACAAGAGCGGCTTTTGCAACTCCTCCGCCGAGGCTCTCGTACAGCGTATTCCTGTCCTCGATTCGAATCCGGAAGTTGAAGACATTGATCACAGCCGTCCTACCCTGACTCTTCTCAACATTATGACGGCGCCTCCGTCTTCCCTCCTCAAGAGGATTGGTATGCTGTTGTCGAGACTTGACAACCTGTCGCACGTGCTCGTTTGGAGTGCAGTCAAGATCAGGACCGCGCACGATGCCTGCTCGATTGATGTGATCGAGCTGCCCCGAGTCAACCTCTCCTTCAAGTCCAAGCGTGTTGAGACGATTGATGGCAAGGTCGAGCACCGGCTGTACAGTAATGACCACGACGGGCTCTATATTTCGACATCAGCGGAGTCGCGAGAGATCGCCGAGCGTCTGCTAGGATCGATTTCACACTTCATTGTCCTTCAGAACGCCGATAACGACCTCTTCGTGCTTGTTCCTGGTTGCGCCTTGCCGAGGAGGTTGAACGTCGATAGCTCTCATCTATCCGTTCAGGTCATTCTTGATCGCAGGAACAAGGAGTGGATCGACAACATTGGAGAAGTTCGCTGCTACCTGTATCCCGTGCACAATTCCAAGTCCTTCCTCGTTACGCCGTCGCTAGCATCTTCCATGTACCTCATGGTCATGTACTTTATCACCGGATCGTATCGAGAGGTTTTCAAGATGGTAGATTCCTGTGTGAGCGAGGAGCTTAGCCCCGAAGAAGCTCAGATCTTCAATCAGCTCGAGTTCCTCGGTAATGACATGCACCCAGATGCTCACGCCTGTCGTCTGAAGCTGTCGGCAGTCACTGTCGGCCTTGGAGGTGAAATGAAGTGTCCCTGGAGCATCCAAGAGGAGATGGTGGAGTACGTCCGTAAGAGTGGTTTCGTCTCTTCGGCTTGCCGACTTACTCCCCCGGAGGAACTTCTTCTTCTGAAGCTCGGCGTCGCGGAAGCCGGGACCAGGCTTCCACTTGTGTTGCTAAACCGCCGGGCGTTTGTTACTGCCGTGAGCAATGTCTACCAGCTGCCGCCAGACAAGTCGCTTACAGTCAAGCTTGGCGCCATCAAGACGCCGGAATATCCTGAGTTTGACAATGGTGCCGACAAGACCATTATTGAGAATCCCAAGAAGCAAATGGCAACGTCAAAGATTTTTGGAGCTGCTTATTCCCGACCGGAAGAGGATCAGGTGGCATACGGAGGCCTTCGTGCTCTGGAATACATCAACAACGCGTTGAATCACGGCGTCGAGGTCACTTCCAGCCAATATGGCTTCCCCCTTATGTACGATTTGCTGGTGGGTACAGTCGCCTTCAAGCTCCACCCTTCCGATCGCACTCACAACTGGGGCAGGTTGCTGGTGCGCATCGTCCCTCCGGCGGACTTCCAGTCGAAATCGGCCGAAATGTCTATTTTGAGAATTTTGGCGGACAATCCCACCGTCTCTTGTCATCCCAACATTCCTAAGTTCCAGATTGACAGCACCATGAACAAATTCAAGGGCATGTTCCAAGGCAAGGACGCAGTTAGTCGACTAATAACCGATACTCATGCCTTTTTGGTCAAGGATTCAATCCAGAATATGCTTCGATTCCCCGGCATTCACAAGGTTTGCGTCAACCAGACTGCCGTTGTGCTGCGCCGTCCGACTTCCACCAGCGAGCATCGCCTGTGGGTCGTCCCTCAGATCAATGACTACTCTCGCGAAGACTTTGCACTTGACATTCAAAATTGTTCTTCGGTGAACATTCCTTTGGCACAGCTGCAAGCTTTTGCGAGCAAGCCGCTCGCCCCGATCAAGCTGGAGTCATTTGTTCAGTATTTGTCTCGTGGCCAGCGGCGTCTTCCTCTCGTCTCGAGTGCTGTCCCTTTCGACATTGGGCGCGAACGCGCGACGAAGTCCCACTGCTCCGAGGCCACGATGCAACGGATCTCGGCCGATATGCGCTACTACGCCAACAAGGAGAATGCAGAGACTCTGCCCTCACTCATTGGCTTCTCTCCCACTGACATTGACTCGTTCCATGGGTCGTCGGCGGCTTTGAGCAAGGCTCAGAATCAGCTCACGTCCTTGATTCGATCATTGAATACGGCGATGGAGTTTGACCGCAAGTCACTCGCAAATCTAATGAACCGTGCTCTTGCCATTGTCAACAGTGACGAGAGGAGTGACACGCCGTATGCTGGCGGGGCCATCGGCGAATGCAACTTTTTGCGATTCCGTCTTGGCCAGTGCAGTGAAATCGAGCCTTCGGCTTGGTTTGAGCTGCTCGTCGCTTCCATCCTTTCGTCGACATCCGAGAGTGACATCCGATCGTTGAATCCTTACTTGACGGCAACCGCCTACAAGACGGTGACGAGTCTCACTGTTGTGGCGATGCTCACGTCAATCCGTATCGGCCAGACCCATCGCGTTCTCACCGGGTAAGTGTTTTGCTGTGATTTTCAATACTATTCTCAGTAGCAGTGGTATCAACATAGTCTTACGATTGCACTTTGCCGTTTCTATTGCCCTCTCTTCGTCACCCTCATCTTGCCACAGGTTGCAAAAGCTCATCTTGCTCCTTCGTAATGTTAAGAGCAGCAGCAATCCGCAGCAGCAACGTCGTTTGTGCCAGGAGATCACGCTGCAGGCATCTCAAGTCGCTACTAATCTGACTACCGAGCGTCACTTTATGAAGGTCAGCCCGTCTGCCATTCAATTCGACCCGAGATTCCTCGTCTTTGAGTTCACCTACTCCCTCATGTTGCGCAAGAGTCAGGTTATTCTAGTCAACAAGTTTATTGAGTCGCTCAAGCACAATAGGTCGATGTGTCATCAGATGATTATGGGAGCCGGAAAGACGACGGTCGTTGCTCCTCTTCTTGCTCTCATCCTCGCGGATGGCAAGTCCCTCGTCACTCAGGTCGTTCCGCACGCATTGCTTGAAATGTCTCGTGGTGTCATGCGCGAGAAGTTCGCCGCCGTCGTGCGCAAACCCATCTTCACCTTCTACTTCGATCGAGGCACCAATGTCTCACGAGATCTGTACATGAAACTCGTCAAGGCCAGGGATAGCAAGGCCATCATTTGTGCGACACCAACCAGCGTCAAGTCGTTTATGCTCAAGTTCGTTGAGATGATGAGACACCTGGAACAGTCCAAGTTCGGCGCGAAGATGCAGCAGGAATCTGGAGGTTTCTTCAATGCCTTCTCGATCTCGAACATTGCTCGGAAATTCCGGGAGTCCAGCGTCGTGACGGAGCTCAATGTGAACCCTGAGGATGTGTACTACTCGGTTGAGATCTTGAAGCTGTTCCGTAGCGGTGTCCTACTTCTCGACGAGGTCGATCTTCTTCTTCATCCTCTGAAGAGTGAGCTGAACTGGCCTATTGGGCAGAAACATCCCCTTGACTTTAGTAGGTCGAAGAAGTTCGGGGTTGGATTGCGTTGGCAGATGCAATGGCACGTCCTCGATGCGATCTTCTACGCCAGGGATAAAAAGATGAGCGTTGCTTTCGAGGACAGTCGCGAGGCTCTTCACATTCTCGACAGTATCGCCTCGGTCATTCAACAGGGTATTGCCACGCAGCAACTTCAGCACACGCCTCATCTTGTCCTTCTCAACAAGAAGTTTTACAACAAGGAATTGAAGCAGCTCATAGCCCGCTGGCAATTGCTGTACCTTCGCAGCAAGAGGCTACCTGCCGTGGAAGATCGCCATCTACTGTCCTACATGGTCAATGGCCCGGTCAAAGATAAGCAGGCCGCATCCGCTGTCTCCGTTGCCCTCGAGGATGAGTACATGAAAATGCTTAACTTGGCGCACGAGCTTGTAAACCAGTTTGTGCCGCACGTTCTGAGCAAGATCAATCGCGTTGGATTTGGTCTTCTCAACAAGAACGATCTCAAGCTATCAATGGAATCTGATCCCAACGTCTCGCTCGTTAGGCGTTTCGCTGCCGTTCCTTTCGTTGGCAAGGACGTTCCTAGCCGTGCTAGTCAGTTCTCTCATCCCGATGTCACGATCAGTCTGACGATTCTGGCCTACCGTTACGAGGGTCTACGTTTCACAGACTTCACCACGCTCATCACCGAGCTCAGAGAGAAGTTGGATTCTGAGATTGGTCCTTACCACAAGCGACCTTCGGCTCTTCGGTATGCTTCTTGGGTCGAGGCGGCAGGTGGCAAGGTCCGCGGTCCCAGAGAAGGCGAGATTGCGCCAGGCGAAAAGGGTGCAGACGGAGGAGACAATTTCCTTCTCGCTCCTTCTTCTGGTGGCGGTGGTATCTCAAGGACTGACGAGATTTGGCCGCTCCACCTCCTCGACATTAGGGACGATCAACACATGGGAGTTACTTATCGCCTGCTCAAGAATATCCCCCAGGCGATGGAGTACTACCTGGACAGCTTCGTCTTCCCGCTGGTTATGGAGCACCACCATGAAAAGATTAACGCCTCGGGACAAGATCTTGGTGGCGAGATGCTCTTCGGAAGACGCGTCGGCTTCAGTGGCACGCCGAGTGATCTACTGCCCGAGGAGCTGGGGCAGTGTCAATTCGACGAGGGCGTTGACGGCCAGATTTACAACTACCTAACATCCGAGGCCATCGTCACGAGCCGTGTTGTGGGCAACAACTGGTCCGTCAAGTCGCTCCTCAACGACATGATCCGTGCCGACCCGCCGTTCCATGTTCTCATCGACACAGGTGCCCTCATCACCGGCATGAGCAACTACGACGTGGCCAAGTACCTTATTATGAATGGCCTTCCCAAGACATTCGATGGCGTCGTCTTCTTAGATCACAAGGATCGCAAGATGATTGTGCTTCGACAAGGCATGACTGTTGTTCGGTTGAATCAGGCCGGTGTTCCCCCGGAGCGTCGTTTCTCCTTCTATGACCAGATCCATACGACCGGTATGGACATCCACCAGTGCATTGACGCCCGGGCGGCCCTGACGCTAGGAAAGGACATGACTTTCCGCGATTACGCCCAGGGTGCCTTCCGCATGAGAGGCATTGGCAAGGGCCAGACGATTGAGCTCTTCGTTATCCCTGAGGTGATGAAACTTATCCAAGGCCAAGTGCAGCGTCAGAATCAATTCTCTCCGGGTTTTGCTCAGCAACAGGCGCAACCGGCTGGAGGAGATTTGCTGTCGATGACCGCCGTCTCGCCTGCAGCTGCAGCGGCCGGTGGTGTGGGAACGTCCGGTGTTCAGCTCCTTACCAATGTCGCTGCCTGGCTAACTGTCAACGGAATGAAGTCCGAGAACATGCAATTCCGCATGCTGTGCCACCAGAGTGTGCAGAATGTGTTGCGTAAGCGATCTTATCATATGTTGACGGCTTGTTACCGTGAATTGACGCAGGCAGCCTTCGCTGATAGAGTGAAAGAGATTGCAGCCGTTACCGCCGCCATGTCCAGTACCGAGGGCGGTCTCTCATCGGAGCTCAGTAGTATGTTTGATGGAACGCGAAAGCTATTCGCCGATGATGTCTCCGATATTTATGGCGTCCTCATCAAGGACAGCAAGAATGGCGGCGATGGTAGCAATCATCCCCGCGTCGGAATTGAGAAGATTCAGAAGGCGCTTGACGTCCTCAGTGAAAGGGTCGACTTTGCCGTTCACAATAACATCCCGCTTCCCGTCCCTCTCTCTGAGACCATTCGCAACGAGGTTCAGCGTGGCATTCAGTTTGTTGCCAACGACTATGACAAGGCTGTCGTTGAAAAGATTATTATGGTCCTCGTCAACTCCGAGAATCTTGCCAAGAAGTTTGGTACGGTCGTCACTCCGGAAGAGGACGATGACAAGGACGATGATCACAACTTGCAACGCGAGCAGGTTGCCGAGGAGGAGGTCCTTCAGGAGCAAGAAGAAGAGGAAGAGGAGGAGGAGGTAAGTGTATTGATTGTGTATGAAAAGATTGATGCAGGAAACGGATGCTCCTTTCGTCGCTCACCGACATCCGTTGATACTCAAAACTATTTGTTCTTTCTCGATTGTTATGTAATTTAGGAGGAAGAAGAGGAGGAAGAGGAGGAAGAAGTTGTCAAGGAAACGGCGAAGAAGAAGAAGTATGCCCGGGATGGTGAGAATCCCACGCCGTGGAAGGTTGCGTCGTTGGCCGCGCCCAAGAAGGGCAAGGGCAATGCCTTCTCTCGCGCTCCTCCGGGCCAACAATTGGATGCCAAGGCCGGCACGTGGGAAAGCTCGTTCTATCCCACCAAAAAATTCAGTGTCAAAAATTACCTATTTGCCAGCTCATCATCGCTGGATTTCCCCGAGTACACTCTCTTGTCCAAGAACCACTACGATCCTAGTTGGAGCATGAAGACTCACCGTCGCCTGAAGAACGTGATTGTTGTTATGGACTTTGCCCCCTCCAAGGCGGGCTTACAAGAGGTTGCGTCGCAGGGCAAAGCCTTCACGCCCAAGCAGGAAGCGAATCTGAAGCGGGCCTTTTCGTCGGCGGACGAGAACAAGTCGGGAGGCATCAGCGTCCATGAGCTCAAGGAGGTACTCAAGGCCGTCGATGTCGATGTGGAGGGCGAAGACGGCGATTCCTTCCTTGCCGATTTGCATCAGCAAGGTACTGTGAATGCGCAGGGTGAGATTACATTCGAGGGTCTCAAGAATATGCTGCAGCAGCGCAAGTACTACCGAGTCCAGGATGGTCGATATTACGTTGCATTGTCCCTCTTCGAGGCTGAATGTATGAGAGCCGCGCTTCACCAGCAGTCAGGAGTGCCGCTGGTGACCGGAAAGGACACCATCGTCGCCCTCCGTACCGGCAAGACGATGATCGACGCCAGTACTGGATACGAGTCTGCGCAGACATTCCAGGACTCTACGGCTCAAGTTTGCTACCGCTTCATTGACAGCGAGGTCAACTACATGCCCAAGGATCTCAACCTGCTCCTCCGCGGACTCCAGAACAACAGCTGTGAGAAGCGATCCAACTTCTTCAACGAGGTTAGAAGCAATCGACGAAGGAAGCAGCAAGACCCGGCCACGACGTCGCTGTCGAAGGTCTTTGTTACATCCGACGAGCATCATTTGCTCCAATACCGCATCGCCGCCGGTCGAATCACAGCATGTCTCAAGGCACGAGGCATGTACGCAAGAGATGCCTTTGCGGCATTCGACATGGATCGCGATGGCATGCTAACAGCTCAGGATCTCAAGCGCGGTCTTGATTGGCTCGGCTTGCCGCTCGATCAAATCTTGATCCTCGACTTCTTCCGCGAAGTCGATAAGGACAACGACCGGTACATCAACCTCGACGACTTCAAGTCCGCTGTTGGGTGGGACGACGATGGTGCACAGGGCGGTATGGTAACATACAACGGGGCGCCCATTATGCCACCGATGCCCATCCAAGGCGGCAAGAAACAGGTGATCAAGATCCCTGAACCAGTCCTGGCCTCTATCAAGATCAAGGTGAAGAAGGTCAACAGATTCAATCAGGTATGGAACAGCCAGGGCAGCATGAGCCGGCAAAAGATAAGCGTCTGGGAGCCTGCCATCCAAGGCGGAGCCTTCAAGCAGAACAGGGCCCACGTCTCTCTTGGTCACTACATCGGATCTGGCTTCGATAATCCCAATCGCGATGGCAAAGACAGGCTGTCAATGGAAATCACTGATACCACTGGCAACTTCATGGGCGGAAGCAGTTGGCTCCCTCACGTTCTGGAGAGGTTCATGCCGCATCCGGCACGATTCCGCCTCGCGTGGAGCTTGACTCACGGCAGCAATCCTTTCTACGCTTGGGAGCCCATTCCTCCCAGCGATAAGTTTGTTGCCATGGGATTCGTCGGTAGTAAGACCGAATCGCCGCCCGACGTGAGGAGTGTCCGCTGCGTGTGCAAGGACTGGGTCCGAGAGACGACCTATCTCCACAAGGTTTGGGACGATAGCGGCTCGGGAGGACGCGTCGGAGGAATGTGGTTGTTCAACACGATGAACTTGGTTGGCTTCGTTGCAGGTCACGACCCTCCTAGGCAAAAGCCATACGACTTGAAGCGTCAACGCTTCTTCCTCAGGGATTTCTCCGATGTCCGGGCTGGCGGAGACATCGTACCGGCGGGTGGCTACAAACCTGCCAGGTAACAATTTCCCTACGTGTACCTAGTCTAGGTACACGCATTGCTATTTATTTATGTTACATACATGGACTACATGTATTGAAAGTACTTCGCTAGTACAAGAAAGAAGCTTAGACTTTTAAGATTTTTAAAGAAGATAAATTAATTATATCACGGCGGACAACCGTTCTTGTAATCGAATCCTTTCGCCACTGGCGCGCCGAGATTGTTCTCGGCTATAAAAGTATTGAGTTCGTCAAGCGTCTTCCAATCACCGCAAGATATTGGAGGATCACTCGATGGGCCATCAAGAAAGTTGAATGCCCGCAAAAAGTCTCCAGTGTCGGCAGATATCGGTGAGGCAAAGTGAGCAGTTAAAATGCGATCGAACTTGCCCATTGAAGACACACTAGTCACCCACTCTCTCACAGCATTGGGCGCTCGTGCGTCAGAAAAGGCCCTGAGAATTGGAGCTCGGACCAATCTCTTTTGAATAGCGGCATATCCTGGCCACCGTTCAGCTCCATCGTCCTGCCGAAGAGGCAAAAAGACCGCCTGCAGTACCGATTTCGGCCAGAAACTTTCATCCTTGATGGTTTCCGAATCAAAGTACGAGCCAAAGATGGGAGGCGCTTCATCTGGTATGTACACCACTGCATCAGTTGTGATCAAAGTGTTTGTCGGCCGATGCAAGAAGGCGGCCTCCGAAACCGGTCCAGCATTCTCTGGCAATGAAACGTACAGCGTCCGAAAGTCGAATTCATTGGCCCATGGTGGCAATGCATCCGAGCTCTTCGGGGTCCCGACTGGTAGCACTCCATCTACTCGATATCCCATCTTGCAGCTTTTGAGATCAAGACCACAGCTACCGAAAGGTCCGTACTGTCCTGGGGTTAGCCAAACACTACTCGCCTTGGGATATTTCTTGACGAATGCTGACGTTGGTATCTTATGCTCAAACGCATTACAAGGGATGACGACGTGCTTCACATCTCCCAGTTCATCCAACAGGGAGCAGTATTCGCCCGTGGGCCATTGTGGACCAAACACGATCAACCCGCCATCTTGCATCTTGACGACGACTGTTCGGACTGTAGCGGTAACGTTGGCAAAGACAAGTAGCTGTTCCAGTGCCCACGCATTGCGTCCCAGCTCATATCGATACGTCGCCCGATTACGGAAGGGCGGGGTCAATGTAGGGAAGTAGAACTGTCCGGCCTCTGGTCTGGTCACCGCCAGCTCAGGATTGTAATTTTCCAGCGTTGCCCTGGCCGAAGATTGTGCCGGTTTGCCAAAGAGTGCCGCTGACCCTGCAGCGACAGCCGTCTGGAGCACCGAACGGCGAGATGAGGGAGGCTCCGGCACCCTTGGCAGTTCATATGATAAGGAGCCCCCAAATATGAGGGACAACAGCATAAGACGTATCAACACCATCGTTGTAAAGACCTTTACCGGCAGTTGTTTGTTCGTATCAACACCCGCCCCGTGCGCGCGCCGTCGGCCGGGCGGGGGGCGGGGGCCGCGCGGCTGCAAAAAATAAAATGAGGCATCGGCACGGCATACGGCATATCGGCACACGGCCACACGGCATCGGCACCATCGTACAGTCTGTCCTTCGCCCATGGCCCGTCCCTCGGCTCGCGTCAGCCCTTCATTTCCGCCCGTTCTCGTCTCCAAGATGTCGTCCCCTGCTACTCGCATACCGACATTACTTTTGTTATTGCTATGTGCAAGTGCTAGCGCCTGGGTCTCACTTCCGCCCTCGGTCGCTGTGGGGAGCATTCCAGCACTGCAGGCCAGCACATCAGCCGATAGCGATGAGGGTGAGGGCGAGTTCGTCATGCCACCCGTCGATCAATTGGTGAGCGACACGCCCATCGATCAGCGCGGTATCGGCGTAGGCATTGACTTGGGGACAACCAATTCTGCCGCTGCAATTCTTGTCGATGGGATTCCCACCATTGTGCCGGTGGACGATACTAGCAAAAGTGGACGAACAATACCGTCGGTAGTATCGATATTGTCGAAAGACAAAGTGCTCGTCGGGAAGGAAGCTGTCCAATCCGAGGTGGACAACCCGTCGGCAACATATCGCAACGTCAAGCGTGTACTTGGTCAAGGTGGGACGACGGCGGCTATCAGTGCAGAGGTGGTGCCCAACTTGTTGGTGAAGAGTGCGTCGGCACGGCGAAAGGGACGGAATATCGGCAAACATAAATCCACTATGCAACCCAGCCTCACTCAACAGTTGAAGGAGGCCGAGGAAAGTCCAGCCAAATTGCAATGCGCGGTTGATGACATATCAATTCTTGCACCGGAGGATATTTCAGCCAAGGTATTGCGCAAGCTCTATGACGCCGTGGAGAAGCAACGAGGCACCGGAGAGAAGATAACCAGAGCTGTTATTGGTGTGCCTGCATATTTCAATGATGCGCAGCGCGATGCCACTCAGCGTGCGTCCAAGTTGGCAGGAGTGGAGAAGGCGCGACTTTTGCGCGAACCAGAAGCAGCCGCTTTGGCGTATGGTATTGGCAAGGAGCAAGCTGGAGAGAAGGAGGATGATGAATTGGTATTGGTCTTTGACTTGGGCGGCGGGACGTTCGATGTGTCGATATTGGAAGTTGGAGGTGGCATCACAGAGGTTGTCGCGACCGCTGGCAACAACATGCTCGGTGGCAGTGATTTTGACACCAGAGTTGCGGAGTTTATGGCCAAGCGAATGTCTTCCCACGGTGCCGAGAAGAACTATTTGCGCGATGGTGGCGATGTAGCCGATGCCATGGTGCGATGTGCCGAGGCCGTGCGGGTATTTCTCAGCAACAACAAGGCTGCAAATCTGGCGCTACCATTGACCTCTGAGGGCTGGCTCAAGGTTGCCAATGCTCGCGATGTTTTGATACTTGACACGTTGGGAGAAAAAAATGATTTAACAGAGGCAGGGACGTCCAATAGCACGCATGTCTTGTGCCAGCTTACGCGCAAGAGAATGGAAGAATTGTGCCTGGACGAATTTTTGGCCCTCTTGAAACCTGTTCGTGAGGTCGCTCTCTTGTCCCGGGCAATGCTCCCAGGAGATGCCAATCCGGAAGCAGTGATGGCCGCGATGGAAATGGAAGAAGAAATGGACCAAATGACCGAAGGACGAGGACAAGCCTTTCTGGACTTCTTTGACGATGTAAAAGGAGAAGCGACGTCTAAAGAAGAAGAAGATGATGAAATTGACGCCGATACACTACTGATGCTCAAAGATGTCGACATCAAGGAGAGGAAGAAAGCACAACAACGAGGCAGGAAGAAGGCCCGCGACTTAGCGGCCAGCTCCCAGAAATTTCGCAAAGAGAAGCGCAAGGCGGACGAAACGTCTCCGTTCAAGCTGGCGACTGGCGGAAAGCGCGGTGACAACGTGAAAGTTCGCGACGGGATTACGGGCAGACCGATATCTCAGGTTGTGCTCGTTGGCGGAGCTACAAGGATGCCGGCCATCGGGCGACTATTAGCGGCAATGACGGGAGTTGTGCCACAAAAGACAGTGAACCCTGACGAAGCAGTAGCGTTGGGATGTGCCGTACAGGTTGGAATACTCGACGGAGATCAAGACCTTGGCGGCTTTCAGGTCTTGAATCCATTCCAAGCGTCACTCATGCGGGCGATGGCAAAGCAGCAGATGCAGTCTCAAGAAGCTGGAGCTGGAGTAGATGATGATGATGATGATGAGTTTGCTGGAGGCAAAGTAATATTTGAACTGTAACATATTTTTCATACATGTAGCTGTATTCTATCAACGAGAATGAATAATACACAACTTCAAAGTAGCCTCTAAGTCTCTAATTATCAAGGAGCACGACCATCCTCTGAAGTGACTTCGCCACCCTCTGGAACAAACGACCGACTAAATAGACTGCTCGGGAACAGGAGCCCTGCTGAAGTGGCAGGATCGAACATTTGGGCCTTTTCTTCAGAAGAGTAAAAACGCGCCACAGGAGCTTGCTTCAGTGGTACCAGCCTCGCCCTTTCATTGTCAAGGATATGTTCGGCTTCCTTGGAAACTCGCGCCAGCTTGTTTCCGTACGCGAGGTCTGCGATGTTTCCCAGGACCAACCCTCCCACTACAACTGGCACCGCAGCGACAGGAGGAACTTTCCGACCAGCAATCTTCGCGCTCGCCACGCCACCAACAAATACAGTCCATGCCGTCCCAAAGATTTGGATCGTATCCCTAGCCTTGGCGATGTTGACGGCCATCTGAACCTCCCTCTGAATCATCATTCGCCTCCCCAATTCTTCATCGACGGCGGCCTTCACTTTGGCGCCAAAAGATCTTACTTCACTTCCAGGATCGCATTTCTGGTCGCCGGATGTGCTCTTGGTGCCCCGAGGCTTGGATGACCTTGCACCCATAATATGATTTCGATTGCTATTGACACTATGGACGGACCTGCAAGTAAAATACTGGCCAGTGATTCCCTATCGGCTCCTGGCTCGGCCGCGCGGTGCTCCCAGCCTGCACTGTGACTCTACTACATGTACTCGTACATGTAGGAATTCCTAGTCGTTTGGGCGGGTTGATGCTTCGGGGATGTCATTCGGAAAGAGCAGGCAGGGCGATATCGAGCATATCCTTCAGGCAGGCAGAATACATGTAGAAGTTGCCGTCATTTTCTTTATCCCATCCGTGAATTCCGCCGCTGCCTCGTGACAGAACACACCGCTGAATAACCGCAAATCCACCCAAGCCGACACGAGCAGGAAGATGCGACGGGCGCGTCCAGTATCGTCTTGTTTGGTGTGCCTCGCGCTGGCTTCGACTGAAGCCTTTATCCCATCGTCGACCGCTACCGGTACGTGAAGTAGCAGAACTTACGAGACCACCACCAGAACATGAACGGCACGCAACCAATTATCTGCACAACTTGAAAGCATCTGCCACCACCCAGGTTTGGTGTGCTGTTGCCCTGGCAATGTCAGTTGCCTTCTGCTCGGTGGCATTGCCCGCGCCAGCAATGGCGGTGGAGTCCTTTGACACAGACTTTTCCTCTCAACAACTACCGCAGCAAACATCTCGAATATATACCAGAACGGATAATGTAAACAACAAAAGTGGTGGCGATGATGCCGACAATGACGACGACGACAAACCGCCACAACCCAAAAATTCCAGATACTACACAATACAACGCTCTGGCACGAGAGAAGAGATTATGGCAGCGAACGAGGCACTCATGGACCACGCTGTCGGAATTGTATCGACAATTTACTACGATAAGACGGCCGGTGCTTATTTTACGCCCGGAGACTTGCATGACAAGTGGAGAGCGTTGAGGGCTTATGCCAGAGGAGATGAAGCGCTGTCAAAACTGAAGGAGTTAGATTCCACAAGAGGAGAGGATCGCATGACTTGGATGAGAGGCCCAGACTATCGGGCGTCGCCAATGCCAGAAGATGCCCTCGGTAGCCGTGAAAATGTGGTCAAGGGTCTCAAATGGGTCGTTTCGACGCTGGATGATCCATATTCTGCGTACAAAACAAGAGAAGAGTTATGGGACGAGAAACATAAACGTGCCGATGGGTTCTTGGGAACAGGTGCGTTTGTGGAAACACCGAGACACATTTCTCCAACGACTTCATGGTTTCATTCTACCGGCAACGACCCGCAGATTGATAGAAGCATGCTCCACAAGACCCCGCTCAAAATTGCCGCTAGCGCCAATGGCAAAGGAACCTCCAGCCAAATCATAAGCAGAACTAGGGCAGACAACCTGCCGATTGTGTCAGCCATAGTGCCAAACTCTCCAGCTGAACGGGCTGGCATTGCGGTCGGCGATCGAATCATAGCAGTTGGATCCGATAAGTTTGTGGGAAATCGAGAACGGATCGAAAACAAGTTGAGAAAGCGTTACTCTTCCAGCAACTACATCGGTTACCCCGACCTTACTATTGCCAAGCCCATGTTGGCCACGACTTCAATAGACACAGACATGGCCAGAGAGTCAATTATAGGCTATCGAAAGATTCGTGTCTCGCTACCTACGTCATTGGTTGAGCCCTACCACCCTCCGCAATCGCAAATGTCTATCGCCGGCGGCGACAGCATTGTAAACTATCAGCTTCTCACAGGGGAGGGTTCAATTTTTCAGCATGTGGCATCAATTAATGAAGCGACCCAGCCCCAAAATGGCATCGGATACATTCGAATGACACGTTTTTCTAGGGCAGCAACGATAGGGTTTACCAATGCAGTTTCGTCCCTAGAATCAGCTGGAGCGCAAGCGTACATAATCGATTTGCGCAATTGTTACGGTGGCGTAATTCAAGAGGCCATGATCACTGCATCATCCTTACTTCGTGACCCCAAAAGCGTCTTGTGTTACACCATCGATATTAGGGGCGGCTTTACGCCTCACATCGTCGAAGACTTTGTAAACGACCCACGCTATCCTGGTTACCTGCTCTCTCTCGAACCGACATCTGCAACATTTGATCAAGTCAAGAAGGCAGCCCATGGCCCAGAGGATTCCATGCCGAAAGATAGCATTTTATGGGTACCACAGACGAGTTATGCAAGCCTACGAGACCAAAGCAGAGTCAAGGGCCTGCACATAAGTACCAGTGCCAACGATGCAGCAATGACGCCTCGAGCATTATATCCGAAGCGTTTTGTCTCAAAATATGAGCAGAAGCAAGCACAAAAAAAGATTGTGATCTTGATGAACGAGGGAACTGCATCCAGCGCAGAAATGTTCACTGCAGCACTTCAAGATAACGGCAGAGTCACCGCAATCGTTGGGAGAAGATCATTCGGTAAAGGCTTGGTGCAGCACAGTGTTCCTTTGCCAGATGGAGGAGCGCTTCAATTGACGATTGCCGAATATTTGACGCCTAGGCTAAAGCATGTAACGAGCGTTGGACAGGCGAGATATGACTCGGTCACCGGAGAACTTGTCGGTGGCGGAATTCTACCCACTGTGTACTGTCCGAGCAACAGCGGTATCCCCTACAATGTCGGGGCAGACATTTGTGTTGGTATTGGTATTGATGCTCTGAATGAAGTTGGGTCTGATTTACTTTCCTTGTGATAAATTTAAAAATTGTTAGCAATTAATCTTTACACAAAGTCAGTGTATCCCCGATGCTCAACCTCCCGCCTTCTCTCACAACAGCATAAATTCCGAGGTATGGGCCATATTGAGGGAAATGCTTCGATAAGAGGGCAGGAATTGGCAATACTCCCGCAGAAGCATCCAAAGGATCGACGCCAACGCCTTCACATCGGACTGTAGTTGACACAACATCCAAAACTAGTCCTTCATCTTCCTCATCTTTCACAGCAATCGATTTTCCAACCAGATCGAACTCGGCCCAAGGTTCCATTCCGGCCACAACAATATTTGGTCGAAACCGAGACGGATTGAGAGGAATGCCGATCGCGTCCGAGAATTGCTTCACAGTTTCGGCATTGATAATGTGAACTGTTCTGGTATCGCCTCTTGCCTTGACACCAGATCGAGTGTTGCCGAACTGATGCGTATGTTGCTTACTTTCGGCTGCTGTTACGCATGCAACTTCCTCGCCGGAAATAGATGAGAAGAACGATGCAAGTTCATTTCTACCAGAATCTTGGGCGAGATCAATCGGCCCGAGAACAGGACCAGTAGTTTCCATCTGGCTTTTACCGTCCTCACCACGCTTCCAGATTGTCAGCAGCCGTTTTGTCTCTTGATCACTGTTGCTACTACTTTTCAGAATCTGATATTGACATTCGTATCTGGCCATTACAGCAGGAGCTGAAAACGCGCAGAGGAAATTTTCCTTATGCATCCACTCTGGGTTGCTCGAATCAAAACCCTTCTTCGATGCCCTGTCTTTCTTTAGCAGTGCAAATCGTCGATCATCTGGAAAGGTTTCACCAGGACTCTCAATGTAGACGGAAGTAAGTTGCGTCATGCCCATCCCCTTCACAGGGTACCTGGCGAGATCTGTAACTTTCATCGACTCAGAGGATAAGGACATGGCATTTGCCACAACGATGAGAAGTAGGAGCCGAGGTATGAGGCGAATACGGGATAGAGGGAGGAGCGGCGTCCGAGGCAGGAGGCGAACAGCTACGTAGACGAAGGTGGGTGCCGGAAGATGGCATGGTCCAAAGGCTGCTGCTGCGCTGCCAAGATGTGTGCCGTCGTGCCGTCCTACGCTACGTGTACGTACGTAGGCCTACACGTGCCGCACCGCACCGCACCGGCGCACCGGCGCCGGCAGCAGGCCATCATGACTGACTGATGAGTTTGGTAGCGACTTGCTTGAAGACGTGGACGGGCAGAGGACGATTTACCTACATGTACATGTACGGTACTACTGCGGTAGGTCTAGCTATCTACTACTAACTAGTAATAGATAAAGGCTACACGTAAAATGTACATCTCTATTCAAACAACTCACCACACAAAGGTGTGGGTGTGGAGAGAGCGGGGGGCAGAGAGCATCGATTACCTTGCGTCATCACCAGCACCACCAAACAATGTATTCTGCCCATCCCAATCGATAACAAACTTCGCGAGGCCGAGATACAACGCTACGTGTCGAACCAAGTAGAGCGCTACCTCTAGCATGCCATCCCCGATATCGCCTTTGTCGAGTGCTCCGCCAACCTCAGCAATCGTCGCCAGCCAATCGAACCCACCGATGGCGAAATACAACGGCAGAACGACCAGAGCAACGGCAATACCATTGCTGGAGCTTGGCGATGTGAGTTCGGAGACAAAGGCGGGGAGCATGTCTTTACCAACCTTTCCACCCCCCAGACCGAACGGAGGAACATCGACCGTCCAGGCCGTTCTCCACTCGGTCTTGATGGGCACGAAGCCATCGGCCTGCAATCGGCGCTGCAGATCGAGGCAATGGCTGGCCCCATACAGCAGGGCATTGGATTTGTACCCATCTCTCTGTATTGACGTTTGCAGGACATGGATGGCCTTGTCGTTGCGCTTGTTGATGAGGATGGCATTGGTGTCGGTATCGGCCGACTGACCGCCGCTGCCGCTGACTACCATTTGGCCAAACACGAGCTTCCGTGCCTCTCGGACGTTGCCACTGAGGAGACACTCCATCACGGGGAGGGCGATGGGCGAAATGCCACCCGTGGGGCGGGGTGAGAGACTGGACCAGTCCAGAAGGAGGACGCTGACCTCGGGCGCTGGACTTAGCATCCAAAGGAAGGCGCGGATGAGACCGGCTAGAGCATCGCCGGGCAGGAAGAGATTCGAGAAGAGTCGACGCGCAACGGCGACGGAGGATGAGGCACCGGTCGAGGGAGTGGATGGGCGGAGGAGGGCCGAAACGAATTCAGAACCGGGATAGACCGCTGAGCTGGAGGCCAGAGCCCAAAGAGGTTGTTGTGCGGACGAGTCACCTACGTGTACCTCCTCGGAAGTATGGTCTCTCCTCGCCTTTTGCTGCTGCTGCTTTTGCGTCTCAGCAACAAATTCTTCCCGCGTAAGATCTGAGTGGACCCAGTCCTTCTGGGCATAATTGATCATATCTGCTTGGCACTTGAGATCGTAGCCAATCGCGAGCGAGTTGTCGGACGGGCTGGCCTGGATGGGCGACAGCCCACCCGGAGATGGCCGGATGCGGCGGATGGTCCCATCCGAAGACAGGCTCTCCACCATGTCCTGTCCCACCACCAGCTCGTAATGCATCCGATCGTACTTGGCATTGAACCCCACGGGATCATTGTAGTAGGCGTAGTAGGCCGGCGTGCCGTAGTGCAACTGTGAGTGCAGATCTACCGACGCCGCACGTTTGCCGGTGGCAGGGTCGATTTTGGCAAAGGTAGTGACGGCCGTTTGGACGTCGTACCGACGCTTGCGGGAGGGAGACGACGATTCGGTTCCCTTGGCATCAATCCGGACGTATCGGCGAGGGGCTGCTGCCGCCTTCTGCATTCGGGGGACGTCAGGTACTCGTAAAGGTTCTGCAAAGAGAGGCGACGGAACGCGGCCGAGGATACCAGGTCGATCCCTGGCTGCGTTGGGCGGGGGTATGTCCACAAATGCATCGCATACGTGCACGCCGGTGGAGACCGAGACCGAGACCGAGGCGGCCAACGACGCCGCCGCAAGACCGGCCGCCGACACAGCGGCAGCGCTACATGTACCGGCGGACAAACGGACACGTCTTGTGCTCGATTCGCCGTCCGACGCCGCTCGGCGCCTCCTTCGCCGGCTGCTGCCCGTCGAATTCATTGGGTATGCCATATCCTGTGGCCGTGCCGCTGCGCTCTCTTGAAATGCGGGCATACATGTAAACAACGGTACGTAGCGGGGCGGGCAGTCATCATTGTTCTGCGAATTTCGGCTTGCTCTTGACATGACCGGAGACAGGTTCGGTGTGACGCAAAGCTGCGACCGACAGAGACAGACGCCGATCGCATCATCACTTCAGCCATCGCATCGTGCAGTCAATCAAGAGATGGCATCAATAGAACGAGGAAGGAGGAGCTCCGTAGGAATTGCGATGAGACGAAGAGCAAATAGATGAAGAATCGCAGCTTTTCGCTGTGCGTCGATTGCTCGGGTCGGCGGCGCCGTCGGAGGCGTCGCCCTGGCCAAGGCGAGGCATCGGATACGCCCTCCGCCTCCAGTGTTGATGAGAACGCTACGAGCAGTACAGCTGGAAGAGGGAATGTTGTATCAGCAATGATGGAAGACGTTCGACGCGCGCATTTTGTGGCACGAAGAAGAACCTCTCAC
>Ga0115006_10000330_pt1 | contig 25155 bp, 2 predicted proteins | sample ArcOceMetagenome_3_FD_88943 | JGI IMG/M metagenome (GOLD analysis project Ga0115006, IMG submission 88943) | Marine eukaryotic phytoplankton communities from Arctic Ocean - Arctic Ocean- Svalbard ARC20M Metagenome | ecosystem: Environmental > Aquatic > Marine > Oceanic | place: Arctic Ocean...
GATGGGCAACCCCATCGACCGGCCGCTCATCACAGCGTCAGCCACGAGCTCCGCTGTGCCCAGACCTCTGGCTGCTGTTCCCGTCTACCAGTTCAATCCCATCGCCCCCTCGCAGCAGCAACATCTTCAGCAGCAACAGCTTCAGCAGCAGCAACAGCTTCAGCAGCAGCAACTTCAGCAACAGCAGCAGCAGATCCATCAGCAGCAGCAGCAGTGGCAGAAGAATCAGCAGATCTTACAGCAACAGCAGCAGATCGGGCAGAACCAGGTCTCGCAGTTCTCTCATTGCCCTCCGGTCGGCGCTCCGCCGCAGTTCAGCGCTCCGTCTGCACTGAACGGCGCCCAGACGCTGCTCACCGGGGCCGTCAACGACATGGAGGGGATCACGCTGACGCCGAGCGACATTGCGTGCCTCGCGGCCAACGGTACAATCTCGGCCCAGCACGCCGAGTATCTCGCCGATGTTTTCAACGCCGAGGGGGAGTACAAGCCAAAGCAGTGCCACAACCTCCCAGCGCTGTACCCGCTGTTCTTCGGTGCCGGGTGTCCGATTCCTGCGCTGCGTGAAGACGTATCGAAGGTCGATTGCCGTGTGTGCGTCGAGCTTCTCGGTATGACTTTGATCAGCCATCTTGATGATAACGGTGAGAGGCGCTCGCCCCCTAAGAAGGCGTCGAAGCAGAAGTTTCGCCACTCACCGTGGTACTGCAACCGTACCGATAAGTACATCCAAGATCAGATCGCCGGCGGCGACAAGCGCTTCAAGCCCTGGATGCTCGAGAAGCACGAGGGCAAGCCGCGCGACGACCAGGGCGGCCTCTCCGTCTTCCGCACGGAGTGATCTGAGGGCTCTTCGGGTCTCTCGGGACCCGTCGCGCTTTCTGTCTCTCCATTCCAACTCCCAACCACTCCTTCCAACTCCACGATTCATGACGTCTCCAGCGTAAACCCTCCAGGGCTCGCTTCTGTACTGACAACTCCCGTGGCACCCGCCATTCTCGACCCCAGCTTCCCTTCTTCTGATGCCTCTGCTACTCGTCCGATTCGTATACTGCTCAATGACTCTCGCCGCCCTGCCAACGTCTCCACCGGCCGAGCCCCCGGCGCCTCGCTTCCCGCCGCGCCTGACCTCTCCGTTGCCTCACCCAATTCCTCAGCATCCGCCGGGCACCAGCAGCGGCTGAACGCACTGCTCGATGCCGCTTTTGCGCCGCCTCAATCAATTTCAACGCCCCCTCGGGCGCCCCTTCTGCTTCGCACAGTCTTCGCCGACCTCAGACTTTTGTCCGCCCGCCGCCACGCTCGGCAGCGCGCGTTGGCCAAGCTTGCACCCCATCTCCTGCAGCACCTGTCAAGTATCGATATGCTACTCGACCTCTGCATCCAAGGCAAGAAGACCCGTGACGCACGCGGTTTCGAAGTCGAGCCGCTCAGCGCGATCGTACTCCGTTCCTCCAGCCGAGCCGCACCTTTCTTCTTCCGCAACCGCATCCGCTTCGCCGACTTCGGCTCCGCCTGGAGCCAATTCGGGCAGCGCCTTTTGCCCCGTGGTAAACGTGTGACCACAGTCTCGACCGTCGCTCAGGCGAATAAGTATGCGGCGACACACTTTCCCCTTCGCAGTCGGTTCCGCTGTCTCGACGGCTCTCGCTCCTCCGAGGTAGGCACTGCCGTCTATCATGTGGAGCTGCTTCCCACCAATCGCCTCCTGCGGTTCAATGGCAAGGGGATGGACTACCACAGCTTCTACAGCGAATACTTGACGCGCTGTCTCTTCCACACCTGGAAGCTCTCGGCCACGCTATTTGCCGGCCCGAGCGCTTCGAGTGGGGATGAGGTTTCAGATTCGATGCACGCGCCTCGCTCGCCGCATTCCGACCCATTGCAACTATCGCCTGCTGACTTCGGCACTCTCGTCTCTGGAGCCGCGGCGACTGTGCTCGCGGTGAGCGGCTGCACGCCGTCAGCCGTCGGCAGCCGCGTCTCTTCGCCTTCTGCGGACGACTGCCGCCAGCCGCCGGGCAGCGAGCGGATACAGGCGGTCGAGCGGATACAGGCGGTATTCCGTGGTCTGCGCCTCCGCCGCGATCTTCTCGGCTACGGCGACCTCGGGCGCAAGCCGCGCTGCTCTCACCGAGATCTGCTCGATGACGTCCATATCGGCTGCAGCAGCTCGACACGCTTCGCTCTTCGTGGCCAGATGCCACCGGCCAATTCCCACTCCTGCCTCGCCGCCTTTGGCAATCTCCCCCATGTCCAATGCCACTCTTCTGCACTCGCCCGCGACCTTTGCGCCACCCTTATGCGCGGGGGCGAGTGGCGCAGCGCTGCTGTTTTCAAGTCACTGCCGTGGCCAAACCGCGCGTCGTATCTTCGGCCGAATGGAGAAGGGCGCGCACATTGCGGCAAATCCGGAGCTAGGCTATTGGACCTTCACATTCGAGATCTACTCCGTTCCCCACTTCCCGAGGCCTCCTCCTTCGCCGGCATCAACGACCTACGGTACATGGCAATCATCTGGCCTACCCGCCTGCACGTCTACGTCTCAATGATGGGTGAGGCACCTTGGGAATGCGAGGTGTTTGGCCCTGCCGATGCGCCCGTTGGCCACCTGCTCCTTCAGATCCGCGGTTGCACCTCCGAGCTTAACATAAGGCGCAACTGTGGTGGCTACTTCGCGTGGTCTCACGTGACGCACGTCGACTTGCTCACTGCCAAGGCTGATCGTACCTCTTACTTCGTACTGCCTGCCACCGATCTGTCTGGAGCTCGCTGGCACGACGCGATAAAGCTTTCCGACTTCAAGAATGGGATGCCTTGGCTGTCAGCGCAGATCGGCGACGACCGGTACACTGCAAACTTTCCCGCTGTGTTGCAGGCAGTTTTGTTCTGTTTCGTCCGCACGCTTCTTCCCGAGCCTGAGAAGCACCGCTCCGCGCAACTCGCCACCGCCATCATGGCCTCCAACAACGGCAAGGGCAGCAGCCTCGCCGTTGTTTGCATCTGCAACTATCATACTTTCTGGGAGGTCATGGTGCGTCACCTCGAGTCCATCCAGGTCTCACCGGCGACGGTTCTTCCAGACGCCGGCGACGGTGATGAGGACCGGGTCGAGTGCGCCTTTGAGTCTCTGACCCTCTGGGGGAGAGAAGGGGGGTTCAGAGAGATCTTCCGAGCCGATTTTTCGCACCGCAGCGCGTGGCACATCTATATCAATCAGTTCACCACCTTGGTCGACATCGCCGAACACGACCTGTGGGGGTCTCCAAGTACCGTGCAGAGCACAGCCGAACTGATGGGCGGCGACTGGGCCGATCCGCGCACATTGGCTCTCGCAAGATTCGATGACAACGTCCCCCACCGTGCCGCTGTGACCCCAACACCGCCGCCAAGCAATGGTCACGCCACTCTCCCGCCGCCATCTTCTGGACCAGCTGCGGTGGACAAGCAGATACTACTCGATGCCTTTATCCCCGTTGTGCAGCAATCGGTACCCGAGCCCGAGCAGGCCTCAGGTATCGTCGACGCGCTGCTCGCACTGGACCCGAGCGACCACTTGCGTCTGCTCGACTCCAGAGACGAGCTGCAACGCAAAATCGCAGAACTCCAATCCTCGGCCGATCCACCTGGCTGGGATGACCTGACAGGCGTTTTCCAGGCCCAGTTCCCAGCACTCGTCGGTCTCGCCACCTCCAGCGCCGCTCCGCCTGACTCGCCACCTCAGGCCCCTGGCAGTCATGACAATGTTCTCGCTTCTCTGCAGCGTGCTCTGCCCGCGCAGTTTGGTGAGGATGCCACTGCGCCCACGTACATGAAGCCTAACGAGGACCCGCCGCCGCCTCCGGGCGGCCTCTCTTGCGCTGAACAGGCCGGCAGCAGCAGCAGCCACGCCACTACACCGTATGCGCCACTCATCCTTACCATCCGAACCCGCGTCGCCACTGCAATCCTGGACTCTGGCGTCCAGGACTTCGTTGCCAGTGGCGACGTCGTCGATGCTTCGATCCAAATTGCCGATTGGCTTGACTCACTCGCGATCCCACCACGCGAGCCCGCTGCCTCTCACTTTCTTACGTCTTCCTTCAAACCCGACGCACACGACGCCTCCGCATTCGCCATCGCCGTTGAGCCTCTTGCCCGTGCTCTCGGCCGCGTGCACAAGTCCTGCCTCCCGGTCGGCCACTCCTCGAGCGTGTCAAAAGGCGCTGGCGACCAGCTGAACCGCCCGCATAACCTCGGCCGGTTCTCAACGCCCTCTACCGACGAGCAGCATGGCCGGTTCGAGCCGCTCGCCAGCTCCGGTGGCACGGGTGCTGATCCCCACGGGCCCCTGTCTGCAGCAGCCACTCGCCAGCAGGCTGCAGACCGGCTCGAGGCTGCGGCAAATCAGGCCGCAGACGGGCCTTCTGAGGAGCAGGACGCAGACGATTGGCTGCAAAACGAGGCTGCTGCGGAGCAGGCCGCATACGAGGCTGCTGCAAAGCGGGCCACACAGCGGTTAGCGGAGATGGCAAGCCGTGGGAGTGCCCGTGGAGGCAGCCGCGGTCGCGGCGGACGCTCTTCGGTGAGCAGATCGACTGGGCCTACACCACCACCAGCGCAGGTCGGCCATGCCCCGCTCGACGTGGCTTCGTGGCATGCGCAGATGTCCGCGTCAGCGACAGCACGGCCGCACGCTGCACTTGTGATTGCCAGCGCGTGGCGTCGTAGCGCTCGGCGCCGCCGCGTATTGGCCCACCGCGCTGCTGTCCGCCAGTGTGAATTGACCCGTCGCGCTGCTATCCGCCAATCTGCAGCAACCGTTCTCAGTCGCCATGCACGGGGGTTCACCTGGCGAATCTTTCTGAAGAAAGCTGCTCTTTTCCGCAACCACCAGGCGCGGTTGCGCCGGGCCGCAGCTACAATCGGGCGCTACGCTCGGCGCCGCATCAATCGCCGCACCGCTCTCTTCCGCCTGTTGCTCCTCTCACGACGCCACGCCGCAGCTACAATCGGGCGCTACGCTCTGCGCTACCTTTACCCCCCCTGTCCTGAGGGTCTTGCTCAGGACGTACTCTCAGTACCCGACATCGGCGGGCTCATCTTCAACGACTTTATCACCATCTCAATGGTCTGCAGCACCCTCCGCGGTGTCTGGCAGCATCTCGCTGTCGCCAGGCTCCAGGCCGCCGTCGCTTTCGTGCAACGTCAGTGGCGGCTTCAGCGGTTTCGCCGACTCAAGGTTTGGGTCGTCATCTACAACGCTAATCCCTTGAACTTCGCTGGCGCGCAGACCACGGCTGACTTCACGAGCCCCGAGACTTCACCAGACGCTCCCTGCGAGAACGGACCTGTCTGCGCGCAAGAGTTTAATTACTACACGGCTACTGTGCAGGACGTGTTTACAATGATGCTCGAGCGTCTTGGGATTGGCGACTCCTCCCGCGACTGCTTGGTTCACCTCGACCCTGCGCAGAACCCACCGGTGACTGCTTCCCCACGCCGTGACGAAGACCGCCGTTATGTCCACCCCAGCCTCACTCTCTTCGAGACACAGCAATTCCGCCCGCTTTGGCACCGGCAATTCTACGACCTTCCGCCAACTGCACAAGCCCGCTCCTGGGCACAGTGGTACAGACCCTCCCAGAACCCCTCGATGACGGTCTACGACTCCAGCGCGGGCCGTCGTATCGAGGCAATCTCATTCTCCCTACACCGTATTACATTCCGCTCACCCAGCGCCCCTCTCTCCGTTGCTCCTCGGTCCATCCCGTGCGGCGGTGTGGAGACATATACGTATTTGTCGGCACTGGCGAACGGCCTGCCGGTAGGCTGGTGCCACTCCAGGAACTACGCATACCAGGACCGCCCCACGCGGGTACCCACGTGCGTCGGCGGCGGGCTTGCCCCTCCGTTGGGCAAACCCTTTGATTGGGTCTCCTTCTGGCGCGAGCCTACTGGAGTCTTGGTCACGCCCCGCCAGGATGGACCTCCGCCCTGGCCCAGATTGCCAGCAACGACACCACCCTTCCCGAGACTCCTCAGCAATCAAAGCACCCACGTCCTCCGGGTTCATCGCCATCAGACGGCCTCAATGGAGCGACGGGAGCGGTTCATCCGCGTCCAGAGGGCCGCTGTCATCATCCAATGTCGGTGGTTTGCAACCCGAGCAGCCCGGTTTGACCCCAGCCGCTCATCGGGAAACCTAACAATCTACGTTCTTCACGAGCACGCCCGCAAGCGGTACGTCGACGCCCTACATATCCGCCTCCGCTCTTCTGCCGAGTGGTCGTTTCGGTACACCGCGCAGATGCGCACAATCCCTCAGCGCAGTTACTCCTCTGGGACGCACCTCGCCTTCCTTCCGCGTGCCATCGAGCCGCCTTTGGCCATCGCTCGGATCTCGTACGGAGACGTCGGTGACACCGGCAGCGCGTCGATGAACTGGATCGACAGAGACGTACCCCACCGCTTTGACTACGCGCACGAGAGGGGTAGGCAGCTTTTCAACGTCTCCCTTCTGTCCGGCGTCGTCTCTGTCGCAGGCCAATTCACTCGGTCGGCCAGATCAGCAGGTAAGCAGCTGGGCGACATGGCAGGCCACCGTACTACGGTTTTCACTTCCGCTGAAGGGGGAACTTCCACTGGCACTTTGGGGCACGGCTCCCGTGACCAGCTGGGAGCCCCTCACAATTACAAGCCCCCATCGCACAACGCCCCGAGTGGAGCCATCATACGTACCACGCCAGCCATCAGTCTACGGGCGACACAGTCGGTCTTCAGCCATTTCGGCATCGGTGCCACTCCCCACGCAGCCTACGTTGGGCAGTTCGACCAGCACGCTCGCGTGATCCAGCAGCAATGGCGGCTGTCCGGCCGTCGCTGCCTCCTGCCGGCGGGAGGCGACGCACAAATACCCCACGCGCTGAACGACCGCCTCACGCAGATCGACGTTTACATCTTCTACGAGGGTCTCGATAAGAGATTGGTCAACCGTTGGCTGTTTTGCGACTCTGATGGTTTGATGCGCAGCGAGTTTGTCATTCGGCTTCCCGACGCCTTCGCGGGCTACGCGAGCCGTCAGCGCTTTGACTACCTCGCGTGCACGGGCTATGAACTGTACGCGCAGCACACGAGCTTGCTTGCAACTCACGGCTACACCGCAAAGTTCGAGAAGCAAGGCGTTGGCTCGCACTCCCTCGTCACAATCAACGGCCTCACCGTATTCCCTGGCGATCGCCTCCGGGGCGTTTGCGGCGGGGCCAGCCTTGCTACTATCCGACGTGCCGGCGGTCTCGTGCTCTTCGCTCGCAAAAACTCTCCCCTCCAGGAATACCTCAACGTCCAACATGGCTTCCCGAGCAAAGTGCCGGCACTCAGCGCCTCAATCATTCAGCACCATTGGTGGTGCCACCATCTCCGGCAAATCGGACGCGCCAAGCCTTCCAACCTGCGCGTTTGCGACACCTGGCTCTGGTGGCGCTGGATCGACAGGCGCCGCCGGTCTCGCGCCGATTTCCTTCGTCTCCAGCGTTGTTGGCGCCGCCTACGCACCGCCCGAGGCAGCCGCAGTGGTCGCCCCGACGACGGCGACAGCGACGACGACGACAATGATGAATCTGGCGGTGAGGGTGGCACTGGCGGCGGTGGAGGCACCTACGGCAGTAGAGGTGACGGCCACGGCCGCGACGACGACAGCCAGGGAGGCGGTCGGGCTGGCAGCAATCGGCAGCAGCTCTTGGCCTACCTCCCCGTGAAGTGCAACTACGGCAATAGCCGCGGCAACGGTGGCCAGGGAGGCAATCGACCCGGTAGTAGCGTTGAGCATTCTCTCATGGTTGATACTAGCAATGCGTCGACCGCCGCTATCCTAATCAGCCAACAGCAATTCGATCGTCTCTTCGGCCCTTTCGTCGAATCTGAACGGCCGGAATTTGGGCAGCAGTGCCGAACATGCGGTCCAGAATTTGAACCGCCAGACGACGACGACGATGACGACTACACCGACGACACCGACGACGACGACGACGACGTACCTGAGCAACCAATGTCGACAGAACAGCACGGCGCTTCTATATTCTTGGCTGACTCCGGAGCGTCGTTAAGCATGATACCACCCGAGCAAACTCCGATCGACGACACCTCTGGTCAAACGCGGCTCCTCGACCTTTACGTAAAGCTCGCACGCAAAATCTCACCATCCGTGATGGAGACTGAGGCCGAATGCTTCCGAGTTGCCCCGTCTCGTCGTCGCAATCTCAGCACCTCGCCGACAGCACGCTCTCTCGCAGTTTTCAAGCGCGTCGCCCACATCTACCGATCTAGACGATTCGCGCGCGTTCCGTTCGCACACCACCGCCTTCTCCTCCCCCCTTTCCGAGGGCACAATTCACAATCGCACTACCTCATGCGTCGTCTCCTCGAGACCTACAAGTGCAGCCTCAAGGGCTATCCCCGCATCGTCAAGCACTCCGATCCTCTCGATGGCGACGTGCCTCAACCGCTGCCCCGCGGGGGCTATTACCGGCCTGTACCCGCGAAGGTTTGCGGCTACGGTTCAGGCGACGTCGCCACTGAGAGAGACTTCAGTGCCCAAACGCACACCGCTAGGCAGGTTGTCCAATGGTATGAGCGGGCAGGCTGCACTGTCCTCCTGGCCGCTTTCGGCGGGACAACCCCACTCTGCAGCGTCTACGGCTTCTCTAACTGCAATAGCTTTGGCAGCTTACTGCCCGCGACCGGTGTCAACGTCCACCTGGTCGACCTCGAAATACACTCTGCTGCCAAAGATTTCTACGGCGACGACAATTGTCACGTTGGCGATGCATTGGACTACAGCCTTAGGATTCAGTTGGCCAGCCTTCCCGGCTGCACCGGCAACCACGAATCTCCGAACTGTCAAGCAGTGGGCACGATAGGCCAGCTCCAGCGGACGCCCAATGCAGGCTCGACGCGTGTCCCTCAGCAGCTTGTCGCCACTCGCGCTGTACAGCTCAACGTTTGGCAGCAAACTCTTGTTCCGTATACCATCGAGACGATTGGCGCTGGCTCCCGCTTTGTTAAACTGCAGCACTCTCGGCGCCTCCGCGGCATTGACTTCGGAGCCCGCACTGCAGACCCTCATCACATCGAGTCTACGCCTGGCTACCGCCTCCACGTCGATGCACCTCTCTCGACTGGTGGTACGCGACTCTTGTCTCGCTCCTGTAGTGGAGGTCAGAATTCTCTCCCTGGGCGTGATCTCTACGGTGCTCCCTTCGCAACACCCTGCTGCAGCGGCAACATCACGAGCTTCCACGGCAGCACTGCGGTCTGCAGTCTCTCAAAGGGAGCCCAGCGACTCGGCCTTGACCCACGGCTTGCACCCTCGTGGGGGCATTTGGTTAACGCGACGCCGCCTCTCATGGGCCTCTTCGTCCACTCGCAGCTTTGCTGTCTCATTGCCGACCGCCAGCTCAACATCCCCTTCGTTTCATTCGACTCGATTCGCCGTGACCCTCGGCTTGCTAGGTTCTCCGAAGCTCAGCGTCTCAGGAGTCGCACCGCTGTAACCACCGTCCGCGCGCTCCGCCCGCTCTGGCCGCGCTTCACGCGCGCCACGTTGACCGTTCTCCTCCCTCCTGGGGCCACGGGATGCAAGCACCACACAGTCATGCTGTCAGAGGCGTTCGTTGACATTGCGAATGCCGCTACCTCCGACATTGAGCCCGGCTACTTCCACGCCAAGTTCCTCCTTCCCGTCGTCGACATCGACAACATCGACGGCTCGCCTATCTACGAGTTATTCTGCTCCCAATTGGAAAAGCACTGGGGTATTGAGGCGTGGAGTATCCGCCCTCGCATCGCCGCGTGCCAGCCTGGCACCCTTCATTTCGCCACCAATGTTCCGTTGAGCGATGATGTCGTTGACTACGTTGCCAAGCGCGGCTTTGGCGCTTCCGATGAGTTCGATCTCCCCGGGAGTCTTCAGGATTCCCGACGCCTCCATCCCCTGGGCGCCTACGACTCACGAGGCCTCAAGTTCATCTCGTCAGGCGATCTGATCGCACTCCTTGAGCTCCACCAGAACCCCGACGCAGATGCAGCCGCGGTATCTCGGGCGATTGCCACTGTCCGTTCCAGCGACCTTGACATCATCTCGTTGGTTGTCTCGAGAATCCCAGCCTGGGCTGCCGATCAGGCGCCGCTTGACCTTGGGCTCGTTGGTGGAGCCGTTTGGCCCTCCGCCTGGGACTTCAAGTTCTCTGCCACCAGTCCACCCTCACCTTTCGCCTCTGCTATCACCATCGGCTGTCTCGTTGATGACTCTGCTAAGTGGCTCTCTTACCCGCTTCAAGCTGCTGACCTACCCTTCGTCCTTGGAAGTGAACGGCGGCAATGGTGCGTGATCTGCAAGCTTTGTAAGAACGGGCCAATCCCTTGGTTACTGTCAGGGCCCTCCCAACTACTAGCTACTCTCGGGATCGCTGAGCATGGACTCTACTCGCTCCAACACTTCCGTGGCGCTGGCAAACGCGGCATCACTTACTCCGAAGGCGACCCCATTGGCACATACACCGGCATCATCGTTGCTGGACCATTCACAGACCCTCTCGCCGACGATGCCAAATTGGCCGGCTTCAGCCTCGCCTCCTCCGGCCGACAACATTTGCTATGGTCGAAGCGCACTGGTGGGTGGTTTATCATTGACGGCAAGGGTAGCAGCCTGCCCTCTCTCCCGCTGATGAACGACGGCCGCGGCTCCGTTCCCAACAACGTCCGGTTCACCTCTTCGGCTAAGGCTCTCGCTACCCGCCGCATCTCTCCTGCTGACCTCCGAGGAGCCACCTGCCTCGCCGATCTCTCAGGGAGTGAGCTTCTCGCTGACTACGGCGGTGACTTTTGGAGACTGCATGGGTGGGTCCAGTACGTTTGCCCGCCTGCAGCTCCCGAGGTCAACATCGCAGCCCCGCTTTGGTCCGATGAACCCAGCGCTACTGTGTGTGCACCACTGAGCCTGACCCCGCCGTACTCCGGGCCTGCGTGTCCCATCACCGCCGATCTCGATTTCATCACTGCGGCGTACGCCAACACCACCATCCACACTTCTCCGCCCAATCGCCCTCCATCCTGCCAAACTGGACCGGCTCTCTTCTCTTGGGCGGCGACTCGTGTCCAGCGCTACTTTCGCCGGCACCTCCTGGACCGGTGTTGCCCGTGCGAGAGCGTCAGCCTTGCACTTGCGCTGGTGCCGCGTGCAACGGATGTAGTTATCACCGCCGGTCTCCACGCCGAGCCGAACCAGTGTGGCTCCATCTTCCGTGGCTCGAATGGCTGGCTTTACCACGTCGACGAAGATGGCTTCAGCCGCGAGGTTGGTGAGATCATTTGTGATGACCGACCCGGCGCGGTTGGGCCTCTTCTGAACGTCTCGCACGACTCAACCGCCCATCCGAACAAGCGACGCGCCGCTACCGTACTTGCTACTGCCTCTGGTGCGTCTGAGGGCGTCACCATTTTCAATCACGAGAACGACTACTGGATCGAGTCGGTGATTCGCAAGATGACTACGTCCACACCGCCGCCTACTGCATCCGTCTTTAGTGCTCATCCCGACGGCGGCGTCTCTGACTCGTTGCCGCCACATGCTGACTCCGAACCCTGCGCCACGCACGAGACGCCCAAGGTTGTCGACTGTCTCGACGGGCTGCACGGCCCAATGCTCTTCACCGACATCGAGTTTCGCAATGCATCTGACCCAGAGAGCGTTATAGGTACTCCTGCGGCGTACGCGCTCCGTGCCACGGTTTGCCCTGACACGGGGGGCGCCCTCTCGCTGATCGGTTTGTGCCACGTTGACCACCTCAAAGCCCACTTCCCAGACTCCGTCGAGGTCGCTGACTACCACACGTACGTCCACCGGACGCACGACAAGCGAGTCAGCGGGATCGGTGGCGTCTGTCTCATTGTCGCTCGCGTTCACGTGAAGTTCTACATCGCCGGCCGTCTCTTCAGAGTTAAGAACTTCGCAGTGGTTGATAGTTTTGAGGGCATCATCCTCGGCAACGACTTTCACCACGGCGCTGGGTCGATTATGGATTACGCCAAGGAGGAGCTTTGCTTCGACCACCCGTCTGGACCGTTCTGCACCCAATTTACAACGGTCCGTCGGCCCATGCGTCAGCCGCAGAAGGCCAATCAGCGCAGTGCGAACAGCAATGCCGTCGTCGAGACTGTAATCCCATCATCAGTTCTACTCGCTAACCCCCTTGCGCCTGCAATGCGCAAGCTCGCATACGCTCCACGCGGCATCTCGGTGCCGGCTCTCTGCATGGAATACCTTATCTACGTCCAGGTGCCCTCGTCTATTCCCGTTGGAAGCCGAGTTCTTCTCGACCGCCTGCCCGCCGACTCTCGGCCGCACCAGCACCTCAACCTCGTCGTCCAGGCTAACGTCGCGCAAGTTCTGCCGAACCGCCTCGTTCCTCTCCAGGTCCTCAACCCCAACCCGTTTCCCGTCTCGCTGCCTGAGCTCACCGCTCTCGCAACCTTCGAGATCTGGGAGGGCAATGAGCGTCCTCCCGAATTCAGTGGATCCGAGGTCTTCGACTCTGTCAACCTCGGCCCCGACATAAAGGGCAACGCGGTGCGAGAGCGGCTCGTGCGCAAACTACTCGATAAGCACCGCTCGTCCTTCCGCAGTACGCCCGGGTATACTCACGCCGTGAAACACAGCATCGAGACGCCAACCCTTGCACCACCGTACGGCCATGGCGCCTTACCCCCTCCGCGTGCACGCATAAAACCCGAGAACAATGAGCAACGCGCGGCCTTGCGCACCGAAATCGACAAGAGAGTCAAGACGCAGCTTGTAACGCCGAGTAGGAGTCCTTTCTGCTCTCGGCCGATGCTCGTTCGAAAATCAGACGGGACTCTACGTTGCGTAGTGGACCTAAGAGCTCTTAATCAGGTCACCACGAAGGACCACTACCCTCTTCCGAACCTTACCGACAATCTATCAAAGTGCAACGGTACTTGGTTCACCGTTCTCGACCTGCTCTCTGGTTTCGATCAGGTCGAGTTGGACGAGAGCTCCAAACCCAAAACAGCCTTTGGTACGTCGTTTGGTCTATTCCAGTACGAGCGCATGACTATGGGTCTGACCGGTGCCCCCGCTACTTTCCAGCGCTTGGTGGACGCAGTGCTTTCAGGATTGCCCACCTCCATGTGCCTCTCCTACATTGACGACATCATCATCAAGACTGACTCTGACGACTTCGAGGATCACATGAACGACGTTGACCGCGTGCTCACCCGGCTCTTCGAGTCTGGCTTGTCCATCAAAGCCAAGAAGTTCTTCATCGGATTTCGCAAGGTCTCTTACCTCGGCTACGAGGTGAGTCGGGAAGGCATCCGCCCTGACCCCGAGCGCACTTCAGCGATCCTCAATATGCCGGACCATAAGATCATGCAGAACATCAAGTCGGCGGGCTCATTCTTGGGCATGGCCGGCTTCTACCGCAACTTCATCCCCCATTTCAGCGAGGTGGCGTCGCCCTTCTACGAGCTCGCGGGGAAGGGCTGCAACGTCCGTTCAGTCCTTGGTTCGCTGAGGATGCGCTGCTCGATTGTGCTTCTCAAGGAGTGCCTCTCCAGTACCGCCCTGATGCGCCGACCCGATCCCTCCCAACCTTTCTTCATCGCCGTCGATGCCGCCACCATGCACGGCTGCGGTGGCATCCTTTACCAGATCGATGAGGACGGCACCGAGGGAATTGTTTCCTGCTTCTCTCACCGCTTTTCTGAAGAAGAGAAGGGTTGGAACACGCACGAGTCGGAGGCATACGGGCTCTTTCTCGCCGTCACCAAGTACTTCGACACCTACGTAGGCGACGCACGGTTCACGGTCTACGTCGACCACGCTGCCCTGCAATGGCTCATGAGCAGCAACCGTGAGCTCCACAACAAGAAGGTGCGAGACTGGATCGAAAAATTGCAAGCTTACGACATGCAGATAATTCACCGCCCTGGCCGAGATCACGTCGCACCCGATGCTCTCTCAAGGATTCTTTTCTCTCATGTTCAACAATTCTGGCTGAACGAGCCGGGCTCGTTTGATACCTGGCCCGGCCTCACGGCACCGTCCCCGTTCTCCTTCGCTGCTGGCTCGCCCTTCGGCATCCCGGGGGGGAACAGGGGGGGGCCTTCGAAAATTTCAAAACTCCCAACTCGCGCCGAGATCAACCCACCGCGGTTCAAACCCATTGTCGAGAACACATCTACGCTACCCCCGCTACCACTGTTTCTGCCGCGACCACAGCCACCTCGCCGTCAGTCTACCCCTTCGATAACCAACGCTCGGCGCCGCCGCCTCGAGCGCGAGCGTCGGGCCATCCAGTTCCTCGTCCATCGCCTCCGGTATCTCCTTCATCAACGCCGCCTCGCTTCCCGCCACGTACTACACACCATCGCCGAGTGCTACGACGATGACAAAGAGGCCGCGCTAGTCCTGCGAACCAAGCCTCCTGCCCCGCCTGGGATCCCGCCTGACCCGTCCGACTTCCTGGAACGTCAACTCTTCCCGCGAGACACTCGCAAGCATTCCAAAGCGATCACGCGTGTTTGCTTGGTCCTGATTCGGGATCTCTCTATCCTTGGTCTCAAGCTTGGCGACTCCCTGGCTCTCCCGGGCGGGCGTGTCAACCAGCGCTTCAAGCAGCGGCCACGCAACGCTGCTACCGAGTGCTTCAAAGCCCTCTTCGGGGCCCCCACACCACCGCTCGAGGCGCTCATCTGCAGCGCTGGTCGCCGCTACATGTGTGGGGCCACGAGGTACTTTGTTGTCAATGTACCAGCTGATTTCCCGCCTGTGCTGAACGAGCTGCCGACGATCTCTCCGCTTGCCAGCTTCACGACCACCGATATCTCGGCCACGTGGATCGACGTATCTATCACAATTCCCAGCTGGTCTTTCACCGACCCCGACGACGCTTACTTTGTCGCCCGCGCGCACTCTGTTGTACGTTTTGGCAAAGGTCCCGAGCAGCTCCGAGCTGCCTTCCGAATGCCTACGTCGTCACTGAATCCTCCTGATGAGACCTCTGATCCTTCGACCCTTGCCGTGAATCCACTACCGAGCGTCTCCCCTCTGGACCAACCTGTCCCACGCTGCACTGACCCTCGGTCGTACGGGCCCGCGTATCACGACAATCCGTCGTCTGCCTGGGCCGCCCTCCGCATGATTGATGACTCTCTGTCCAGCCCGGGCAGCCCGCGTCTGATTGCTCTTGACACCGAGGGCAAGCTTACTCTGTTCGGAGGGTTCATCGAGCTCATTCAGCTCTGCGTTGCTGCTGGACCGGCCGACGAACGCGACCACGTCCACGTCTTCGACATCCGACGAGACCCCTCACCTCTCGCTGACCCGACTTCCCCCTTACGCCGCTGGCTTTCTGACCCTGACATCGTCAAAATCGCGCACTGCTGCCGAGGTGATGCTTCGGCGATATTTGGCCGGTTTCGCATTCTACCCGCTGGCTGGTTTGACACTTCCGTTGCTGACAGCCTCGCATGCGGGCGTCATCCGTTCGCACCGCGCAGTCTCGGCACGGTCATAGGCGAGCATCTTCCCGACGCTGTTCTCGATCACAAGGGCACCGTGGTGCATGAACACGATACCTGGACGCGGCGTCCAATCACGCAGAAGCTCTTCGAGTACGCATACCAGGACGTCACCTTCTGCATCTCGCTGTACCATGTTTTGTGTCAGAAGCTCGAGGAGCGCATCTTCTCCGATTTGGAACCGCTCTCAGGCACCCACTCAATCAGTGCAACATCGAGGCACTTCGTTGACTTGACTCTAATGCTCACCACCGTCTCCATTCCTCCGTATACGTTGGAACCCAACTGGGTGGAACATTTCAACCCGTCGCGAGCAGTCGTTGTACTTCACGATCACCGCGACTTCCTCTGTTTGACCTCTTCCACCGGCTCTACGCGACTCCCTGAGTTCCCGCTCGCTCTCCACACCGTTCAACACCTTCACGCAAAGTCCCGTCCTTTCCGTTGTTTCCGACAGTCGTGGATCGATTACTTCGGGCCGCCTACCAAGACAGGTGGGCTTCGCAACTCAATAGGCACCCGCGTACGCAAGCCGCTCTGCCTACCCGAATTTTACCTGATCGAGGTCGTATGCGATGCACCGATCAGTGTCACAATCGAGGGTATGGAACCCTCGCTCCCGTTGGGCGCGCTTCCGCGCGGTGTCTCGTTGTCGTCATTCCCTCTCACCGCACCTCTCAGCAGTATCACGGCTCGATTTGGCCACGCGGACGCCTGCTCCTTGATCTACATGCTACATCTGGCAAAACACACTCCGCGCTACAAGGATTTGCTGCCCCAAGCCATTACTGGCTCAGCTTTCGCACTCCTCACGGATGGCGCTGACCTGCACAAGGCACCGAACGTCCCAATTGAGCACGCCGACTCCGAAGACAGGCTACCTGCAGAGGAGTATGGCGCCGACGTGCACAAGGCGGATCCCGCTTCTCAGCCTTCGAAGTACCACCTCCTCCTGAGGGACGACACGCATTTCCTCGTGCTTGTTAACGACCAGAAGGGAGTCAAGTCGCACGTCTTGCCTTGGTCGAGATCCACCTCTCAGTCTCTGTCTCCTCAAGCCTGCGCGTTCCACGGGCTGGAGGTCATGCTTGGGCCAGTCACCAGGTGTTCGCAGCGCTTTGGGCACTATGCGCGCGCCTGCGCACTGCGCGGCCGTCTCCTCAACAACGCCGGAAATGATCCTGTCTACGAGTGTCGTGTCGATCCAGAGTTCTCCCTTTTGGACTACGCCTCCGACTTGTTCGTTACCTTCTACAACCGCCGCAGTCTACAGTGGCTCATTCACATTTCAGACTGGAAACTCGTCAGGCTCGACGCAGGCGCTGCCTCCCTACCGCAGCCATTTGCCGCCTCCATTGCCGCCTCCCTTGTCGACCCTGTTCTGCGCGCACCATCTAACCCCGTCTCTGCCACGTATGGGTGTCTCCTGATCCTCACGAGTAGCACAAACGGTCCCGAGTTCATCATCGACGCTGACCGGCGATCGCGACCCGACGGCTTCGTAACTCGTTTTGGCGCCTCGGGGCCCTCCGCTGCCGATCTCCTCCGCTCCGTTCCAATTGAGCTCCGAGGCTCCGCCGCGGTTGTTGGAGCTGTCGAGCAAGCCGTCGCCGCCCGGCCCTCCGGGGCCGTCTGCATCGAGGCTACTGAAGACACCGACCCTACTGGCAGCACTGACACCTGCGTTTTTGAGCAGCACCACGTCTGGTGCATCCATCTGTCGCCACAAGACCTCGACTCGCACCTGAATCTTCGCCCTGCAGCATTTTCTCGGTACCGCATGTCCGATCTCTTCACTACTCTCCGCGACGATCGTGAACGGCCCGTTTACAGTGAGACTTGCGAGATTGCTGTCAATAATGCAATCCGCGTCGCCTTTCCGCGGCGCGACACGTCGCCTTCCGCTGTCTTCGTTCCTACCCGATCCTGGCAACGCCCGCCTCCACCAGGCGGCTCTGCATTCTTCTTCACGCCGCCGCCCGGTGGCTGCGAACTGCCGTGCGAACGACCTCTACCATCGCAGGCTTCGTGTGAGAGGCTGAAGACGATGTTCAACAGCCTAGCCGACTCGCGCTGTAATGATGCCGCACTCGACGACGCCCGTCTCTCGGTTTGCGGTTTCCATTCGTCGCCTCACCCTCTGCTCCATCAGATCTCTCACAACGACCAGCTGACTCGGCGTCCTACCCAGGTGGACCATCTCCCGCCTCCAGGCGTCTACCCGGCTCTCCCAGACGTTCCGTCCTCACTCGATGACGCTCCCGACGCCGAGACTGCCGAGCCTACGTGGGAGGGCACAGCTGATGGCTCTGAGGATCCCGAGTACTTTGGAGGCCAGAAGGAGTTTCATGGTCGGCCTCGACTTCATTCTTCGGGTTCTCGGAACATCCCCCGGCCGCCCACGCTGGCTGAAGTGATCACTGAACAACGCACCTGCGACGAGTACAAACACCTCTACGCCTACCTGCAAGACGGTCCTTCGTATATTGCGCGTACTCTCGCAGAAACCGGCTCAAGCTCTGCCGACGTCTTACAGAAGTCCATGGAGTCCGCTGCCGCGGGCTACCGCATGATCGATGGCGTCATGATGTTCACCAGATCTCAGCGCAGTGAAGTTGACTCTTCTGCCCCCTTCCGCATCGTCCTTCCTCAGGCGTTCCGGTCTTGGGCTTTGTTCAACTACCACGATCTTTCTGGCCATTTCGGCGTTACTCGGACGTATAGTCGCGTTTCTGGTCAGTATTACTGGCCTCGGATGGCTGCCGATGTCCGAGCTCACATCAAAGCCTGCAGCGTTTGTGCTCGCTGCAAACTGAGCCGCACGCGCGCGGGCTCGTTTCACCTACCAGGCGACGGGTACGCGCCGTGGCAGACTGTCACCATCGATCTCTACTCCGTCGGCTACAGCGACGATGGCTACGATCACATCCTCCTCTTTGCCGACAATTTCACCCGAGCTGTCATTGCTGTAGCTACGCGTGGTACGCCCACGTCGGCGCAAGTGTGGAATTACTACGTGCACTACGTTGCGCGCCACGCTGGCTACGCAAAGAACATTCGTACCGACCGTGGCTCAATCTTCATCTCCGAACTGATCAAGGAGGCCTGCAGCGCCATGTCTGTCACGCTGCAGACAAGTACTGCCGAGCACCACGAGACTGCCGGCCTCGCGGAGCGGTTTAACGCTGTCATGCATGACTTCTTGCTCACGCAGCGTTCCGCTTCGGGTGACCCGCGCTGGACTCGCTACCTCGTCCACTTCGAGATCGCCTTCAACGCCACCATTGCCTCCAGCACGGGCTTCTCACCGTTTTACCTCAACCATGGCCGCGAGTTTCCCTTGCCCCACGACGTCGCTTACCACGGCATTGCCTCTGCTCCCGACTCTGTCAACAGCTACGTTTCGTCCTTCCTCGACCGCATCCACCGAGCATGGGAGGCTTGCCGTATCGCCTCCTACAACAGCAAACTCAAAGCCAAGCTCGCCCGCGATCCCCGCCACGACACCGCTCTGAAGTTTGAGAAGGGCCATGCCGTCATGGTCATCAAGGGTCGACAGCACAACGGTCGTGCCGTTACAAAATGGGACGAGCCTACGCACGGACCCTACCGAGTTATCGAAGTGCTCGAGCACGACAACTACCGTCTCATCGACCTACCCAATCGCCGACTTCATGACGTATTCCATGTTTCCCGCCTCACGCCCTACCCGCTCCTCACCAACGCCGGCGAACGCGTCGTCGGTGACGGCGAGTACTACGTCAAGCGTATCCTGAATCGACGCCTTGCTGGCACCGACCCGTCCGACCCCAACAACTACGAGTATCACGTCCGCTGGCTTGGTTACACTCCCTCCCATGACACCTGGGAGAAGTTCGGCAACCTAATCAATGCCATTGACATGGTTAACGCCTTCAACCAACTGTACCCTGAGAACTACCATGTTCCCCCGCTTCCGCTCGATACCAGCCATCTGCCACCCGACAACGCTGCACTACCGCACCGCTCTGAGTGGCGTCCGCGCCGCGCTCGCCCTCAGCCGCTCTCAATCCTTAGTCAGGACGCTCCAGCAGACGACCTGCCCCTGGACACCCCCGACTCTGCCGAACCCGCCGAATCTTCACCCGCTGCTGGTGGCGCTGGCCCCTCGAATCCGCTCAGCGAGGCTTCCAACCCTCTGCGTGACGTCTACGCTGCCAAGGTCTGGTTCATCTACAATGACCAGCTCCTTTGCTACTGCCGATCCGACGCTGCCAGCGACCGCCCTCAGCTCGATACGTTTGGTGGCACGAGAGACCTGGCCGACGAGAACTCGTACGTTAAGTGCATTAAACGCGAGCTCAGTGAGGAGCTCGACGTTCCTGACACTTGGGCTGCCGCACTTCACGCCGAGCTCAACGCTCATCCTCAGGGGCACTCTCTCCTCCGAATGCACCAGCCTAGTCGGAACTGCACGCACCACGTCGCCACTTGGCTTGTTCCAGTCGACTCCACTGCTCTGCCTACACTTCTCACGGATGGGCAGCGCGAGTCGCTGCCAGGCACATTGAGCTGGCGTCACGCCGACGCTGTCATTGCCAACCTGTCCGGCTTCCATTTCGCACGACCTCTCGTCGCCCTGCTGCGGGGCGCCTGTCGCGCGCCCGCTCCTGACAGCTCTGGCAGCTGGACGTGTACCTCGTGCAAATCCGCGAACGTTGGCGGACTCTATTGCCCTGGGTGCGGGCTCGCCCGCGCGCGATTTGGAGTCGAGCACGTGCAGGCTTCCCGCATTCGCGTCCCTGTCACCACTACAACCATCAAATCCAACGAAAAGCTGCGTGCAACATTTGGGCGACCTTTTGACCACCCTTATGGACCATTCGACTACCGCATTAACCCCTCGTACTCCGACCGCCACGGTACTCGCACCATCCTCGAGTTCCAATTCTCTCGGCTTGTCGGAGCCGTTCGGCGCCACGTCTGGGTTTACCCTGGACGGAATGGTTCCAGCCTGACCATAGACGAGCAGAACCGAGTGCGGGCCTTTCGGCTTGATCACCCCGAGGCCCAACTTTGATTTCCGCACCCGATTCTCTCTCTCGAACCCCACCACTTTCACACTTTACCGCTTACCGCCGACCACGTCACACAACCGCTTTCACAATTTGCCGACTTCACGCTCATCTGTACAGACCCGCCGATTACCCTTCAATTCAGCAAGCCCAGTCGTGTGTAGACCGCCACCTCACCGACTGAAATTGCATCATCGACCCAGGCATGTCGTAAAAAAGGCGGCTGAGCCTGAGCACTGGACTTTGGCAACTACTTTGCCGACTCCTGGCTTGGAGCTCGTCTAGGCACGATCCACCTCGGTGGAACCGCCGTTTCTCAGATCATCAAGGCATGGACTAACCGCGCTCGCGTGGTTATGTCAGCGGATATGGAGTGGGCTATCGTTGTATTCACTGCAACTGAACAGTCTTGCCCGCGCAAGCCCCTCTATTCGATCGAGCACATGCTCATGCAAACTGCCTCTGGCTAAATCGAAGCCGTACGCAAAAAGTGCCGACCCTGGGACAGCGAACTGCTCGTCCCTTGAGTCAAATGATCTGGGAGGACTTGCTCCTTCCCAGCAGCTGGTGTCGTCTCACCAATTGTCCTCTTCTACGCTTCCAATGTCAACTGCTCAATACTGCGGCGCCTCGCTGGCTTCATTGCCTGGCGACGCGCTTCTACTACCGACCTAGGCACGTCGTTAAAAGGCAGCTGGGCCTGTATACTCGACTGGTATGATTCCTATTCGGGCGCCGGGATTCCCGACTGGCCGGTCTTGCGCTCTGCGTCGTACGCACGAGGCCGAGCACTAGGGGTGTCCTTTGACCCTCCCTGTCTCGGGGGGTCAGTCTGGCCCGCTTATCAAGGGCACACGCAACTCGAAGGGAGACGATTAACCGGTCGGGTCATGAGTAAGCCCGGTTGGGTTGCACCCGTACGCTTCGAAGGTCTGCTGGCAGTACTGCTTGGGTCGGTCGCCGGCCTGCGGTCTCGCCGTCCGCTGGCGACCCAATGCCCTCGAGTCTGCTGGCAAGGGTCCTGTCGTCTTGATAGCGGTCATTCCAGTGGGGGGTTCACCCGGCGAGTGGGATCGATCTTGGCAAGGTCGTCCCTCTATCTGGGTGGATCGCTTCCGTCTGCACAGCGGGAGGTCCTTCGGGACGTTCTTCTGGGCACTCACAACTGTACAAAAATACGATGTAGACGAGCCTACTTGCTTCTGCCGAAGGCTTCGATACCTAACTCCTCGCTGAGGCGCTCCCGCCTCGCGAACTGCCGCTTTGCTACTGACCAATTCCCGTATGGCACGTGCCTTTACGAACCACCGCTCTGCTGCTTTACATGTTCTGCTTCCACACCTACCGATTCCACCTGAGTCTATTTGCTGCTCGCTCGGTGTGTCCAGCTCTCCGTCTCGCGGTCCCTACGCGCGACGTCGGGCTGATACGCACAAGGCTGTTACATTACGGCGGCGCCTAAGGGCGCCACGCGGTAACACACCTCGCTCGCAACATCATGGGCTACCGTTATCTCCAACAACTCAACCGAAACAGGTGGCACATCACCTACCAACCGTTAAAGGGTAATGTAGAAAGTTAGGTAGCGTTTCCTCCTTTGGTATGGTCCGAAGTCGTGGACCGATGGCTTCTTTCCATTGGTCCACAGCTTTAGGCCAACCGAAGGTAGCCTTATCATGGTGGAACCCGCTAAAGAACACGATCAACCTCCCGATGAACCTCACGAAACCACCGGTGGCGAAGGCCAGCACTCAGGTGCCGCCAAGCCGCCATCCCCACGCAACACACCTGATAAGCAGCTTGGTGCTGCCGACCCTGCCACCGCCATTGCACTACCAGCTTCCCAGCCCGGTGCCTTCGGCGGTGCCGCGGGTTCGCTGCGCCAGGCGAAAGACGAACCCCTCCCACCTCCATCCAATTCCTCCGATCGCGCGATCGACAACTCCTCAGGCAGCAATGCCACCGCTACCGCCTCCGCTTCCGGAGTTAACGTTAGCCCATCGTATCGCGAATACATGGACAATGACTCCAAGGTTGCCGACCCGACGACGGAAGACCAAACCCGCTACGCTGGGGGCGGTGCGGCTACCGCAATCCGTCACCTCGTCGCGGGTCGGCCTTCCCCCGACACGCCTGCCGACACCGCCACCGCTGCCGCTACCGCTGCTACCGCCCGTCTCGAGCAGGTCGTCTACCGCCTCGCCGATACGGCGAATCGCGACTCCGCCTTCTTCGCGGATCAGCAGGCTACGTGCAACACCAAGCTCAGCGCGGTCGTTGAGGAGATGATGTCTCTTCGTTCGGCCGTCAACAGCGCTACCGCTCCTGCAGCCGCCTCCGTCTCCGCTGCTGATGCCCGCTTCGATTGCATGGAGAAGACACTGGAATCCGTCGTGACTGCAATCGGGGAGGTCAGCGCGCGTATTCCCCGGCGCGCTCAGCCTTCAACCTCAGTACCGCCGAGCCGTCTCCCGCCGCCGCCCCCGGCTCTCCGGCCCGTCCCGGGCCCTGCCAACGCCTCCGCCAACGCCACCGCCAAGCCGGCGCCCTCGGCGGCCGCTTCACGCGAGGGCGACTTGCTCGGGCTTGGGGTGGCGCCTCCCAGTGCCCTCTACTCGCACGGCCGTCACCCCGACTCCTTGTTGGGCGCCCCGGGCATCGGACCAGTTCCCAACCCCGGAGCCGGTCTTTTCGGGGGCATTCCAGTCGAGGCTACCAGCTCTGACGAGTCCAACCGCGGCGGCAGGGTCGCGTTCCGCACCCCTCTCCCGGGCAACCCTGGCGTCACCGATGTCGAGTCCACCCTTCGCGACCAACTCGCAGATGCCCGAGACGATACGGACGTCAAGGAGTCGCAGCTGAAGCTGATGTCGCAGCAGCAGGTCGCTCTCGAGACCCAGCTCAGGGCTCTGGGGGAAGTTCCCGCGACCTACACCCGTAATGTCTGTGCAACCGATCGGCAGCAGCCCGCTCTGGGCGCTGTGCAACAGGCTGCACTCAATCCGCTGCCCGCTACGCGCGCTCCGCGGCACGGCGCTCACTGCCATGACGAACTCAACCTTGCCAACACGGCGCGAGCCTCTCGACAGGCACCTGGCGACGCTGCCCCCGCTGAGCAGTGGTCGCACTACCCGCCGCAGACGCCTGCCGACGCCGTTTCCTACTCCTCGGCTGCGAAACCCGGCGGCGCGCCTGCTGCTGGTGTTGCCCACTACGCCGCTGCGCACGCCTCCGCAACTCCGTACCCCGTTGGGACCAGCACGGGTGGCGTCGCGCCCCCCAGCGGTAGTGCCTTCATTGGTGGAGACCCCGCCGCAGGCGTCGGCGGCTTCGGCGGTGGAGGCACGCCCGCAGGCGGTGGTATGCCCCCTGGTGGGGGAGGCTTCGGCGGCGGAGGCTTGCCTGCAGGCGGCGGCATGCCTCCCGTCGGAGGAGGCTTCGGCGGCGGGGGCTTTCCTGCAGGCGGCGGCATGCCCCCTGGCGGTGGAGGCTTCGGCGTTGGGGGCGGGGCCGCAGGCGGCGGCGCACCCCCTGGCGGCGGAGGCTTTCCCGCCGGCGGTGGTGGTGCAGCCCCCGCTGTTCTCGTTCGTCCTCCGTTCGCACCCGGCTACCCTCCGCCCGCTCCTATCGGCGGTGGCCCTTTCGCCTTCTCGTACATTCGGGACTGGGTCATTGCACATGGGGGACCGGCGTGGTATCGAGAACTGGTCGGTGAGGTCCAGCCATTCGATCGCACCGTCACGGGTGCGCCGTCCAGCGCAATGGAGTGCAAGCGGCGCGGTAAAGAGGAGCCATTCCAGGGCCGCATCGTTGCTATCTACCAGCGCATGCAGCGCAGCCCCGGGAAGCTGGACACGCTGTACGAGAGGTTGCTCATTGACCTCGTCGAGGTCATGATCGGCCATATGGTCAACAGCTTGTACGCCGGTGACTACGATCGTGCCGTCGATCGCTCCGTACCCCAGGATGAGGTCCTCCGCGTCCTCCGGTGCAGCGTAGCGGATGCCGCCACACCCGACACGTTCAACGTTTGGTTTGACGAGGCCTTGAAGCAGGTTGACTCCTCCGCGGCGTCGGAGCTGAAGGTCTACACAGTCCTCAACCACTTCATACGCCAGCTCCAGCCGTCGAACTCAACGGCTGTGATCGAGAGCTTCAGCGACAAAGTGCGATTCACACCCGGGTCCAACGCCAGCAAGCTGCTGATGAACCTACGTAGCCTAGCTGCCAATGACGGCATCTCGTCGCAGGAGGCGATGCGCTGCTTCCGGACGCACGTCAGGAATGCTGGGGGCAACCCCAATGTCGACTCCGAGGCTCATAACCAGCTCACCGCAATGATGCCCTCCCATCCCGAAGACCTCGCCGGCCTGCAGCGCGCCCTCGAGAACATGAAGTCGATGGGCAACCCCATCGACCGGCCGCTCATCACAGCGTCAGCCACGAGCTCCGCTGTGCCCAGACCTCTGGCTGCTGTTCCCGTCTACCAGTTCAATCCCATCGCCCCCTCGCAGCAGCAACA
>Ga0115006_10000334_pt1 | contig 25002 bp, 22 predicted proteins | sample ArcOceMetagenome_3_FD_88943 | JGI IMG/M metagenome (GOLD analysis project Ga0115006, IMG submission 88943) | Marine eukaryotic phytoplankton communities from Arctic Ocean - Arctic Ocean- Svalbard ARC20M Metagenome | ecosystem: Environmental > Aquatic > Marine > Oceanic | place: Arctic Ocean...
TAACAATAAATTCGCCGCAGCGACATCAGCCGGGCATATTTGACGGCCGCTAATCCGTCTGATGTCGCCGTAGGCGCCAAACAATTCCTCGACCCCGGGCATGTTGTCATCCGCCACAATATTCATCTAAAACTCCACCTTAGGGGGCTTAATAAAACCTAAAAAGCACACAAATTTTTACAATAACTTCGTTAAAAGATAGTTATTTACATTGAATATATTAGGTGTTTTATAACGGTGAGCTAGCGCCTCAATAAAGACGCCTGCGCGCTCCGGAATCGCGTCAATAGTGCACCAACGCTGGGTCTGATTCAACACCGCCTTAGGAAAACTATCAGTGCTTGGCAACGACGACAAATTGTCCCTACTGAGACGGAATGGGTGACCGCAAGCGGTGCTAAACAGCCACTCCAGCGCCTGGGGTTTAATTTCAACCTGCTCAAACTGTAATTGTTGTTCTGCCGACCGCCCCTCGGGTTCATACCAATAGCCATAATCTATCAAGCGCCGTCGCCGCCGGCCAGCTAGGCACCAATGCGCCACTTCATGGAGCGCACTGGCCACATAGTCCGCTCTAAAACAGATGCAGTGGTGCGCCTGCAGCGCCGATTTGGGTTGGTATAAGGGCTCCTCATGCCCACCCTCTAACCGAGTACTCTCGCTGTCGCCGAACGCGGCATCAAATAATTCGATGACGCTCGATGCAGTGACAATAGCGGTCGCCGCCGGGGGGCTGCTGGCGGATTTTGCACCCATTCTATACCTCTCAATACCCCGTTCTAAAACGCTCTCATATCTCACGAATATCACATATCTCGCGAATGTGTGTCACAGCGCTCCACCACATCGAGCGCCTGCATGCACAACGCCTGTCGATAACGCATCGCGCGCCTGCGCCACGTTGTGTGACGTTCACTGGCTTTTAAAGGCTGGGATCGGACAGTCTGCCCTGGGCCTTATTACACAAGGTTCCGTCGCTGGCACCCCACAGCCCTTTTTGTGCGGGCGGCAAAAAATTCTAATGGGGTCATGCTACATAACCCCTGGCGCTTAAACGCTGCTAACAAGCAAAAAAATCTGACAATCAATAGCCAAGGCTAGCATGAGCTATCGACTAGATTGGCTTAATCCGGCTGGCCGTAGGACATCAAACGTTGATAACGCCGATCCAGCAACACCTCTAAATCGACGGATTGGAGTTCATCGACCTGTTCAATCAAGCGCTCGCGCAAGGCATCGCTCATGGCTTCTATGTCGCGATGCGCACCGCCGAGCGGTTCGGCAATGGTTTCATCTACGATGCCTAGCTCCTGCAAATGCGACGAGGTAACGCCCATCGCCTCGGCCGCCTGGGGCGCTTTCTCAGAGGTCTTCCAGATAATATTCGCACAACCCTCGGGTGAAATCACAAAGTAGGTGCTGTACTGCAACATATTTAAGCGGTCGCCAACGCCGATCGCCAACGCGCCACCCGAACTCCCCTCGCCTATGACGGTACACACAATCGGCGTTTTCAAGCGCGACATCACCGCTAAGTTACGCGCTATAGACTCTGAAATATTGCGTTCTTCAGAGTCTATGCCTGGATAGGCTCCGGGAGTATCTATCAGAGTTAGCACCGGCATTTTAAAGCGCTCTGCCGTCTCCATTAGGCGCAGCGCCTTGCGGTAGCCCTCGGCTTTAGGCATGCCAAAGTTACGCATGACCTTGTCGGTGACACCACGGCCTTTCTCTTCCCCTATGACCATGACTGGCTTGCCATCGAGCCGCCCCACTCCGCCAATAATCGCACTGTCATCACCAAAATGGCGGTCGCCGTGTAATTCATCCCAATCGGTAAAGATGCGTTGAATATAATCTGCGCTGTAAGGTCTGTGGGGATGTCTGGCTACCTGTACCACCTGCCATGGCGTGAGCTTACTGTAAATACGCCCGGTGAGCTTTTGCGACTTGTCGCGCAACTTCGCAACCTCTTCGGCAATGTTTAAATCATTGTCATTGCCAACCGACTGTAACTCTTCAATTTTGGCTTCTAGTTCAGCAATCGGTTGTTCAAAAGGCAGGTAGTTCAAATTCATAACAAATCGGGGCTTCGCGCTAAATTGGAGCCTATTCTAACATTTTTGCGGCGCTCTGCTAGGGCACCGATTCACAGCGCGCGATGTTTTTACAAATAGCGCAGAGTTACGCTGTGAGTACCGAACTGATCGCGTAACTTAGCGATTAACTCGTCACGCGGTTGAATCCGCCAATCCTCACCCAACGCCAATTTAGCCGCTGCGTCGTTTGCCGAGTAATCGATCACCACCGGGCAAATGCCCTCGCGATAATCATTTAACGTGTGTTGCACACGATCCACCCAATCGGCTGCGCTACCGTCAATTTGCAACTCTAAAGTCTTCAACTTTGCGCAGCGCGCCGAGTAGATCGATTGTATCGACTCGGCCAGCATTTTAAGTCCACCGGTAAAGCCGTCTTCGGACACCGTTCCCTTAACGACCAACATCGCATCCTTAACCAAGAGTTCTCGGTAAGCGGTAAATTTTTCTGCGAACACTGAAAGCTCAAGCCGCCCACTCTTGTCATCGAGCGTCAAGAATGCAAAATTTTCACCGCGTTTATTTTTCATGATTCGAATGCCAACAAGCATTCCAGCCACCGTGCACGGCTCTTTACCCGGACGGGTTTTAGCAATTGAGGTCAACGCCATCAACTGCATTTCGTCCCGGTATTCGTCGATCGGATGACCGGTCAGAAAAAGGCCGAGGGTTTCCTTTTCTCCGGCGAGCCGTTCTTTCGACGTCAGGGTGCGCACGTTGGGATAATTGCCATAATTTATCGCTTCGGCACTATCCGCAATCGAGCTACCAAACAGGTCGCCCATACCACTGTTGGCGTTGTGCGCCTGTTGCTCGGATATCTTGATCGCCTCATCCATGGCCATCAACATTAATGCTCGCCGGTAGCCCGTGTCACCCGCAGGGCCTATTTGATCGAGAGCGCCGGCGCGGATCAGCGCATCCAGCGCGCGCTTGTTAACTTTTCGCGCATCCACGCGGGCGCAAAAATCAAATAAATCGACAAAGGCTCCGCCCGATTTACGCGCCTCGATAATACTCTCAACTGGCCCCTCACCAAGCCCTTTGATAGCGCCTAATCCGTAGAGAATTTGATTCTCCTGGTCGACGCTAAATTGAAACTCGCCCGCGTTTACGTCTGGCGGCAGTAGGCTCAAACCCATGGCCCGGCACTCGTCGATAAATCCCACCACCTTATCGGTTTTATCCATATCAGATGAGATCGTCGCGGCCATAAATTGCGCTGGATAATGGGTCTTAAGCCAGGCCGTTTGATAGGCCACCAGCGCGTAGGCTGCCGAGTGTGATTTATTGAAACCGTAGCCGGCGAATTTCTCCATCAATTCAAAAATGTTCGTTGCCAGCGACTCGCTATAGCCTTTGTCGAGCGCTCCCTGCACGAAGATCGAGCGCTGCTCGGCCATTTTAGCAACGTCCTTTTTACCCATGGCACGTCGCAATAGATCGGCGCCACCGAGGGTAAACCCCGCCATTACCTGGGCGATTTGCATCACCTGTTCTTGATACAAAATAATCCCATAGGTTGGCTCTAAACTGGGTTTGAGGCACTCGTGTTGGTATTGCGGGTGAGGGTAACTAACTTCGGCACGACCCTTTTTGCGGTTGATAAAATCATCGACCATACCCGATTGCAGCGGACCCGGTCGAAATAGCGCAACCAGCGCGATAATATCTTCGAATCGATCCGGCCCGAGCTTGCGTATGAGTTCTTTCATGCCGCGCGATTCTAGCTGAAATACCGCGGTGGTTTCGGCTCGTTGCATGAGTTTAAACGTCGCTTCATCATCGAGCGGAATTGCCTCTATCTGCAGCGCAGCTTCAGCCTCCTCTGCGCGCCTTTGATTGATCATTCTTACCGCCCAATCGATGATCGTCAAAGTCCGCAAACCAAGAAAATCAAACTTCACCAAGCCCGCTTCTTCGACATCATTTTTATCGAATTGAGTGACCATTCCAGATCCGCTCTCGTCGCAGTAGACCGGCGAAAAATCGATAATCTTGGTCGGCGCTATCACCACACCACCCGCGTGTTTGCCGCAGTTTCTGGTCAGCCCTTCCAGTTCTAACGCCAAACTCCATATTTCTTCGGCTTCCTCGTCTTGGTCGAGAAAATCGCGCAACATGGCCTCTTGTTCATGCGCTTTCTCGAGCGTCATTCCCACTTCGAACGGAATCATCTTGGATAATTTATCCGCTAACCCATACGACTTTCCCTGCACCCGTGCGACGTCTCTGACCACCGCCTTTGCTGCCATGGTGCCAAAGGTAACGATCTGCGATACCGCTTGACGGCCGTAGCGTTCGGCAACGTATGAAATCACCCGATCGCGCCCTTCCATACAAAAGTCGATATCAAAATCCGGCATTGAAACACGCTCGGGATTCAAAAATCGCTCGAACAGCAAGTCATAGGTCAATGGATCTATATCGGTGATCTGCAACGCGTAGGCGACCAGCGAACCCGCGCCAGATCCTCTTCCCGGGCCAACCGGAATATCATGATTCTTGGCCCATAAAATAAAATCCATCACAATCAGAAAATAACCGGTAAAGCCCATTTGAATAATAATGTCGAGCTCAAACTTTAGCCGCTCGTCGTAGTCGACGCGGAGCGTTGCTGACAGCTCGTCCGCAGCGCGCTGCGACAATCGATCGCGCAATCCGCGTTCCGACAACTGAATAAAGTAATCGTTGGCGGTCAAGCCCTCCGGAATCGGAAATTCCGGCAGTGAATACTCTCCGAGTTGCAGTTCTAAACTGCAGCGACGGGCGATTTCCACGCTGTTTTCCAGCGCCTCGGGAAGATCCTCAAACAACTGCCGCATTTCAACCGGGGTGCGTAAATATTGCTGGTCTGAGTAACGCTTCTCTCGACGAGGATCGTCCAGCGTTCGGCCCTCGGCAATACAGACTCGGGCCTCGTGGGCATCAAACTCCGTCGCGTCTAAAAACCGCACATCATTGGTCGCAACCACAGGGCAATCGTGCGCCGCTGCCAGTGCCACCGCCGCTTCGATATAGTCGTCCTCACCCTGCCGGCCGGTGCGCTGTAATTCAACGTAAAAACGCTCGGGAAACAAGCCCATAAACCCTTTGATCAAACGCTCCGCATCGTCATTGCGCCCCGAACTCAGCGCCACCCCGAGACTGCCCTGAACGCCCCCAGAGAGAGCAATCAGGCCATCGGTGCAACCCTCTAACCATGCCATTTGAATGTAGGGAACACCTTGACGCTGGCCCTCTTGATAGGCTCTGGAAATAATCGCGGTGAGGTTTCTATAACCGGCATCATTTTGTACCAACAATAGTAACTGGCCACTTTGGAGGTCATTGCCATCGTCGAGCATGCGCAGGTCGGCGCCTGCAATCGGCTTAATACCGGCAGCCTGAGCGGCCTTATAAAATTTGACAAGGGCAAAAAAATTGGTGACGTCGGTTACCGCCACCGCCGGCATTGCCCGATCGCTAACCGCAGCAATCAGCGGTTTAATGCGCACTAAACCGTCTACCAGGGAAAACTCTGAGTGCAATCTCAGATGAACAAAATCAGCCTTCATTGACCCACCGATTGAGACTTACACACCACGCCATGATAACTAAAGCTATCGCTCAATAGCTCGCGTACCGATTGATCATAAGCGGGAATCGCGGCATCGGATACGCCCTCGCCCCCCACCCGATCACCCCAGCGCAGCACGCCCGCACCGCTGCTCAGACCCGCGCCAAAGGTCGCCATGAGTATCGTCATGCCAGGCTTGAGCCTGCCGCTATCCAGAGCTTCATAGAGGGCTATCGGCATCGAGGCCGCCGAGGTGTTGGCATATTTATCAATGCAGATAACGGTTTTTTCGACAGGGAAATTGAGCCGTCGGGCAAGCCCTTCAATAATTCGGATATTGGCTTGGTGGGGCACGAAAAGATCGATGTCCTCCAGCGACATTCCGGCCGCACCAAGGGCTTGCTGACAGTCTTTTGCCATCGCCACAATCGCCCGCTTGAAAATGGCTGCGCCGTCAAAATCCAACGATGGATGCAAGCCTCCGGTATGCACCTCGGGTCGAATCCCCCAACAGGGAATTCTTAAATAATCGCGACTGTCCGGGACACAACTCAATTTTGAAGATAGCAGGCCGACATCAGCGCTACTGCTCTGCACCACTACTGCACCGGCACCATCGCCAAACAGGCAGCAGGACTCGCGCTTGTTCCAGTCCATCGCCAGAGACAGGCGCTCGGCCCCAATGACCAGCGCACGCTGTATGGTTCCGGCTTTAATCATATCGGTGGCGACGGTCAATCCATAAAACCAACTGGTGCACGCCGAGTTCAAATCAAAAGCGGCCGCGTCGCTGGCGCCCAACTTATTTTTTATATAACTGGCGGTATTTGGACAGACGTCGTCTGGCGTGGTCGAACCCAAAATCACCAAATCCAGGTCTGCCGCGCTCAAGCCCGCTGCGGCCAGCGCGCGCTCTGCCGCCAACCAACCCATTTCGCCGGTCGAAACATGGCTGTAATGGCGTTGTTTAATACCCGTTCGCGATTGAATCCACTCGTCGGAGGTATCGACGAAATCGACCAGATCGCGGTTAGTTACAACCAGCGAGGGCATGTATCGCCCCCATCCGGTAACTTCTGCGTTGCGCAACGTCATCACTCCCTAAATCGCTGGTAAGACGATAAATGTAAGGGCTTGAGCAAAACAGTACAAGGACTAATCTGCTAGCCTAAAGATTATCTCTCGATGTCGAACGCTAAAGCGGGCGACTGGGCCAATCCCGCGCGCTGCGTACTGGCGCAAACGACATCCGGTGAATTGGTGTCGGCCCGAACTGTCGAAGCGCCGCTAGGTGGCGCGCCGTTCCGTACCCCTTGTGGGCCTCAAAACCGTAGTCTGGGTAGCGTTTAGCAAGTTCCATCATCTCACGATCGCGAACCACCTTGGCAACAATAGACGCTGCGCTTATGGCATCGACCCGGCCATCGCCCTTGACCACTGCCTCAGCTCTAAAGCGCCAGTCGGGCAATCGATTGCCGTCTACCGCGACATAATCTGGCACCACACTGAGCGCATTAACCGCCCGATCCATGGCGTTCAGCGTCGCCTGGAGGATATTCACTCGGTCGATTTCAGCCACCGCGCTTCTGGCAATTGCATAGCACACAGCGCTTGCCGTAATCTGCTCGAAAAGCTCTTCTCTGCGTTTTGGCGAAAGGCGCTTAGAGTCATTCAAGCCGACTAATTGATGATTTTGCGGCAAAATCACCGCAGCAACCACCACGTCTCCGGCAAGCGGCCCGCGGCCCACTTCGTCGACACCGGCAAGACACTCTACCCCCGACGGCGGGTGCCAGGCGGTCATTGACGCAGTACCTCGTCGATCGCGGCAGCGGCCAATTCCCCGGAGGGCAACTTTAGCGTCTGGTGGAACGCGGTGAACTCTGCAATCAATTGGTGGTTTTGTAGCGGACTAAAAGCGGCCATAACCGCATCGCTAAGACCGTCGACCGTGGCGTCATCCTGAATCAATTCAGGCACCAACATGCGCTTAGCCAATAAATTTGGAATCGAAATAAACGGCGTCACGATCATCGGCGCAATAATTTTGTAGGTCAGCGCGCCCAACCGATAACTCACCACCATCGGTTTTTTTAGCAACATCGCCTCGAGTGCGGTTGTTCCAGACGTCAATAAGACCACGTCTGAGGCTTCCATGGCGAGTTTTGACTGCTGCTCCAACAACTTCACCTCAGCGAGATTAAAAGACCCGAGTAAAGCGGTTAGTTGACGATATCGCGCCGCATTGGCGGCCGGCACCAGCACCTGAAGGTTGGGGATATCTTCCCTAACCCGCGCTACAACCTGCATGAAAAGTTGCGCCATCATGTCGACTTCGGATCCCCGGCTCCCCGGCATCAGCGTCAAAGTAGGCGTATCCATTTGCAGGCCAAGTGCGCGCCGAGCGCCACGGGTGTCTGGCTGCAGTGGGTATTGATCCGCAAGTGGGTGTCCGACAAACCGCACGGGCACCTGGTACTGACGATAAAAGTCGCTTTCAAACGGCAGTAGGGTCAGCATCAAGTCGACGCATCGGACAATTTTTTTAATCCGCCCCTGTCGCCACGCCCACACCGAGGGGCTGACGTAGTGAATGGTTTTGATACCCGATTGACGCAGTGACAACTCGATTTGTAAATTGAAATCCGGCGAATCTATGCCGATAAAGGCGGCCGGCGGGGTGTCTCGATATCGCTTAATCAACGCGCGGCGCATCGACAGTAACTCTGGCAGCCGCTTCAGCGGTTCGACAAAGCCCATTACCGAAAGGCGTTCCATGTCGAAGTGCGACTGGAAACCAAGCGCCTGCATCAATGGGCCGCCAACGCCTTCAAAATGGGCATTTGGGTAGCATTTACGGAGCGCTTTGATGAGGTCGGCGCCGAGTATGTCGCCCGAGGATTCGCCTACCACCATCGCAAATACCGGCGTGTTCGACATTTAGCGAATAATACCGCGGGTCGAGTGCTTGATCGAATCTAGAAAAAGTCCGATGATTGCATCATCGCCCAGCGCCGCAATTTCTAAAAGCGCCTCGTCAAGGGCTAATCCTCGCCGGTAAAGTAACTTGTAAGCCCGGTTGGCCAGAGCGACTTGCGCGCTTGAGAACCCGCGACGTTTGAGCCCTTCTCGATTGATTGTACGCGGTTCTGCCGGGCTGCCAAACGCCGTCACAAAGGCTGGAATATCGTGATAGATAAAGGCTCCGGGGCCGACAAAACAATGCGCTCCGACATGCACGAACTGATGCACCAGCGTATACCCGGACAAGATCGCCCAGTCGCCAACCAAAACATGACCCGCTAGACTGGCGTTGTTGACTAAAATGGTGTGGTTACCCACCCTGCAGTCGTGGCCGACGTGCACGTAGGCCATCAGTAGATTGTCGTTACCAATCACCGTTTCGCCACGGTCCTGCATGGTTCCACGGTGAATGGTCGCCCCTTCGCGAATGATATTGTTGTCTCCAATCAGCAACCTGGTTGCCTCACCGGCGTATTTCAAGTCGGGAGTCGCATCACCAATCGTCGAAAACTGAAATATCTTATTGTTGTTGCCAATCACCGTTGGACCCTTGATAACAACGTGCGACGCGATATCACAATCATCGCCAACCACCACTCCCGGACCGATCAGCGTCCACGGCCCAATTTGGGTGTTTTCACCTATCTGCGCCGACGGATCGATAATCGCTGAAGCGTGGATCACTCGAATTTTTCTCGCTCTTGATAGGCGCATAACAGCGTCGCTTCACAGGCCGTCTGACCGTCGACCACAGCGGTGGTACGAAAGCGCCAAAGGTTGCGCTTTACCGCCTCGACCTCGGAGGTTAGCATCAACTGATCTCCCGGCACTACCGGTTGTTTAAAGCGCACCCGATCGATACCAGCAAACAAATACAACATGCCATCATCGGCTTTTTGGCCGGTGGTGACGAAACCTAAAATGCCGGAAATTTGTGCCATGGCCTCGATGATTAATACCCCGGGGAATATCGGCGCACCGGGAAAGTGACCGGCAAAAACCTCTTCATTAAAGCTGATATTTTTATAGCCGAGAATCCGTTTCCCCGACTCAACTTCCAAAACTCGATCCACCAACAGCATTGGATAGCGGTGCGGCAGCAAGGCCATAATGTCGTTTACGTTCATCATTTATTTCATCGGCACCTAAGTTAATAATCCATTAATTATCGATCGATTCATGTCTTAATCGTCGCTTGAACGCGTCCTTTTGTCCAGTGCATCGAGGCGGCTGGCAAGCGTCGCTAACTGGGCAAAGCCGACGGCATTCCGACGCCATCGTCCAGATTTCATCAACGGCAGCGCTGCGTTTGAATAGGATCCCGATTCGGTAATCGATTTGGTTACCGTCGATCGTGCCGTTACCTGCACTCGGTCGGCGAGTTGCAAGTGCCCGTAGACCGCAGCATCCCCAGCCAGCACGCAATTGTCGCCAATTACGGAGCTACCTGCGATAGCCGCATACGCCGCCATGGCGACATTATCGCCCAGGCGTACATTGTGCGCTATCTGTACATGATTATCTAAAATCACGCCCGAACCTATAACGGTATCGCCAATAGCCCCCCGGTCAATCGTCGAACACGCACCGATCTCGACCCGATCACCGATTTTAACGCCTCCGATTTGATGAATTTTTTGCCAGCCGCCATCGCCGTCTGGTGCAAAACCAAAGCCATCTGCGCCAATCACCGAGCCACCGTGCACCGTGACCTGACAGCCCATGGCAACATCGTGATAGATAGTCACATTGCTTTCAATTCGACAACCGGAACCCAACGAGGAGCGCTCTCCGATGGTCGAGTTAGCGCCAATATAACAGCCACTGCCAATCGATACTCCAGCGCCAATCACCGCGCACGGGCCGATGTAACAATCGCTCGCCACCACAGCATCCGAGGAGATCACCGCAGACGAGTGAATCTCACGCGCCGGTTGCGGTGCGGTGACAAACCACTGGGTTAGTTTCGCATAACTCAAATAGGGATTGTGACTGACCAGACAAACACGCGGGAATCTATCGGCATGCTCCGCCGATAATATCACCGCGCCAGCACCACTATCCTTCAGCAGCGCCAAATAACGCGGGTTGGCAACAAAGCTAATATCACTAGCACCAGCGTCCTCAAGCGTTGCCAATCCACTAATCGGTGTGTCGGGGCAACCCCTGAGTTCAAGCTCTAAAAAGTCTGCAAGTTCCGCTGCTCGATAGGCAGTTTTCATTGCGTGTCACTGGGACGGCTTTTTGTTCAAACGGTCTACAACCTTGGCGGTGACGTTGCTCTCGGGACTTGCCATCACCAGTGATTCGGCCTTTAGCAAGATGGTAATTCCCTCTTCTTTAATCACCATCTCTAACGCCTCTTGTGCCTTGGGCAGTAGCTCTTGATAAATTTTCTGCTGCAACTGCTGCTGCTCTGCCTTAATTTTTCGACCCGCCAATTCAGCATCTGCCTTGGCATATTCCATTTTTTTCTGATGATCGGCGGCCTGTTCTTGCGACCAGGTCAAACGCTTGGACTCGGCTTCTTTAGCGAGCGCCTGAAAATCCGCAGCCGAGCCTTCATACTTGGCTTTAAGGGCGACAAAATCACTCCCCTCTGAAGCGTCTTTGGCGCGTTGTTGAGCAGCATCAGACGCAAAAATCGCGCCGGCAAAATCGATCACTGCAATTTTTTCAGCCGCGGCCACCATCACCGGGGTAAACGCAATCAAGGCGACCAACAACACAAACAGTGACTTTATTTTCTGCACTTTACTTCTCCTAGCTATAGTTAAAATTGATTTCCGAGCGAGAACTGAAACACTTCGGTCTCATCATATTCGCTCTTATTTAAAGGTTTGGCAATACTAAAGGTAATCGGCCCAAAGCCGCTCAACCAGGTCGCGCCCAAGCCCACTGAATACCGTAACTCACCCGCTTCGGGTTTAAAACAGTTGACCTGAGTGGCGCCACATTTGGAGTTAAAGATATTGCCGGCATCAAAGAACAGCGCCGATTGCACCGATCGCTGATCTTTGAGAAAGGGCAACGGGAAAATAATCTCAGCGCCCAGTTCAATTTGGATGTTACCGCCAATTGGATCGGGATCGTCATAGTAGTAGCCGCCACTGGCGGCTGGCGGTGTATCTTGCGGACCCAAGGTATTGCGCTTGAAGCCGCGTACCGACCCAAAGCCGCCACCGTAAAAATTCTTGAAAAAAGGTAATTGACTGGTGCCACCATAGGACTCGCCGTAGCCCAAGTCCGAGCGTAATTTTAACGTCAACGACCGCGTCAAGCCACGCAAATACTGCCCTGAATAGGTCAGTTTATAATACTCTAATCCCGATCCGGGCACCGACACATCCATTCCCAGTCGCTGCGAGGTTCCGCGCGTGGCAAATACACCGCGGTTTAAGGTAGACCGAACCCAATTCATATTGAAATTTACGGTATCGAAATCGGTGCCATTTTCGTCGACAAAGGAAGCAATTTCAGACGACGCATACCTGCCCGTCTCGAGCGCTAAATTCTCATAGCCAAAACCGAGACCAATGCGCTCAACTTCAGACACTGGGTAACTCCAGTTAACACTCGCGCCATAGCTGTTGGTTGAGAAACTGGCAATATTGATTTCATCATAGTTGGTTTTACGACCAAATAACGAGTACCCAACGCTGACCCCATCGACGGTAAAATAGGGCTCGGTATAACTAAAATTCACCGATGTTTGATAGCGACTGCGGTTAATTCCAACGCCCACCTGCTTGCCAGTCCCGAGAAAATTGTTCTCGCTGAGGTTCGCGCCGAGAATCAATCCGGTACCCTGCGCAAAGCCCAAGCTGGCGCCGACCGAACCCGAGGGCTGCTCCTCCACGGTGTAGACCACATCAATTTGGTCGTTAGTTCCGGGAACCGGTATGTTTTCAATATTCACCTCTTTGAAAAACCCCAGACGCTCAAGGCGTACCTTGGAGTGCTCGATCAAGGAATTGTTCGCCGAACCGCCCTCCATCTGCCGCATCTCGCGCCGTAGAACCATACTCGCAGTCTTGGTATTACCGCGAAATTCGATGCGTCGCACGTAGGCGCGCATTCCCGGCTTGACCAGGTAAGTGATCTTGGCCGTCTTGCTCTCCTCGTCGATGTCGGGGTAGCCATTGACCTCGGCAAAGGTATAGCCTTCATTGCCCAACCGCTTGGTGATGTACTCGCTCGACGCGGTCATCAAAGCTTGCGAAAAGGTCATTCCCTCGCGCAGTATGACGAGCGCTTTAATCTGTTCTTCGGGGATTTTAAGCTCACCCGCCAAGTCCACTTCATCGATCGTATAGATATCGCCCTCATCGATATTGATCGTGATGTAGACCGAATCCTTAGCCGCATTGATAGACACCTGGGTGCTCGCCAATTCGAACTTGAGATAACCGCGATCTAAATACCAAGACTCGAGCGTGTCCAGATCCCCCGTTAGCTTTTCCCGCGCGTACTTATCATCGCTCGTAATCCACGACAACCAGCCGGTTTTTCGCTGCTCAAACTTTTCGAGCAACTCCTCTTGGGAGAACGCCTGATTGCCGATAATATTGATGTGACGAATTTTCGCCACGTCGCCCTCGTCGATATCTATGTTAATCGCGACGCGGTTGCGCGGCAGTTGTTGCACTTCGGTTTCGACCAAGGCGCCATAGCGCCCCTGCGCTACATACTGTCGCTGCAACTCCTGCGTCATACCCTCGAGGATCACCTGCCGAAAGATCTGCCCTTCGGCGAGGCCATTGTCGCGCAGCGCAGACAGTAATTGCTCGGTTTCGATAGCCTTGTTGCCATCCAGTTTTATTTCGGTGACCGCCGGCCGTTCGCCGAGTCCAATCACCAAAACATCGTTGTCGCGCGCCATCACCACATCGGAAAAATATCCCGTGCGAAAGAGTGCCCGCGACGCATCACGCAAGCTAGCGTCGTCGACCAAATCGCCGACACTCACCGGCAGAGCGGCAAATACGGACCCGGCGGAAACACGCTGCAATCCCTCAATGCGTATATCTTTGATCTCAAAGACGTCGGCATGGGACTGGGAACTATGCAAAACAACTGCACACAGAAGGACTAGCCAGTAACGTATCATTTAACTTATGTAATCCATTAGAAGGTTCGCGACAGCATTATAAGAAAGCTCTTGTTAGATCATTAAAAGTGGCTACCACCATTAATCCCACAAGCAAGGTAAATCCTACTTTATAACCGGCGACCTGCACTTTATCAGACACCGGCGAACCTTTTACAACTTCCACCATATAGTAGACCAGATGCCCTCCGTCTAACACCGGAATCGGCAACAAATTCATCACTCCAAGCATTATACTGAGAATCGCCACAAAGCGAATAAAATTATCCACTCCGGCCCTCGCCGAGTCTCCAGCCACTTTGGCAATGGTGATAGGACCGCTGAGGTTTTTCGGCGATAAATCGCCGACCACCAATTTACCCAAAGATTTTACCACGAACACGCTGTACTCGGCCGTTTGCTCAACGCCTCTTACCAAAGCGCTCCAAAGACTGTGATCAACATGAAAAACCATGCTGTCGGGGAACTTGCCCTTGGGCGCCAGTGTCACGCCAATTCGCCCGACATCGGACTCGCCAGTTTGCACCAGAGCCGGCACCACATCGATCAGCAGCTGAGTATCTTGACGATTAATCAGCAGGGTGACTGCACGGTTGGGGCTCGCGGCTACCGCCTGAATAAAGGTGTCGATATGATCGATGGCGATGCCATTGATCTCGACCACCTGATCGCCGGCCTCGAGACCTGCGCGTTCAGCCGCACTGCCCTCATCGATCGCGGCAAAGCTTAGAGACTGCAATTCGTATGCGGGACTAATGCCCAGCTCACGCAGTGGCACCGGATCCATCGCATCGCGCAACCATCGGTCAATCGGCACTTGCAATGGCACCGACAGGTTAGAATCGGCCAACTGCACGACAAAGGGGATCTCTCCCGAGCTGCCAACAAAGCCAAACAGTCTCTTCGACAGATCATCCCAACTCGGGGTCGCCTGATCGCCGACCGAGAGTATCGTCATACCTCGCTCGAACCCGGCCCGCTGAGCGTCAGAGGCGAGCGCAACTTCGCCAACCACCGGCCTAACGCCAACTTCGCCGGCCAGAAATATCATCCAGAAGGCAAATACCGCGAGGATAAAATTGGCCATCGGCCCGGCACTCACGATGGCAATCCTGCGCCACACGCTAACGCTGCTAAATGCGAACGGCAAGTCCTCCTCTGCCACCTCACCCGTTCGAGCATCGAGCATCTTCACATACCCGCCAAGCGGCAGGGCAGCAAGAACAAATTCGGTGCCAAGCTTGTCGGTCCAGCGCACCAATGGCGTGCCAAAACCGATCGAAAAACGCTCCACCTTGACACCGCACCGTCGGGCTACCCAAAAGTGTCCAAATTCGTGGATCGTCACCAGCACGCCGAGGGCTATAAAGGTGTATAACAGGGTTTCAAATATCTGCATAATTTAACGCTCAATCCTATCAATTCGAGCCACGCTCATCACCCGCGCTCTGGCATCAGACTCTTCGACAGCAGCTAGCGACTCAGGTTCACTAAAACGGTATTCATTCATAATATGCTCGACGACCTCGGCAATCTCGGTAAAGTCTATACGCAGATCGAGAAACGCCTGAACCGCTATTTCATTGGCTGCATTTAACACTGCCGGCGCATCCCCCCCCGCCTTCGCAGCCCCATAGGCCATCGCTAGGCACGGAAAATTGCGTTCGTCTGGAGCGGCGAAATCGAGCCGCGAAAGCGCCACCAAGTCCAGGTCTTCAACACCCGATGCCATGCGCTCGGGCCATGCCAGCGCATGGGCAATCGGGGTGCGCATGTCTGGGTGGCCTAGTTGCGCTAAAACAGAGCCATCCACATACTGCACCATTGAGTGAATGATACTCTGCGGATGAATGACAACGTCAATCTTTGATGCCGGCATATCAAAGAGCCAGCCCGCCTCGATGACTTCGAGTCCCTTGTTCATCATGGTCGCAGAATCGACAGAAATCTTATCACCCATTGCCCACTGCGGATGCGCGCAGGCCTCGGCTGGTGTAACGCCGCGCATGCGGTCGCGATCCCAACCTCGAAAGGGGCCGCCAGAGGCCGATAACAATAACTTAGAGACACCGCCACGATGATCATCGGCGTAGGACACCGGCAAACATTGGAAAATGGCGTTGTGTTCGCTGTCGATCGGCAACACCATTGATCCGGACTCAACCACCGCTTGCATAAACAACGTCCCGGCCATCACCAGTGACTCTTTATTTGCCAACAGGAGTTTTTTACCGGCGCGCACCGCAGCCATTGTCGAGCCCAGCCCGGCAGCGCCAACTATCGCTGCCATAACCGTATCTACGCAGGGATCACTCGCCACATCACAGAGCGCCTGAGTGCCGACCAGCACCTCCGTGGTACACGCAGCAGCGCTCAATAACGCCGATAACTTGAGCGCGATCTGCGCATCGAGAACCACCGCATACCGCGGTTGATGGCGAATACACTGCTGAGCCAAGCGTTGAAACTGCCGATGACCACTCAGCGCAAACACCTCAAAGCGGTCCGGATGACGCTCGATAACATCGAGGGTATTGACGCCGATGGTGCCCGTCGCGCCAAGTAACGTAATCGTTTGACGCATTTATAACGGCCGCGTCAGCAGCAGCAGGGCGAACAGCGGTAATCCCGCCATAACGCCATCGATGCGATCGAGCAAACCGCCGTGCCCCGGCAATAAACGGCTACTGTCTTTAAGTCCACTAGAACGCTTCAGCATGCTTTCAAATAAATCTCCAAACACCGAGATCAACGCCACCGGAAATACCAACAGTGCCGCAGTCTCGGCTGGCATCGCCAGCGCTGGTGACTGCACGAGAAATATAAAAATAGGAATTTGTATGGCGATGCCGCAGGCAAAGCCCTCCCAGGTTTTACCTGGACTTACCTGCGGTGCCAACTGCCGCCGGCCGAAAATTTTGCCGCCAAAATAACCGCCAACGTCGGCGAATACAATCACCCCGATACCCAGCAGTAAAAACACCGTGCCATTCGCTTGCGCCAAAATTAACACCACTGCCAGCCACGTAAAAACCAGCAGTAACAAACCATTGAGCGCCAGTAACAGCGGCCTCGACCAGATAGCCGACGCCGTCGGATAACGCCACAAAAAAACAAAATTCAACAGCCATAGACCAAGGGCCGCGGCCATTAGTTGTATACCGACCTCTAGATTAATCTCAGCAAAGAAATTGACGCTGCTGCCGGCAGCCGCCAAACTTAAAAACAGCAGGAGCAGGTACAGGGCTTTGGATTGCGCCGATTGCAGCCCCGCCAAATTAGACCACTCCCAACCCGCCAACAATAGAACCGGCACCAACAGCACAGCAAACACGTGCGCGGAAAGATAATGCAGGCATAATAAAAAGGTGGTCGCCATCGCCAGCGCGGTGAAAATTCTAAGTTTTAACATGCTAACTCTCACCGCCACCGATAGCGGATTCCGCGCCGCTACGCCGATGACCAAACCGTCGCTTTCGCGAATAGTACTCGGCTACTGCTTGATCGAGAAGTTCGGGGCCGAAGTCGGGCCAATAACAATCGCTGACAAAGAGTTCGGTATAGGCTAAGTGCCACAGCAAAAAGTTACTGATGCGCTCTTCGCCACCAGTGCGGATACACAAATCTGGGTCGGGAAGGTCCTGCAATTGCAGATTCTTTGCCAGCGTTTTCTCGCAGATGTCGGAGACCCGCAAACGTCCCATCTGCACTTGCATGGCGACTTCTCGGGCAGCCTCTACAACATCCCAACGGCCGCCATAATCAACGCACAACACCAAGGTAAAGCTGCCACTAGCGGTAATTGATTCGGCCTCGCCAATTAACTTGCGTAGGCTCTCGCTAAAATTGGCGCGATTACCGATGACCTTCAACCGCACGCCGTCATCGCGCAGCGACATTGCCTCTTTTTTCAGATAGCTGGCAAACAGCGACATCAAACCGGTGACTTCGATTTCCGGTCGCTGCCAATTTTCGCTGCTAAAAGCGAACAAACTGACGACCTCAATGCCATGCGCTTTAGTGGCTTTTAATATCCCACGAATTCGTTCGACACCGGCCTCGTGCCCAGCGATACCCGTGAGTCCACGCAGCGTGGCCCAGCGATTGTTACCATCCATAATTATGGCGAGGTGCCTGAGGGGATGGCTTGCGTCTCTAGAGACTTGATCGGTCATAATACGTCAGCAAACGGAGCTTATATCTCCATTAAGTCCTTGTCTTTGGCCGCCAGCAACAAATCCACTTTGGAAATGTAACCGTCGGTAATTTTTTGCACCTCGTCCTGCGCACGGCGTTCGTCGTCCTCGCTGATATCCTTGGACTTTTGCAACTCTTTGACGTCTGACAATACATCTCTGCGCACATTGCGGATCGAGACCCGCGTCTGTTCCGCTTCACTTTTCGCCTGCTTTCCGTAGACTTTGCGCGTCTCCTCAGTCAACGAAGGTAACGGAATACGAATGACAGTTCCCGCCGTGGCTGGATTTAAACCCAGGTCAGATTTCATGATGGCTTTCTCAATCTGAGGAATAAGACTCCGCTCCCAGGGTGTTACCGACAGCGTTCTAGCGTCTTCGACGCCGATCGACGCCGCCTGCGATAAAGGCGTATCGACACCGTAGTAATCTACCGAGATGCCATCCAAAAGACTCGGGTGCGCACGCCCGGTGCGGATTTTGTTAAAGGCACCGCCCAGAGCATCGAGCGCCTTGTCCATCCTATCGCGCGCGTCCTGCTTTAATTCTTCAATCATGCTTACCTACCTTTCTTCGATTAGGGTTCCCTCGTCACTACCCATCACTAAATTGAGCAGCGCGCCAGGTTTTGACATCCGAAACACCCGCAACGGCATACCGTGTTCTCGACACAGACAGATAGCGGTAAGATCCATAACCGCGAGCTTTTTGTCAAGCATTTCATCGTAGGTCAAATGACTATAGAGCGTCGCCGTGGGATCGAGCATGGGGTCGGCAGAATACACGCCATCGACTTTGGTCGCCTTGAGTACGACATCGGCGTCGATCTCAATTCCCCGCAAACAAGCGGCCGAATCGGTGGTGAAAAAGGGGTTGCCGGTGCCGGCCGCAAAAATGACCACATCACCTTCTTTGATGTAGCGCATAGCACGACGTCGATCGTAGTGTTCGACAACCCCACTCATCGGGATGGACGACATTACGTGAGATGAAATATTGGTTCGCTCGAGCGCATCGCGCATCGCCAACGCATTCATCACCGTGGCGAGCATGCCCATGTGATCACCGGTCACTCGCTCCATACCAGCCGCGCTGAGAGCGGCTCCACGGAATAGGTTACCGCCGCCAGTGACCAGTCCGACCTGCACCCCAATACCGACCAATTGGCCGATCTCAAGGGCCATACGATCGAGGACTTTCGGATCGATTCCAAAGCCCTCATTGCCCATGAGTTCTTCACCACTCAACTTGAGCAGAATACGCTTGTAGTTGTTTTCTCTACTCGAATTTGGCATACAACGTCCTAGTTTGGATTAACTAACGCTTTCGACTTGCGCCGCCACCTCCGCAGCAAAGTCCACTTCTTCGACGGCGATTCCCTCACCGACCTCGAAGCGCACAAAACTCACGATCTCGGCTCCGGCGCTAGACACAAGCTTGCCAACGGTGGTGTCGGGATCTTTGACAAACGGTTGATCGACCAAGCTATTTTCTTTAAGAAACTTGGCCACGCGACCGCCGATCATTTTTTCTATAATCTCCTCGGGCTTGCCGCTCTCGCGCGCTTGTGCCGCATAGATTTCTTTTTCGGCGGTTATCGCCTCTGCCGGCATATCGTCAGAGCGCACAACGGTCGGATTGACCGCCGCAACATGCATCGCCACATCGCGAGCAAGCTCTTCGTTGCCGGCGGTCAGGCCGACCAATACACCAATCCGGTTATTGCTGTGCACGTACTCACCAACTACCGGCGCCTCAATGCTGTGTGCGCGGCGCGGAGAAATATTTTCACCAATCTTTTGGACGAGATCACCCCGTTGAGATTCGAGATCAGTGCTCGAAAAAAGACCTTGTAAATCGGTCTGCTTAGCATCGAAGGCCGCATCCACAACCGTCTTGACAAAGGCTTGGAAATTCTCATCTCGAGCGACAAAATCAGTCTCACTATTGATCTCAACCAACATACCGTACTGACCATTGACCTTGACGCTCACCATGCCATCCGCCGCAGTACGACCGGCTTTCTTAGCCGCTTTTAGACCGCTGGACTTGCGTAAGTCTTCGATCGCCTTTTCTATATCGGCATCGGCACTAACCAATGCTCGTTTGCACTCCATCATTCCCAAGCCGGTGCGTTCACGAAGCTCCTTTACCAAAGCTGTTGCTACCTGTGCCATAACTGGCCTCCATTACTGTAATTTTATATAAAAAAGGGGGCCATTGCCCCCTTGCACTCAGTTATTTCAATCCTCTGCGCAAGCTACGCAGATGCGGCTTCGCCGGCCTCAGCAGCGGGCGTGACTTGTTCCACCGGAGCGGCACCCTCTGCCATCTCGACAAACTCGTCTTTATCCGACACCGTCGCCGATTCAGCCTGACCTTCCAACACCGAATCTGCTATAGATGCAGCATAAAGTTTGATCGCGCGAATAGAGTCATCGTTGCCAGGAATGATGTAATCAACACCATCAGGATTGCTGTTGGTATCGACAATGCCGACCACCGGAATGCCCAGCTTATTGGCTTCATTGATGGCAATGCGCTCGTGATCCACATCGATCACAAACAACATGTCGGGCAAGCCATTCATATCTTTTATACCACCGATAGAGTTTTCCAGCTTGTCTTTCATGCGCGTTCGCATCAACACTTCTTTCTTTGTCAGCCGTTCGAAGGTACCGTCCTTCTCCTGCTGCTCCAACTCCCTGTAGCGCTTAATCGACGCGCGAATAGTTTTGTAGTTGGTGAGCATCCCCCCCAGCCATCGATGACTGACGTAGGGCATAGAGCAACGCTCAGCCTGCTCTTTAACAATTTTGTTCGCAGCACGCTTGGTGCCAACAAACAGAATTTGATTACCGCGTGCCGCCTCAGTGCGCATGACCTTTAATGCTTCGTTAAAAGCAGGTACCGTGTGTTCGAGGTTGATGACGTGGACTTTATTGCGCGAGCCAAAAATAAACTGGCTCATTTTGGGATTCCAAAAACGTGTTTGGTGGCCAAAGTGAACACCGGCTTGAAGCATATCTCGCATGCTTACTGTAGACATAATATTTTCCTTTTGGGGGTTAGGCCTCCACGTACCCCAACAGTCAACCCGGCGACATCTAAACGATGATCGAACATAGGCACCCTAACTGTCGTGACGGAACGTGTGTGTCGTTAGTTAAAATAACCCGATGAAGACCGTCTCCATCGAGGCGCGCTTTATACCACAATTGATGGGGTGAGTTAAAGCAAAAATAACCGCGTTGACCCAGCGGCGGCGCTACTTAGAGCTGCCGATAGGGTGGGGGCAAAGCGCTCGATCAATTCTGGGGCATAAAAAAACCGCTAAAACCTCCCCCAGCAATGTCTAGCAAGTTACAATAGTGCGGTCACAAACGCTTACAACAAGGCCCATTATGACGGTTAATTTAAGGTCCGAACAGGATCTCGACAAAATGCGTATCGCCGGTCGTATGGCCGCCGAGGTTCTAGAACTGATTGAAGAGCACGTCATACCCGGCGTGACGACCGAAGAACTCGATCAAATATGCCACCGACACATCGTTGAAATCCAGAGCGCGATCCCCGCCTGTTTGGGCTATCGCGGGTTCACAAAATCCATCTGCACATCGATTAACCAAGTGGTTTGTCATGGCATACCAACGGATAAAAAGACCCTAAAAAATGGCGATATAATCAATATCGATGTGACCGTGATAAAAGATGGCTGGCATGGCGACACCAGTAAAATGTTTTTGGTCGGTAAAGTTCCGACCCACGCGCAACGGTTAGTCACTGTATCCCAGGAGTGTCTCTATCTAGCCCTAGAAATGGTTCGTCCGGGCGTGCGCTTGGGCGACTTGGGGCACTGCATACAAAACCATGCTGAGGCCAATCACTACACCGTTGTCCGCGATTATTGCGGGCACGGCATCGGCCGCGAATTCCACGAAGATCCGCAAGTGTTGCATTACGGAAGACCCAACACCGGCTTGGTACTGGCAGCCGGCATGACCTTTACTATCGAACCGATGGTCAACGCTGGGCGTCATACCACCAAAGTAAAACGCGATGGATGGACGGTAGAAACCATCGATGGCCGACTATCGTCGCAGTGGGAACATACTATCGCAGTCACTCAAGATGGTTGTGAAGTTCTCACAGCGCGTTCCGAAGAGTCCTTTTAGGATCCCAATCCGATGCTTTTAAAACACCAATCTGCACCCATATTTTTTGACCTCAAGCGTTTTTTTTCCGATCTCCGAGATGGCGACCCCGTTGAGATTTTTAAAAATGCGTTGAACGCTGCCGACAATCACTTCAATACGCGCTTTCACGAGGGCGATGAAGCCCATCGCTTGGTACATGACCGTGCCGACTTTGTCGACCTTATGATCAGCTATGCGTGGCAACGCTATGACTGGGATCCACATATCAGTTTACTGGCGGTCGGTGGATATGGCCGCGGCGAGCTCCATCCCCATTCAGACATCGATATATTGCTGCTCACCGTCAGTGACAATACCCAGCGCTATCAATCAAGTATCGAGCAATTTCTGGCCTTTTTGTGGGATATAAATTTACACATTAGCCATAGCGTTCGCTCTATACAGCAGTGTGTCGACGCCGCGAGAGACGACATTAGCATTGCCACCAACCTGATGGAAACGCGTCTGGTCTGCGGCAGTGCCGAGATGCTCACGCAATTGATGCGCTCCACCGGCCCAGAACACATTTGGACGTCGGCGAACTTTTACCGTGGCAAGCTCGAAGAACAGCGCGAGCGGTACCACAAACACGACGACACCGAGTACAACTTAGAGCCCAACATCAAAGAAGCACCGGGTGGCCTGCGCGACATCCAATTGATCAATTGGACCGCTAAGCGACATTTTGGCGCTCAACGCCGTTCACAGCTGGTGCAAAACGCTTTTTTACTCGAGGAGGAGTACGGCCGTTTATACATCGATGAAGAGTTCTTGTGGCGGGTACGTTACGGTTTGCACTTGATCGCGGGGCGCGCCGAAGAAAGGCTATTATTTGACTACCAGCGCAGCCTCGCCAAGATGTTTGGCTACATCGACAGCAACGGTAAGCTCGGTGTCGAAAAGTTTATGCAACGCTACTACCGCACGGTACTTTCGATACGAGGACTCACTGATGTGCTGCATCAGCACCTCGACGAAGCTATTTATCGAGGCAACAAGACCCGGGTCAACAAAGTCGTGAATGAGCGCTTTATACTGCGGGACAATTTACTCGACACGGCTACCGACACCACGTTTGATAACCACCCATCTGCCCTGCTCGAAGTGTTTGTCATCCTTGGCGAAAACGACAGTATCGAGGGCATAAGAGCCTCGGCCATTCGGCAAATCAGACACTCAGTTGCGTTGATAGATACAGAATTTCGAGCCGACCCCGCCAATCGACGCCTATTTATGCGCCTAATGCGCGCACCCTATATGCTGTCACTGCAGTTAAATCGTATGAACCGCTACGGAATTCTGGGCAAGTACCTACCCGAATTCGGCAACATTGTGGGCCAAACGCAGCACGACTTATTTCATATTTACCCGGTCGATGTGCATACCCTACAGGTGATAAAAAATATTCGGCGACTTGCCCGTCCAGACGTCGCCAAGCAATTCCCATTGCCATCACATTTATTTAAAAATCTGGCAAAGCCAGAACTCATTATTATCGCCGCCCTATTCCACGATATCGCCAAGGGCCGCGGTGGCGATCACTCGGTACTCGGCGCTCGAGATATCGGCCAGTTTGCCCGCCGTCACTCACTCCACCGCGATGAGGTTGCGCTGTTAGTTTGGTTGGTAAAAAACCACTTGTTAATGTCGTCGGTATCGCAAAGAGAGGATATTTCGGACCCCGAGGTCATCCATCGATTTGCCTCGCTCGTCGGCGACACCATGCATCTGGATTATCTCTATGTTCTTACCGTCGGCGACATTAACGCCACCAACCCAAACCTGTGGACCGAGTGGAAAGGCTCGCTGATGCAATCGCTATACGTCGAGACCAAGCGCGCGCTAAGCCGAGGACTGGGTGCCCCTGTGCACAAGAGTCGCTGGTCTAAAAACGCCAAAAGCGTCATATTTAAGCGCCTCAAAGAGCGCCAGATCGAGCGTCGACATGCGGTGAAAATTTGGGGAGATATTGGCGATGAGTTTTTCTTACGCGAGACCATCGATGATATTGTTCGCTATACCGAAGCCATCCACCAACATCGTGCCGGCAATCAAAAAAATCTAGAACCAGTCATCCTGCTGCGCGATATCGGTATCGAAATACCCATCGTCACGCAAATATTTGTCTACTCCAAAGATCAAGACAACATTCTTGCCGTCACCGCTGCCGTGTTGGATAAGTTGAACTTAAATATCCAAGATGCTCGCCTGCACACCAACAGTGACGAGGATACATTTGACGTATTTTATGTGCTGGACAGCAATGGCGAACCCGTCGGGCGAGACAGTCGGCTGAGTCGGAGACTGGAAAAAACCCTGCGTTTGGGACTGTTATCGCCAGACAAGGTAGATTTTAATACCCAGCGCCGAACCCCCCGGCAATTAAAGAGCTTTAACACCAAAACCACAGCAAAATTTAGCATTGACGCCGAAACTAACGCCACGATGCTCGAGGTAATGACGCCGGATCGGCCGGGCTTACTGGCGCGCATGGCGAATATCTTTTTCCGCTTCAACCTGCGATTGCTTACTGCTAAAATCTCAACGCTGGGGGAGCGCGTGGAAGATATCTTTTACCTCACCGACGAATTCAAACAACCGGTGTGCGATGCCGATTTTTGCCAATTGGTAGAGACGACTATTTGCCGTGAGTTGGATAGCTGCAATGACTAACGGCTGTCCATCGATCGTCGACGACATTTTTGGCGTGGGCAATACTCGCTTAGCAGCCGGCCCGAACATGGAAAACTGTGACCTTGAATCCTAATCTGAAACGACTCGAGCCCTATCCCTTTGAGCTCCTAAAACAGCTGGTAAA
>Ga0115006_10000335_pt1 | contig 24989 bp, 20 predicted proteins | sample ArcOceMetagenome_3_FD_88943 | JGI IMG/M metagenome (GOLD analysis project Ga0115006, IMG submission 88943) | Marine eukaryotic phytoplankton communities from Arctic Ocean - Arctic Ocean- Svalbard ARC20M Metagenome | ecosystem: Environmental > Aquatic > Marine > Oceanic | place: Arctic Ocean...
CCTCCTCTCTCTCTCATCCTGTTTGTGTGTGTCTAGCAGTTGCTAGCAGAGGCGTATCTTGCGGAAACTGACACACGCACGCCTGGTTGTTGTGTGACGCACGCCTGGTTGTTGTGTGACACACGCACGCCTCGTTGTTGTGTGCGCGTGCATGCGCCGCTTACCGACGCAGATTCACGAATGGATTATGCTCATGCGCTCGCACAACAAGCTCATGGTACAGTCACAAGTGCCCTTGCTCCACACAGTCACAAGTGCGCTTGCTTGATACAGTGACAAGTGCCCTTGCTTCACCCCACTCCGCCTGCGGCAGCGCGTGCGCCCTTTGCTGAGAGTGTCTGTGCCCTCCAGTCCCAGGCACGTTTACTCACACTGGACGAGGAGGAGCAGGAGGAGCAGGAGGAGCAGGAGGAGGAAGAGGAGGAAAGTTTATGGAGGAGGAGGAGGAGGAGGAGGAGGAGGAGGAACAGGAACAGGAGGAGGTTAGGAGGAGGAGGAAGGGGAGGGTTGTTGACCATTGACATGGGATTGGCGCGTGGCAGATCGGGCAGCTGAAGAGGTACACAGAGCTGGACATTGAAAACAAGCGGCTGTCGCGCGACATGGACAATATGCAGCGCGACAAACGAAGCCTCCACCAAAGTTCCTCCCAGCTTCAAGAGTCTGTCCCCCACCACGCACCCTTGCTGCGCACCTGCGTTGCATCGCCACCTGCCTCATGGCGCGCTGCGCGTGTCTGTACTCTGTGCGCGTGTCTGTGAAGCGCGCGTATCTGTGCGCTGTGCGCGTGTCTGTGCTCTGTACGCGTGTCTGTGCGAAGTGCGCGTGTCTGTGAAGTGAGCGTGTGTGTGGAGTGCGCGTGGTCTGTGCGCTGTTCGCGTGTCATGTCTGTCGAGGTCGGACAAGGCTCTAGCTGCAAGCGGCGTGGCCACGTGGGAGTGTAGCTCGAGGCGGTGGAGGAGGCGGGTTCCTCGCTGACGATGGGTGTGGCACTTGGCAGGAAGAAGAAACAGCTGGAAGAGGAGCTCGATGAGCTCAGGAAGCAGGGCGACGTGGAGTGGGGCGATTGCACTGAAAAGGTCCGCCCATCTGCGTGCATGCGTCTTCTCTAACGCTCGTTGCCAGCGCCTCTCCTCTCTCGCACGCATGTGTTGCTCTTTCACCTCCCATCCGTTTCGCGTGCGAGTGTCCGGTCGTGTGCCCCGTGCCTGCAGCCTGCGCCTGCGCCTGCTGGCTGACGGGGCTGCGGGAGTGGCAGCTACGCAAGTTGAAAGATGGGCTTGCGTCCAGAGGCCTCGAAATACCGAAGCTCGAGTAGACACATCTATGTCTCGATGGGATTGATACCCGCCTTCGCGACTCCATGCACTGAGCCCACGCCTCGCGATGATTTTTGCCCTGTCCTCTAGGACACAGGCCGGGCCCCGGGGCTGCGCATAAAAACGTTTATTGTGCCTGCTCGACTGAGCAACCCTCTGGTGCACCCCTCCTCGGCGTCCTGCGCCTGGATCAGGCGCACCAACGCGTCTTGCGCGCCGCAGGCGGCGATCCTGCTCGAACCCGACCTCGATGCTCCGGGCGCCTGCCATATTCGTGCGCCAGGACAACACGGTGAGCGGGAGCAGCTGATTCGCGCACGGCAGCGTCTGCGGGGCGTAGGCGGATACCTCGGATAGAGCTAATAAAGAATAACATCACAGCGGTATCGCTGCTGATAAGGCAAGCGAATCAGGCACAGTGTGTCCTCATCGGTGTCCACCGCTCCCCGCGTCGCGCGGGGGCCGCAAGGGCCGCCAAGGCAGGGGCCGGGGCGCAGGCACACGAACCGGTCGAGGCGCCGCTGCGTCTCGCCGCTTGGCAGCTGCTGCCGTCGCCGCGGGCATCTCGTGCATGCTCCGCGCGGTTCGAAAAATTCTGTCCGCGCGCGCACATCATCTTGCATTCTATGCCGCCGCCCGCGGAGGAGGACGAGGACGACTGGGAGGACGAAGGCGACTGGGATGACGACGACGAGGGCACGTCGGGAATCTCTGGCCGCAAGGGGTGAGCGAGCCGGACGCCCACATACGCTCGAAGCGCCTGCTGCGGCGCCCCGCTTGCGCCCTGCACCCGCGCTGCTGGGCCGCGCACGCGGGGATGAGACCCGTGATCTGAAAGGTTTTGCTCCTCAGGGCGGCGGACGAGCTGCCCGAGGGGTGGGCGTGCATGGTCAGGAGAGGCTCGGACGGGCGATTTTTGGTGCAGTACGTCAGTCGAGGTGATCCGGCTGCAGGCCCGAACGCGTTGCGCTGCCTACATGCTGCCCACGTCGCCGCTGAGTGGCTGACGGAGGGGCGTGTGTGCGTGTGCGTGTGCGTGCGTGTGCGTATGCGTGGTCGTGTGTGACTCTCTGCTTGGGCGCCACGCCAGATGGCGCCACCATACGGAGCAAGGGACAGCTGCGGTCGTATCTGCAGGAGAGGGGGGTCGCGTCCGAAGTGGCGGATGCGCTAGTGCACAAAGCCGAATTCAGCCAAAAATTCGCGCGACGATTCATCTTGCTGAACAGCGCAGACTGCCCCGAGGATGGCGACACCTCGCGGGACGAGCTCATCGCGTTGGCCATGCAGGAATCCTTCGACCAGGAGTTGGGGCTGGGCGCCGACGACGACGACGACGATGGGGAGGACCCCGACTTCAACTCTGACGGCGAGTCGCTGGGAAGCCGGGACTCGGATGACATAGGCGACGTGGCTGCCGGCGATTGGCGCCGGCGGCAAAGTGAGTTGGAGCAGGAGACTGCAGAGGACTACGACATTTCGTGCCTCGAGGTGAAGACGCTGGCGGCCGCGGAGGAGGGCAGTTGTCCGGTATGCCAGTGCGACTGGGAGGCGGGCGACGAAGTTCGCATCCTCCCGTGCGCACACCAATTCCACACCCAGTGCATTGACCAGTGGCTGCGCAAGCACAAGGCCAGCTGCCCCCTGTGTAAGAAGGACGTTCGAGAAGACTGGGAGGATGAGGAGGAAGAAGTTTGGGACCCGGTGTCAGGCACGTGGAAATCGGCGCATCCCGCGCCGGAGAACTAGTCGCCACTGCCGCTGGCTGCGAGGCTTCGCCAATAAACCATGCGGTACGCGTCAATGGTTGCGGATCCTCCAAACATTGCCCGGTGTTTGCTCAAACATTTCTCCCTCCTCCTCTTTCGGCGGTCACATCTCCATAGGCATCCAACCCCTCCACCTGAGAATCCCTACATTCAGAAGGTACGTGCTGTAGAGAGGCTTACCACTGGCAGCCATTTCAAAACTCTGGGTGGGGCTCGGTGGCTGCCGGGGCGCGCGGCTCGATAAGGGGGCCCGGACCGGATGGTGAGGGGGATCGTACTCGGGCAGGGCGGGGCGGGGCGGAAGGGAGAAGGAGGGGAGAGCAAGTGCGACTTCAAGAGCAGCAAGCAGCAGCACGGGCACGGGGGCTCAGACGATACAGATGCCAGCTGGCCCGCTGCGGCGGCATCTAGCGCCGATCCCCCAAAAGCTAAGTTTATAAACACAAAACGCTGGCGAAAGTGCTCTAGACCTTCGCCTTGTTCGCCTCCGCCGCTGCCGCCTCCTTCTTCTTGGCAGCAGCCTCGCGCTTGCCAACGCGCTTGGCATCTGCCTGCACAGTGCGCAGGGTGTAGAACACCCGCTTGCTCTTGTCCGCCTGCAGCACAAAAGTGCGGTCAGCTGTTGCCCGCCGCCATGCCTCCTCGCCCACGAGGCACGGATCCGATAGAGCCCCTTGCCTGTCGCTGGGAACGACGCAAGCGTGCAGCACGGGAGAGGGCAGCCAGCAGCGGCGGGCAGTGCGAGTACCTCGGTGATCTTGTAGGGGACGATGGTGGGCTTGGGCTTGACGATCGGCATGACGTCGCCGATGTACTGCTCGGCCTTGGAGCAGGCGTCCTTGGAAGAGTCGGTCTTCTGCGGGGTCTTGCGGTTCGACTTCTTAGGGAACACAATCAAGTTGGCCTTGTACTCCTCCAGGCGAGCCACGTTCTCGCGCAGCGATTGCTCCGAACGGTTCTTGCGGCGGAAATCCACCGAGATGCCGATGCCGCGAGCCTCGCGGCGGTTCACCTTCGCCACCTTCAGCTCCTCCAGAGTGAACCCCTTGCCAGCGCGCTTCTTCATGTTGTAGCGGATGGTCTGGCAGTGCACGACCGGGCGCACCATGCCGTTCACGGGACGGGGGAAGTTCTTGATCGCCTTGGTGAGACGGTTTTCCCTGCGCCTGTGCTTGCGGGCAGCCTGGTTGTGCCAGGTGACGATGCGGCCCTTGTGCGCCGCACTGTCGTGCCAGTGCTTGTGAAAGTGAGCATTGGGGATCTGGAGCCTGAAGTTGGGCATGGTGAACTACCTGCAGCACGCAGCCACAACACACCGCACAACAAGACACAGGAAGAGCAACACGAGCACGAGCAACGCGATACAAGGCCAGTCAGACCGCGCATCCGATGTGAGCGGAGCCCCACCACCGACCATCGCGCCGCGAATCTGCCCACGTGCACTGCTGTTCCAGGCCATGCGCATGCGCGGGTTGCGCCGCCGTTGGCGCCCCGGGGGCGGCCGAGCGCGGGCGCAGGTCGCGGCATCACCCGCGCCCCCGCGCCCGCCGAGGAGGCCGCTGCGTGGGCCGCTGAGCATGCCTCGTCCCTTCCCCCCACGCCCCTCCGCCAGCACCGCTCGGCCGCTCGGCAGCTAGCGTCACTCTACATCCGGCGGCAGGGCAGCGCACGCCGCGCCGACGATATTTTTTTGCCCGGCAGTAGCAGCCCATCTCTGCGCAAACGCTGCGCGGCGCCCCCATCCCCGCTGCCGCCCCGCGAGCCCCGCCCCTCGCCTCCACACTGCCTTGTCCATACCGCCGCACTCGAAGCACAAGAAGCCGCACGCGAGGCAGGTTCTTTTTTCGCCCACGAAGACGGCAGAAAAACAAAAACCCACGAACTCCATGAACGAACTTACACGCCACGAACTGACGGGCTCAGCCCGTCTCAGTAAGCCTCACGGTGGTGGAGCTGGAGATTGTTGCCGCGCACCAAGAAGGGGACAAGAAGAAGAGACAGCCATTGGCAGGTGCATCATGAGTGATCGCAAATGCACAGCGCCTGAACCCACACTCGCACATACCCATGCATGCATTGACGCACGCAAACATGCACATGCACTGACGCACACACGCGCAGCGCCGGCGCCAGCGCCGGGCCGCCCGCAGGCGCGGGCGCGCGCGGCCCGGCGCGCGGCCTCGCGGCCGCCGGCCCCGTGCGCTGGCGCGGGGCGCCATGGGCGCGGCATGCCCGCGCCCGGGCCTCTGCCTGTGCCTGGCGGTGGCGCTCGGCGCGCGCACGGGCGCCGCGCTCTTTGGCACCTCGCCCGTCCCGTCTGCGGACGCGGGCGCGGACGCGGACGCGGACCCGCCCTGGCGGGACATCAAATCGCAGCCCTGCAACCTGGGGCTGCAGGACAAGTACGGCAAGCCCTTTTGGCACGGCACGCGGCCCTTTGCCACGTGCGGCGTGTACAACGAGGAGACCGACATCGACTTCACCGGCAAGCCGTGCTGCTGCGAGTTTTGCGGCCAGCGCGACCCGTTTGACCAGCTCTGCGAAATCAACACGCTGTTGTGCACCACCGTCGACGACTGCATCCAGTGCCACAACGGCATCTGCAAGGCGTCCCCGCCTGCCCCCCACACAGGCGGGCTCTTCCGGGCCGCGGACCCGTTCCACGTGTTCTGGATGACCGTCGTCGGCGTTACTACAATGGCTCCCTTCATCGTGCCGGTGTTCGCCCTGTGGTATGCGCAGGACATCATCCTGGGCTTCTGAGCGAGCTGCCCGGGCGGGGCTCGGGAGCCCCGCGGCGTTTGTGCTGTGCGCCCAGCAGCGCCCACGGCGCCAGGCGCAGTCGCGGCCGAGCTGCCGCCATCGCACAGTACGGCGTTGCTGCGCATGTTTCAAGGTTTTGTGCTCCAAGACGGGCCCGGCGAGTTGAGGAGAAGCACCTTGCCTGCATCTCGTGGACATGCGGCCTGCGCATCAAGCGCTCGCTCGTGGGGCAGGACGCGTGCGAGGCTAGCGATGAGGCGAGCTTTGCGCTCGCCGCCACCCGGGGTCCGAGGCCCGCACGTCACTGAAGAGCCGTGCATACCGCTCGCAAAAGCTGCAAAAATAAATCATTAACCAAAGTGCTGCTGTGGCGCGGCGAGTCACGCCACACCGTTAACATAGTTTTTTATATGACATTAACAACAACAATGGTCGGCAATGAGGCATCGCGATGCTGCAGCTTCCTGGGTGCCGAAGTGCGTGTGCTGAGCAGCAGGGGCGGCCAGCAGGAGTCGTGATCGGCTGAAATTCCAGCCGCGGCGTGGTTTGATACGTCCGTGTCGGAAGCAGCAGCTGTACTGCTGGGCTGGCAGCCGTGATGCGGGGCAGCCGCAGTGCTACGCTCCCGAGCTGCCGGCCCCGCACACGGAATCAAGGAGAAGACGAATAGACTTGACGCCCGCGTTGACCCTGGCAAGGCCCTGAAAGAGCGCGTCTTGCGTCAGACTGTCGCCGGCATGGTGAACCATGTGCATGCACACTTCGAGCGCCTCCCCCATCAGCTTGCCCTCCAACAGCTTGAACACGGCCACAGCGACCCTGAAAAGCAGAGGCTCCCCCTGAGCGCATGCATGAAACACCCGCGTGCGTCAGCCTTGGTCCCGCAGCAGCTCACCACACGCCTTAGTATGTGGGCGGTCTTGGTATGTGCGCGTGACGAGAGAGCACAGGAGGTCAAGGTAGGCAACGCCAACAGCTTAGAGGACAGATTGCGCACACGCGCACGCACCTCGAGCAGGAACTGATCCCACAGGCGGCCAACGACGTCGGCCTCAAAAGTGCGCGAAAAGAGCGTCATCCACCAGTCCGTGATGACCAGCCCCGGCTCAAAACCCACCTCTGCTCTCCAACACGTCGCCATCACCATCCCACCCCCCATGCACACCCTGCCGTCTGCGCGCACGCTCGCTCTTGCAGAGCGCCACAGGCGCGCATGCACTCCACCGCAGCACAGCACCCACCTAATGGGCGACACCCGAGACCTGTGCTATACCGCCCGCGGGCACACAAAATGCGAGAAAGTGCGCGGGAGCATCAGCGCACAGCAAGAGGAGAGAGAGAGAACCGGACAAGTGCGCGGCCAGATCCGGGCACTCGCTGCGGAGTAGCTGCCAGAAGATCTCGTAACGCTTCTCGATCTTGTCTGCCCGCATCTGCCTCCGCCCCCGCAAGTTGACGCGTGAGCAACCGTGGCTAGCACACAGCTACATGCGCATGCATCCCAACACGCAACCGTTTCTCATTCATTGCGCCGCGCCCGCATCTATTACGCAGGTGCGCTCGCGGAAGGGGGGGGGGAGACCGCGAGAAAGTCCGGGAAATAGCGAAGGGTCAAGAGGTTGCCGAGACAGATGAATGCTTCCTCGACTGGCATGTGGAGGAGGAGAAGGGCGGCGAGGTACGACATGCCCTGGGTGTGCACACCGTGTGCGTGTGCATGCGTCTAGCGTCAGCCCTTTACACAGCACGGCCCTTGACACAGCAGGGCAGACCATGCGGGCAGACAAACAGCAGATGCACAGTAGAAGATGCACAGTAGAAGATGCTTGCTTGCACAGGCTACTCTCGCAATATATATACTCAAGGCACAAGTCCCCGGACCGAGGCCAGCGTGCGCGGCGGGGCGGTGAAAGGGCGGCAAGAGAGGCGGCAAGAGAGGCGGCAAGAGAGGCGGCAAAGGGACCTGCACGTAACCCTGCGCAGGGCGGAGAGCGGACACGGCGCGCAACAGAAGGGTGAGCTGCTGCGCATGGCCCCCCGCACTGTCGTTCTCGGCGCACCCTTTGAGCCGAGTGCGAGACACATCACAATCAATCAAGTCGATGGACTTGGCTGTCAGCTGCCCAGAGTCAACGAGGTCGAGTGTCTTGCGGCAGTCGCCCGGGACCAGCGCGAGGCGGTTGCCAATGGCCAGCGGCCACACTTGACAGCGAAGCGCCGGCGGGATGCCCGAGCGCCACAGCGCGTGCACCCACTTTTTGCGGATGTGGGTGTGGAAGGCAGGCAGTATCTCCTGCGCCGCACATGAGCACAGGAAACGCCGCGCCCGTTAGCCGCCCCCCCCCCGCGCGCCGCGCGCTCGCTCGCGCAAGACGCACATCCTCTCTCTACTTCCGGACTTTCGCTCCTCCTCTTCCTCCCCACACCCCTACACCAGACACCGAGCGGAGGCAGCAGGTGGTACCTGGGTCCACATACGAGTCTTCTCTGCCGGAGACGCGGGCTCATGCAGGGCAGGGTGTGCAGACAAGGAGCCAGGCTCGTGCCCACGTTGTCGTCGCTTGGCCAGATGCTGCCACGCACACGACACGCACTGTCAGACTCAGTCCATCCAAAGCCCTTCAGCCCCTCCTCCCCACCCACCCCCACGCACGCACGCACACACACACACACACACACACACACACACACACACACACACACGTCGCCACTCTTCGCGCACAGAACAACGAGGAGCGCGAAAGGGCACGCGAGGGCACCTGCTGCAGCGCATCCTCGTCTGCCGCCGACCGCGACGGCACAGGAGCCGGCTCCTCGGCACTCCCGTTGGCACTCGTGTGCGCATCCGCTGTGTCGCATCCCGCTGCGCTGTCGCTGGACAAGGGCGCGCGGGAGGAGGCAGAGCGAGGCTGCCCAATCTTGAGCGCACCCTTCAAGGCTTTTAAAGACAAGCCCAGCCTTGCCGATGCCGACCTCCCCTTCTGGCGGCCCTTGGCCTGGTCGGGTGTCGGAGCGTCCAGCGACCCATCTGCCAGCGACCCATCTGCCGCCTGCCCGTGTCGTGTCGCACCCTGTCTGCCGTCTGTTCGGTGCAGGCCAGCTTCCTCCGCCGCTCGCGCGTCCTCCGCCTCTGTCATATTGCGCGTGCTGTCTACCTTGGCGGTGACCGCGTCCGCGTCCATCCAGACGGGAGGGTGCATGATCAAGGCCCCGAGCTTGCCACCACCGCTGCCTCCGTCATAGCCCGCGCCCGCTCTCTCTTGGTCGTCGCGACCAGGGGTAGCTGCCGCATCCGATGCGGCAGCTGCTGTTCGGATGGTCGCCGACGCTTGCACCGAGGGCTCGCGCCTTGCTTGCTCCGCTTGCTGTCTCTTCCATTCTTCAACCTCACGGCGGTGCTGTTCGACCTCTCTCTGGCGCTGCTCTTGCTGCGCTATCCTTTGCTCCCTCTTGCGCTGCTCCTCCCACAGTTTCCACTCTTGCGCCCGCTGGCGCTCTTGTTTGAGCCTCTCTTTTGCGCGCGCGCGCTCAGCTTGGGATTCCTTGATGCGCGCCGTTTCCTTGTCCCTCTCGGCTTTGAGAGCCAGCCACTCCGATTCCCGCTCCCTGTCGCGCTGCCTTTGCAGCTCCCGCTCTCGCTCCATGCTCAAATCTACACCTGCGCTGCCAGATTCCTGCGTGCCATGACCAGGGCCAGTGTCCTCGCTGCCGCCGTTTTCCCGCTCTCTGTCGCGCAAGTGTACCCGGACAGGCAAACGCGCAGCCTTCTCAAGCCCATGCTGCTGCTGTGTCTCGTGGGCACCGACGTGCGCTGCTGCGCTGGCCGGCGAAAGAGGGGCGTGCCGGGAACTGACGGCACTGGCACTCCTCGCCTGCTGCGGCACGGCACAGTAATGCTCATTGATGAACGATGCCGACAAATTACGCCCCAGCGCTGCGGCACGCGCCGCGGGTGACGGCCCGGGCAATGGCGGCGGGGTGTCCTTGGGCTGCGGTGCTCCGGTCCCGCTCTCCGCTGCTCGTTCGCCCGCGCCTTGCGCGTTGCTCCGTTGCTTTGATCCACCTGGGCCGGCGCCTTGGCCGTGGCTGGCGCAGGTCGCGCCGGCGGGCGCGAGGCCAATGGCCGCCCAGCACTCGTTGCAGTAGAAGTTGGAGTCGGTCTCATCGATGTCCCCTTGTCCAACTCCGCCGCATTCTGAACACACGCTCACCATGCTCCCCCCGCCCCATCCATCCTCGCACCTGCCCGGAACCACGAGTCATGCAACACATGCGCATGGTCGGGGCGCGCGTGCGGGGCTGAGAGAAAAAGAGAGCAAGCGGGGGAGTGTGCGTGCCCATGTGTGAGTGCACGCGTGCAAGATCATGCACAGAAATTCCCGTTGAACGAGAAAGGTTGTGCTTGATCCCGGGGTCAAAATCGACATCATGCACACGAGTTTGGGCGCGTGAATACCCCAACTCAAATTCTCTCGTGCACATTCACGCGTGCGCATTCACACCTTTCCCCGGCAGGACTGCCCCCGCCGCTGCCACGTACATGGCTGCCCATGGCAACTTGCCCCTGCGCAACGTGAGCAGGACGCGCCCAGCACGCGCCGCAATAAAAGTTGCCGTCGGCCTCGTCCGCAGCACCGTCGGCGTCGTATTTTCCGCAGCCCGCGCACCGCTCCTCCCACACAACCGCGGCGCCGCTGGGCACGCCAGCGCCCTCGCTCACGGCGCTCTCTTTGAGGGCTGCCATGTCCTCGATCAACTCCCAGCACGATCTGCAGTACAGCTTACCGCTGTCCACCTTGCCCCCGGCATCCCGCAACCCACACTGGCAGCAAAACTCGGGGTGCGCCTGCACCGTGTCGAGCATGATGACGCCCAGCCGGATGCCCGACGCTTCTCCGGTGATGACGATGCGAGCGCTGCTCCCGGCTGGGGCCTGCTGCCCCGCCATGGCCGCCAGCGCGGACGGCGACGGCTTTGCAGGCAGGGGCGGCGGCGCATTCCGCCCGTCGGCCGTCGCGGCCGTCGCGGCTTTCGCAGCGGCGGCCCGCGCAGCAGGGGACGGTCCGGGCAACGGAGGCGGCATCGCCGCGCTGCGCCGTCACTGGCTCACCGTCAGGGGGACAGTCACCGTCCACCAGTCAGGGCATTTTGCGATCTGGCGAGTTCGTGGGCCGGATTTGGCTTGGTTTGCCAGAAGCAATGGCGCAGGTGACGACCCCACGCCCCCGCGGCACCTGCCGGCGTTGCCCGCGAGCGGTGCCGCGTGCTAGTGACCCGGCATGCGGATAGTGCCGGTCTCGCCTCCCGGTGGCACGGTGCGAGGCACGCACTCGCGCCCTGTCCGCCCAGGATGCCGCCGCATACTGGACCGGAGCAAACGCCGTTCCGCTCACCGGGCCGCGGCGGGCGGCGGGCGCAGTGGCAAAGACAAGGGCCGTCCTCTGACTGCTTGGTGGTGCAGGTGCGCGTCAAGTGCCCTGCGTGCACGACGCTACTGGCATTGCCGCAGGGGACGACCAAGTTCAAGTGCGCCGTGTGCTCCACCGTCGCCCAGATCCCGGCGCAGGCAGCCGCCCCGGCGCCGACTCCGAGCTACGGCGGCGGCCCGACCGGCAACGAGTTTCCGCACGGCTGGGAGGAGTGCAAGGCGCCCGACGGGCGCCCGTACTTTATCAACCACAACACCGGGGAGACCACATGGCAGGATCCACGGACCGGGGCGGCTGCGGCGCCCGCCCCCGCGCCCTCGCCAGCGAGTAGTCACCCCAGCTACGGAGCCAGCACTGGCAGCTTCGGAGACTCGGCTGCGCTGGCGCTCTCGATGCAGTCGCTGATGGCGCCCGGGGAGGCAGAGCAGCCCGCGTGGATGGACGAGAAAGACATCACGCACTGCCCGATATGTGCCGTCGAGTTTTCCGTGGTCAAGCGCAAGCACCACTGCAGATGCTGCGGCGGCGTGGTGTGCGGGCCGTGCAGCGGCCAGCAGTTGGCCGTGCCGGGCGTCAACAAGACGCCGGTTCGCGTCTGCAACCCGTGCAACAAGCACCTCACCGAGCAGCCGACGCACCAAGGCTGCGTGCTGCGGTCCTGTGTCAACCTGTCGGCGAAGAGCAATGCGACCGAGATAAAGGCGCTGGCCGTGGCGTGCAAGTGCATCGCGGACGAGGCGCAAAGCCGCAGCTCCCAGCTCGAGGAGGACGGCGTGCTCGAAAAAGTTTTGATGAACCTGACGCCCTTCACCCGGGGCGTGGATGCTCAAGTGCAGCGACAAGCCGTGCGCGCCTTGGCAAACTTGGCCGCAAACGAAAAGCACCGGGTCAAGACGATGGAGGCGGGCGCCGTGCCCATTCTGGTGGATATGCTTGCCTCCCAGGATGACCTCCTCAGACTGCAGGCCGCGCGTGGAATTGGCATGCTGTGCAGTGAGGAGGTGATGCGGGCCGCACTCGTCGAACTGCGCGGTATCAACACGATCATCAACATCCTGCCTGCAGAGTCGGACGAAGGGCAGGCTATCATGATTGCAATCCTCGAGGCCCTCGCCAACGCGGGCGCCCAGTACCGCGTCCTGCTGCGGGAACACCACGGCGTGTTTACGCTCGCGGCTTGCCTCACCACCAAGAACTCGGTGGTGCTGGAAAAGTCCACCAACATTCTGTCGCTGCTTGTTTCGGACCACGCGGCGCGTCGTGCCATTTTCGAAAGCGGGGCCGTGGCGGCACTCTTTGCCCTGCTGCCCAACCACGGAGGCAAGATTCGCTACAACGCTCTGCGCGTCCTGTCTGTTGTCACCACCGACGCGGCAGTGTGCCAGCAGCTCGCAGAGCGGGACGTGGCCAAGCTGGCGCCGCTGCTCGACCACCACGACAACGTGCATGTGCTGCAGATGGTGATGGGCACCATTCGCAACACGTCGTCGTCGGACGAGCGCTTTTCGCGTGGCTTTGCAATGGCGGGGATCGTGCCCAAGCTCCTCACGCTCTTGCAGCGCAACGGGCCCGAGGGTTGGGCATCCATCCGCACCGATGCTCTCAGCTTCTTCCTGGCTTCGTGCACGATAGACGCGGTGCGCGATGCCTTGGTGCAGGGCGCTGGCGTGATGGTCTTGTCTATGATTGCCTCCTCGAGCGAGAGCCAGATCTCCGAGGTGGAGACGTGTCTGATGCTGCTTTCGACGCTCACCTCCTTCAGCGCCGAGTGCCGGCGCTCCCTCTTTGAAGTCGGCGGCACGCAGATGATGCTCGAGTGCATCCAGATGAAACCAGCTGCCAACATGAAGCACGACAGCGCGCTCGGCATTTCAGCAGAGGAGCAGCAGATGCTCATGATGTCGGCCAAGCTTGGGCCTGCTTTGCAGGTGCTTGCAAATCTGTGCGAGGACCAGCCGATCTGGGATGTCATTGCCGATGCGCGCGCCGAGAAGGCTGTGCTGATGCACGCCTCTTCAAAGGACCAAAACATCTCGTTGGCAGCGCTGCGCTGTGTCATGTCCCTGGCTCGCTCCACAGACGCACGGACACGAGAGTTTGTGCTGCGCTCAGACGTGTTGCCATCGCTCATTGGCCATCTCTCCTCCAAAGACGAGAGCATAGCGGAAATGGCGGCGGGCGTGGTGGCCGAACTCTGCACGGATCGGCGATGCCGTGATGAGCTCCTGCGACAGGACGCCGTGCAGAAACTGCTGCGCATGGTGTCGTCCTCGCGCAACGACAGCCTGCGTGCAAAGGCCGTGCATGCCATTGGCGGCATGTGCGGGGACGACCGCTTCTGGGAGATCATTACGCGGAGCAACGGCCTCACAATGCTGGTGGAGCTGCTCTTCAACCCCAACTCGGCCGGGACGCTCAAGTTGGGCGTGTGCAATGCCATCGCAGATCTGGTCGTTGACAGGAACCATGCGCTGTCCTTCCAGCGCGCTGGTGGGGCGCATGCGCTCACCAGTTGCGTGGGTATGCAGGACAAGGACACGGCTGCAGCCGCAGCGTTTGCGGTGGGCAACCTGGCCAAGGCAATCGATGCAGCCAACGTGCAGATTGACGACACCACAATCCGGCGCCTGGTTGCCATGTTGGCGGAGCCAGGGGCATCTTCTGCCATGCACGCCATTGCTGTCTTGTGCGATCACGAGCCGACCAGGCAGCGGTTTATCCAGAGTGGTGTCGAAAACGCACTGGCCAATGCGAGCAAATGCCACGCGGATATGACAGCGAGGCAGCAGGGCATGCAGGTGCTGGTCAAGGTGCTGAAGGAAGGCAACGATGGCGGGCAGAGGCTGGTGCAGCTTGGTGGCGTGGGCATGCTGATGGGAATGGCGTCAAGTGGGCGGGTGGAAGACAAGGAGTCGGCGCTTGAGCAGCTGGAGCAAATTAGCAGCAACCAGGCTGGCCTCAACTCGCTCGAGGGCCAGGAGCGCGATCTGCTGCCAACACTAGTGCAGTCAATGCAGTCCAACCTATCAGCAGTTCGTGTGCGCTCGATCAGCGTGCTGGCTAACGTGACGCGCGACGAGAAAATTGCGCCCTTCGCCGTCGGCGCTGGCGCCGTTGCCGCCATGCTCCAGCACCACGACAGGAAGCGGGTGGAGGAGCTCGACGGAGTGGTCAATGTGCTGCGCAACTTGTCGTGGCTTGACTCGCTGCACGACCTCATCGTGGAGGCGAGCTTCCTGCCGAACCTTGTGGCGCTGCTGGTGTCGTCTCGCACGCAGACCCAGGAGGCTGCCGCTACCGTGGTGGCAGATTTTTCGACGCGCGGCCATCTGCTGCGGCATCTGGTGTCGAGCGGCGCGCTACCCCATATCGTGCAGCTGCTGTCGCGCGGCAATGCCTCCCTTGTAGAGCGTGCCATGAAGACGCTGAGCAATATGGTCACCTATCCAGACGCAGCCAAAGAGCTGCAGGCGTCAGGGCGCCTCGATGTCATCGTGCCGCACATGTCGATGGGCTCGCAAAACACGCAGATGAGCGCTGTGCTTGCCGTTGGCGCTATTGTGGCGGCGGTGGGTGAGCGCGAGAGGTACTTGCAGAACGGCGCGGTGGAGCGGATTGCCTCCCTGATTGTCGCAGGACAGATGCGGCACGATGGCCTCCTGTACACGCTCGGTGAACTCTGTGAGGACGCGGGCGTCAGCGAGGCGCTCGGAGGGCTGGAGGCGCCCTGGGCGCCAGCTCGCGGATGGCTTGTCAATTCTTTGCAGGCGGCCTTCAGTGACCTCGATCTGCGGCAGCGGTGCGCCTTTGTGATGCGGCGGATTGCCAAGGTGCCGAAAGACCATGTAAAGGCCGCCTTGGTCGCCAGCGGCGCCATGTCGGCAGCGCTCGACCTGCTGCAGCAGCAGGAAGACAGCACGCTGTGCGCTGATTTGAGCGCGATGGTGTACGATCTGGCGCTGTGCCGGCAAGGGCTGGATATCGTGTGCCATCCTGAGAGCATCCGCGTCCTGGTCAATCTTTCGAATCACACGCATGAGCCGACACGCGCGTGCTGTGTGCGCCTGCTCGGGCTGGTGATGGCACGAGGAGGTATTTCGCGCATCATCGCTGCCGGCGGTGAGCAGGCCGTGTGCACCATTGGACAGCTTGCGGCGATGCTTGCGACCAACGTGTCATCTGTCGCCCACGCCCAGCTCGCCCTGGGCAACCTCGGACCCATGCCACCCGAAAATTCAGGCAGCTACAGCCGCTATGGCGAGACGCCAGTGGACGGTGCTGCACAGCAAGGCGTGCCGTATGGAGCCGCCGTCCAAGAGGTGCAGGCGAGCGCGTATTGCGAGCGTGCGGGCTCGCCCATTATCGCGGCCGCCCCCGTGGCACAGCCGCTGCCAGCATCAAGCTCGCCGCCGCCGCAGGGGTACCAGGATGCAGTAGCCTACACGCACGCGCCCGTCGTTGCCGCGGCCATGCCCGTCCAGGCGGACCCCCCGCCGGCCACCACGCATGCGCTACAGCCTCCCCCGACGCCCGCGCCGCCAGTGCAGGCAGCACCGCAGCAGCCGACGATGGCCTACACGCCACCGCCGCCCCAACCCCCCATGTCAAGCTATGTGCAACCTCCTCCGCCGCAGCCCACGAATGCACAAGCAGCTTCCGTACAGGCGCAGCCACGGCCGCAGCCAAGTCACCACCAGCCGCCGCCTGCCTTTAATCCGCAAGCCCACGCGGCGGCGCAAGAGGAAACAGTCATGGCCAGCCTCGCGCCGCCGCCGCCAGCTGCTTGGCTTTCAGCCCAGCAGGGCCAGCAGGCCCACAGCGCCTCCTCCATGCCGGAGCGTGCAGTGGCACCCCCTGCGGCTCAGCCGACGGCGATGCCCACACCGCCTGCGCAGCAACAGACAATGGCAGCAGCGCCGCCAACCGTTGCGGCCCCGGCCCCCGAGGCGCCCCAGGTGCAAGCGCAGGATGCAGATGCCGACGGGCTGCGCCAGCTGCTCGAGCAGTTCAAGCTGGTGGATGCGTTGCCCGCGCTACGTGAATATGGGGTAGGGTGCGTCGACGATTTGCGGGAGCTGGAACCCTCAGAGCTGGATGCCCTCTCCCTGACGCCCATCTCCAAGAAGAAGATGCTCAAGCTGATGCTCCATCTGGGTGTCCCCGCCTTTGTGCAGGTGTCTCGTGTTTTGTAATCGCACGCTGTTAGCGAGCAAATCCTCCACGACAGTAGGCCAGTCTTCAAAGTAGTTGAGACGCGAGTGTCAACTGTTTTGCAGGACTCAACTACTGTTTTGGTGCATAGGCGATGCGCGGGGCGGTGAATGCTTTCTTGAAATGCTTTCTTGGTGAATGCTTTCTTGCCACTCGAGGCCGCTCCGGCAGTCTGCGACATTCTGCGGCATTCTGACACCCGTTTTTTGGCTACTCTCGCCACACAGCAACAGCCGCCGCCGCAAGAGCAGGCTGCGGCACCTCCGGCGCCAGCACCTCCAGGCGCATCCCACCAGCAGCCGCCGCCCGCCACTCCCGAGCTGGCCCCTCCTGTGCAAGCTCCGGCCCCGCAATACACACAGATGGGGGCGGGTGCCACAGAAACCGCAGGGATGGCAGCAGAGGCGCAGGGGCAGGCCGTAGAGCCGGCGGCGGCTGCTCCTCAGCTGGCGCCCCCGCCGCAGCTTGCACGAGCTCCACCGCCTGCCGCGCATGCTCCGCCCGAGTATGCGCCGGTGCTGGAGCAGCCGGTCGCGGCGCCTGGTCCACCGCCCGCTGTCCCTGCGTCTTCTGTGCCCGACAATCTCACTGCCCCGCCTACGACTGTGAGTTTACTCTCGTTTGCACGCGCGCTGCTGCCACCGTGTCGGCGCTCCTCGGGAGTCTCCAAACACACTCCTGCGAGCAGCGGGGACCTTTTGAGGATGCGTTGGCAACGTGCAGCGGAACAGCGCATGCGGCGAGTGTGTGCAAGTGTGGTCGACTGTGTCAACTGTGAGCAACTGACATGACGCCTGCAAGCAGGGTGAGGGAGGAGTTGAGCAAGGAGCGGCGGGTGCGGGTGCCGACGCCGGCAGCGTCACGACGCCATCTAGCTCAGTCACGTCAAGCTCAGCGCCCATGGCGCCGCCGTTGAGCCCGCCTAGCACGGTGGCAAGTGCTCCCCTGCCACCCACACAGCTGGACGAGTCTGTCGAGAGCGGCGCGCCGCCGCTATCAAGCCTGCTCGGCGAAAGCCTCTCGCACGAGAGCACTGCGGCGCCACACCTTCCCGATGACGCGGCCGATGTGCAAGACGGCGAGGAGGCGTCAGCGCCCCCTGCCACGCCGCCTGCCAGTGTCACCAAGGCGGATGTTGGTGCATGCCCAGACTTGGCCTGATATATAGGCCTCGTGAGTCTGCTAGCAGCACGGTACGGGGACGTGTGGCCAAGGCCGCCCGGATGCGGAGTCAACCCAAAAGTCCTTACTCCTTGCAAGACTCCTAAACCAGACGGAACGGGGACAGCATAAAGCCTCCCACACCAGGGAGCCTCAACTTTCATGGCTGGTCGCCTTGAAACACACATTTTCTCGGCGTCTTCCGTTTGCATTAAACACGGCAAATGTGCTACCCGGCAGGCACGCGCGGAGAGAAGCGGCCAGGGTCAGCTGGCGAGTTTATTCCGCGTGCTCAGTGTGAGTTGATCCATCTCAGTCTTTTGGACGTAGCACAGCCAGGTCTCGTGGAACTCGCGACCCAGCTTGCACAGTTCCCAAGGCCCGTCGGACCGCCCGCTCTGCCCCAGCGCCTGCCAGCCCGCACCCCGTCACGTGGTCGTTAGCGCACACCACGACGGCGGGAGCGGCAATTGAGTAAATTCCTGCCGCGGCGCGTAGGCATACTGTAGAACTAGAGGAGTGCAGGTGTGCATGTTGGGCGAGCGATCAGCGCGGACGTGGACGGGGATATCAGCTGCGAGTCGTTGGAACGTCCCCGGTCCTCGGGAGTCTGAAACAAAACAGAACGGGGACTTTTTTGCATACTCGCAAGCCCACCTGCGTGATGGCTTCCTCGCGATCCAGCCACTTTACGCACCAGCACCTGCAACAACACGCGGTGCGCCAGTCGCGCGGTCAGCAGCAGCGCGCAGCAGCTGCCTGCGGCAGCGACGGCTCGACGCCCTGTGCGGGGCGGGCGGAGGACGGCGCACCCGTGGTATCGGCGTGTGAGCCGGCCGTACTTGCCCACAAACTTGGACAGCTGCTGGAGTTCAGGGTGGTTTTGGTACTCCTCGCTGATCTTGACCCAGGCCCCCTCCTTGAAGAGGCCGTCGCCAGCTTGGACGCACTGCTCGATCACGTGTCCGTCGAGCTGTGGGCGGGGCCGCAGACGGGAGCAGGTCAGCGCTCGCCCAGCGGTGCACGCACGCACGCACGCACGCACGCACGCAGCATCAGCGCGGTGTGTGAGCGCACGCACGCGCGGCACGGCGCGCCGTGCGCGCCAGCGGCCGCCCTCGCACTCCGCATCCTGTCTCACCGTGACACGTGAGCACATCCCGCCTTCTTCCCTGTCCCCCGCCCCTCCAGCGCCGCGACCAGCCAGTAGGCTGGTCGTGCGGTTGCCCTTCCAAAATTTGAGCGGAGGAGGTTTTGCACGCCTGGCAAGCCTGGCGGGACCAAGAGGGTGCCGGGCAGGACGAGGCCCGGAGGGGCAGGCATGCCCCAGTACGTGGCGAGCACCGTCAACGCCCAGTACAAGCCCGGGCTCGTGGACGGGCCGGCCGGCGGCGCGCGCTTCCGGGCGCCGTCGTCGGTCTGCGAAATACCGCTCGCCGCCGCGCGGCGGGCCTCGGACGCGCCGGACGCGGACAAGAAGCACGCCAAGGCCGCCGTGCTGGTGGCGGACACGGGCAACAACGCGCTGCGGCTGCTGCTGCTGGGAAGCGGGAGCAGCAGCTCGGGCAACAATGCGGGCTGGTGGGTCGGGCGTTTCGCCGCCAAGACTGCGCTTATGCAGCCCCGCGGCCTCTGCGCGCTCCCGGATTCTGTCCTGGTGTGCGACGCGGGCCACCACCGCATACGATGTGTGGCGCTGGACGGGAGCTCCGCGATGTCGTATGCCGGAAGCGGCAGGAGGGGCCACAAGGACGGGCCGGTCGAGTCTGCCCAGTTCGACTCGCCGGCGAACGTCTGCGTGTGCCCCAGCGACAAGTCGATCATCGTCGGTATCGCGAGCACCCCCCTCTGCAACCCGCCTGCTGCTGCTAGCGGTGCGAGCTCGCCGTGCAGGTGCGTGTGCGTGCGCTGAGTCCGCTGACGCCGCGGTGCCGTATCGCTGCCCCCCTCAGCGGACACGGGCAACAACGCACTGCGCCGCATCTACAAGGGCATCGTGTACACGCTGGCAGGCGCGTCCGTGCCTGGCGCGGGCTCGGCAGGCTTCGTCGATGGTAAATCAGAGGTGGCGCGATTTCGGAAACCTACGTGCGTGTTATTCGACAAGGAGGAGTCTCTGCTCGTCATTGACAGCAGCAACCACTGCGTGCGTGTCGTCTCGCCGGACTGGAGCGAGGTCCGCACGTTGGCAGGCGGCCCGACGGCAGGTTCCACCGATGGGCCCGTGGACAAGTGCCAGCTCAGCTCCCCCGACTCGGGCTGCGTGCTTCCAGACGGCACCGTGCTGATGGCAGACAGGGACAACAACAAGATTCGCTCCATCAGCCCCAACATGGAGTCTGTCGGCACGCTGGCGGGCACAGGCGAATGGGGGGCTGCTGACGGTTTTGCCGATGCCTGCATGTTCAACAAACCGTCGGGCCTGTGTTGTCTCAGCAGTGGCGTGGTGGTGGTCGCCGACTCGGGCAACAACTGCATCCGCCTGCTCGCCGACGCCGACACGTCGCTCAATGGCTCGGTCATGCGCTCTGGCTCCCCCGGCAGAAATTACCCAGCTCCTCGGGACAGGGACGGAGCCTGGCCAGTTGACAAGCATGCTGCTCCGCATCACGGTGCAGTGGGCGGGGCGACGGACGCAGGGCAGGGTGATGGCGGCACGTCGAGCGCTCTGGTCTTGTCGCAGGCTTGGGTTGCCTCCGAAATGCGGCACAGCATCGATGATGATGACGACGACGAGGTTGAGGATGGCAAGGAGCATGCGCGTGCGGCAGAGCATGGCGAAATAGAGCACAAAGAGCTGGCGTACACTCGCGCTATGCTGGACTCGTCCGACTCGTCCAACGACGACGAGGGCGCATCGCCTGATGATGCCGGCGGCGTCGAGGCGCAAGAGGCAAAGGCCGCGTGGGATGTGTCGCGACTCATCCATTCTACTGCCGGCCGCCGCCTGCCCGAGACGAGGCCGTCGGCTAGGACGCTTAGCCCATCACACCAACTGCCATGGGACAAGCCTCGCAGCACGTCGCCCGACGCCAGGAAAGCGGCTGCGGCAACGGACGTGGGGGCTGCGAGCAAGAGGAGACGCTCTGGCGCCAGCTATGGCGGCAAGACGCGTACGGGCCCCAGATCAGGGCGTGCTGCGTCTGCCGGCAGTAGCGAGGGGTCTGGAGACGAGGAGGAGGAGATTGTGGACGGTGACAGCTACGCCTCCTTCATGCCGGCGTGCTCGGACTCGATGAAATTGGATCATAATCAAGACGCGCTGGAGCAGACGCTGGAGGCGGTAGCGTATCATTTGCGCAGCAAGTTTGGCACGCTGCGGCAGGCGATGAGCCACCTGAGCAACGCAAGCAACACCAAGGTGTCGAAGGAGGGCCGCTGGACCAAGCAGGGCCGCCTCGTTGGCGTTGACGCGTCCCTCAATGTGGGCAAAAGCGACAAGGATGCAGTGCAGCTACGCGTGGTCGATCAGGCAGCATGGTGTCAGGGGTTGCGGCAGGTGCACACCCTGAGCATCGACACGACCGAGATGCTTGACGTATTTGGTCTCATAGATGTGCATGGAAGCGGAAGCATCGAGCTGCGAGATCTCGAGGAAGCCCTGCGCTCGGCGGCGCGGTCGCGCGTGGAGCGAAGGAGCCGCATTGCATGGGCGGCAGAAGAGGCCAAGCGCGCAGCCAGGCGGTCAGCGCAAGAACAGGAGGCGCAGCAACTGCTCGCAGGCGCCGAGGCGGCCGTGGCGATGCGGGATCCTGTGCTCGCTGCCCGCCGCATGCAGCTCGCGCGCGAGAAGTTCGAGGAGGCCTACCGCGGCGAAGAGATGCTGCTTGACGTCGAACGTGAGCTGGACGCCCTGCAGAAGCGCATCGACAAGTTGCAGCCGGACCGTTACGGCAACTCGGTCCCCACGCCTCCGCGCGTTGGCGACAAGGCTCGCGAGCAGATTGCCCGCGCCTCCGCCCTCAACGCTACGGGGAACTCGAGCATCGCGCACACTCAGATTGGCGGGTATCTGTCCGAGTCTCTCCTCAACGACACCTCAAGTTTCGCAGGGGGGGCAGAGGGGAAGGGCACGCGAGACGGCAACACCACGCTCAATTCTTCACGCGCGCCCTCCGTGGCAGCCGCGGCCGGCGACAAGCGTAAGCCGCAGGTGGTGTATGAGGCCAAGGCTCAACTGTTTCGGCCCTCTGGTGCAGATGCGTCGAGCCAGGAGTGCAGCTACGTGTCGGCCGTGTCCGTGCAGGTCAAGGCGATGCCTGGGCGCTCTTACGCCAAGGACTCACCACCGTACACCCTGTCCATCCTTCGCATGGGTGGCGCCACCGGGCCTACCACTGATGGCGTGAGCGTGCTGGACTCACACGTGCTGGATGGGCACGTCAAGGCGGAGGTCAAGGGGTCGCCCTTCTGGGTGTGGCTGTCGTGGCCTGTGCGCGCCGACAGCGTGGAGCAGCGTCGCTACGGCCTGCGCTTCGCGTCTGCTCGACAGGCTACCCAGGTGGAGTCGGTGTGCCGTCATGCAGCGATGCCTGAGTGGCAGCGGCCGGCCGACTCCATCCTAAAGATCGCAGCTGCCAGCGCTGCCGATTTGCAGTCGACAGAGGCCTCGGTAAGCTTGCCGGCCGACGAGAAGACCTTGTTGTTGCCTGCCGCGCCTGATTTGTCGCACGTGTCGCCGCCCGAAGCGAAAAAGTCAGCCGCCTTTGCCGTTTCGCGAGCTCTCGGCAGCAAGGCAGGTGCTGCTGGGAGAGCGAGACCAGGAACGGGTGCAAACAAAATAGATCGGCAGATGAGGGCCAAGCAAGACCTCTCGCAGGCTGGTGCAGGTGCAACAAAACGGTCGGTGCAACAACTCGAGGACATATTACGGTCGCAGGTGGACAACCTCGAGGCCGCCCTCCACGCTGTCGACACGCAGGGGCTGGGGTATCTGTCACGTGCCGAGGTGTCGGAGGCCCTGCTCGTCCTCAGTGACATGGAGGGGCTGGAGCTCTCGCACGACGACGTCCAGGGTCTAGTGCAACTTGCCGCTCACACGCAGCCCTCAGCAGCCCACGCAAACGGCGGCAGGAGTGCGGGTGAGGTGCATGTGCAGACGTTTGTGGCGCACTTTCGCCCTGCATCCAAGGTGGCCGTCAGAGAGTGGGCAGGCGGCGCGGCGCCAACGGCCCACGAACTTGGGCTTGATCTTGGCGGCACGGTGGGTACTGGCCAAGGGCAAGGCGCGGGCGAGACGTCGCTGGCATTGAGTGTGCAGACGTCTGTCACCATGAGTCAGGCCTTGCACACGTCAGAGGTGGCGCTAGCGGCAAGTGTCATGAAAAGCGCATCCCACAGCACCGCGGCGGTGGGCAAGGGGCGCAAGGCAAGACTAGCGCACACCCAAGAGCAGCCGCACTTCGATGTGTTGAAGATCGCGACCAAAAGCAATCCCAACGGCGACCTGCTCAGCTCCATGGCCATGTCGCACAAAGCGCGCAAGTCGCCTCCCGGGGCGCAGGGCAACGGCGAGCAAAAGCAGCCATCGCACGGCCTGTCTGATGCTGCGCCTTCGACAAGTGCCTCGCTCAGTGCCGACGCACTTGCCCTTCACGCACAAGCACAGAACCAGACGAGCGCGGGTGCAACGCCTGTGCACCGAGCACTACCGAACGGGCCGGGCTTGACAGAGGTGAGCGGGAGGCGGGACTTGGTTGAGGAGTTGGAGCATGTGCTGCGTAGTGGGCGCGGAAACCAGACAGATGAGCAGCTCGGTCCAAACGCTGCTAATGCTCGTCGGAGTAAAGGTGTCAGGAAAACTCTGGGCGGCTCTCCAGGTGCTGACGGCAAGGTGAGCATAGATGCGAACCTACTGACGAGGTGCATTGAGGCCCTGCGCCTTGCGGGGCAGCTCGAACAGCGCACATCGTACGTCGAGCAGGTGCTGTGCAAGTATCAGGATGCCGTGGTGTCAACCGTCTCGCAGTGCGCTGAACGCTGGGATTACACCAACGAGGCATGGGAGGCGCCGGGCGAAGAAGCCTCCCATCGCCCGATACCGCCCCCGGGCGGCAAGGCCCAAGGGAGTGAGGCTGTGCCCGGCGGCCGCGGCAAGGTTTTAGTGATCGGGGGAGTGCGCTACGTCACGGTGCCGGGCATGGACGCGTTGCGCACGCTGCACAAGCCGCATGACCTTCTCCACGATTCACGCCTCTCAGGTGCATCCCAAGTGCATCCTGGTCAGCATTGTCCTTGCCCGCGGCAAGCACGGGCTGTGTCTCTGGCGCTTCCCCTGACCCTTGCGTGCGAGCATGCGTGCGCACGGTGTGCGCGCGGATTTTGTGCAGTGTTATCCGAGCCCTTTTTCTCGCGGGGGCACCGCGGTCGATTCGGGTTCAAGGCGGACGTGGCAGATCGGGTAGCACGCGTCTCGGACTCGCTCACAGCTGCCCTCAAGATCACAAACTTTCCGCCGTCTGCCTCCCCGCCGCCCTACACGTTTGGTACCTCCGTCTCTTCTCCTGATGCGGGAGGAGGCGGAGGGTCGCATGGGCAACTTCCTCTGAAAGGCATCCTAGCACGCTCGCTCGAGCCTGCTGGTGGCACTGCCACTCCTCCGCACGCGCACTCCCCACCCAACCTTGCGCACCAGTCTTCCGGGCGCCCGACTACCCGGGGCAATGTGCACAACGAGGAGGCCCCCGTTCCAGGCGGTCTTGCTGCCGCTCGACCGGGCATCGGCGATGTGAATGAGCAACGATGGAGGGCGATCGAGGCGCTGATGCGCATGGAGTTTGACGCGCACGACGCTGCCGCGTTGGCCACGGGCCGTGCTTTGTACAAACACCTCACCTCCCTGCTGGCCCCCGAGGCGCTGCTCTGCGAATGGCAGATCGCCGACGCGCTCGGCGTCGCAGCCTTCCGCGATCAAGACGCCTTCTTCTACCTCGTTGATAACTCGAGGTCTGCCGCCATCTGATCGCCTCCTCTGCCTGTAGCTATCGCTGTTTCCTGTCCCTCTTTTCCGCAATTGCGCGAGACTCCATGTCTGTAGATCTGTAGAGTGCGTCTCTCAGCGGGGTGAAGGTGTGCGGAGAGTGGACGAGGGGGACGGAGACGGAGGCGCTTTGACAACGTCTGCATGGTTGTGGCAGTGTGTGGGTGCGGCTGACCTTGTGGGGCTTCTGCTACACCCACGTAACCGTCGAGGTGGCGGGCGACGATGTGCCGCTCACCGGCACGCTCAAGCAGGATGACGAGAAGCAGGCGCAGTACCTACTTGTGCGTGTTTGCCTGCCTTCGTGCCTTCGTCCGCCCTCACCCAGCCATCCCGCCGCCCAGAGGTTCCTTCTCTC
>Ga0115006_10000336_pt1 | contig 24974 bp, 6 predicted proteins | sample ArcOceMetagenome_3_FD_88943 | JGI IMG/M metagenome (GOLD analysis project Ga0115006, IMG submission 88943) | Marine eukaryotic phytoplankton communities from Arctic Ocean - Arctic Ocean- Svalbard ARC20M Metagenome | ecosystem: Environmental > Aquatic > Marine > Oceanic | place: Arctic Ocean...
GAGCAAACATCGCGGGCACCAGAAGTCCAAATACTAAGAGCGCAGATATCAGAGGGTAGTCCTGAAGCGTCACCTCCTTGGGTACAGTCTTACCAGTCGTAGCGTCGATCTCAAAAATTACAGGTGCCCCAGTTCGCGGGAAAAATGCTATGTAGCTTGTTGGTGGCATTTCTATCCCATTCACACTTTGATACAACAACCTAAAAAAGCCAACTAGGTAGTTCGAATTCCCTATGCCATCTTCCTCCCAGCCGCGACGGGAAGCAACCTTATGAGTCAATGTCAATTCATCCACTACCTTTTGCACACTCCTGCGAAGTCGGATGCGATCCACCTTGATTGCAGCTGGTCTCTCAAATTCTGATTCAGGGTCAGGCCCAGCGTCGAACTCGGGGCAATACGCGGGTTTTAAGGGAACATTGGCAACGCCTTGCATCGGCACTAACATACCAAACGAAAGCACCTGCAAGAGTTTACGCGAGAGAACGAGGTACCGTACATCAGCAACCCATACATATGATCCAATCGGGATGCTTGGGCCTGAAAGTGATAGTTCAAGCCACTCTTCTTTTGGTCTTTTCGCTCCCCCAGGATGGAATTTAACGTCGAGCAGTTTGGCTCCAGTTTCTTCCACGCCAAGCACCCTAGAGTCAACGAGGCCATCATGGACGTACAACGAGTCCAGCAACTCTCGTCCGGATCGTGGCGGGACGCGATTAGGAGGAATGGCTTGGAAGTAAATCTGCCCAGAGTTGGAGCGAATTTGCACAGGAAGGTTTGACAGTCCAGGCTGCAAGTCGCGTTTGTAAGGCACGAGTACTGCTAAGCTATCCTTTGTGCATGTCCAATCGCGAATTGTCTGGGTAATGTTCCTATAAGTTATCAAAAGCTCTCCATTCACCTCTTCCTCCTCCTTAATGGTTGTGTTGACTTGTCTGAGTGTGTCCACACATGTGTTCTCCACACTATATACTGGTGAATTTGCACTGACGAAACAAATGGCATTCGTAGTTTGCCTATATCTCAACTCAATTGGAACATACATCCCTTCTCTCGGACTAATGGATATGGCAACATCTGCCTTGTCCGTTTCGATCTGAATGGCTGAAAATGTCAAATTTTGGAGTCTGACATTACCCGATTCAAGCATTGGAATGTACAAATTGCGCAACCGTAGGTTGAAAATATTGACATCAATGATTGTTCCTGAAATCGTAAGCACGTTGGGCTGAAAGTTCACAATCTGGTTTTCGTAGGTAGTACGAATACGCGTCAACCTTGTGCCAACATTTGTAATATGCATTGGTGGGATCGTGTGGGATTCATCTTCTGGAATTCGGATGAGAATGTCGCATTGGTAATTATCGTATCTGACACTTTCGAGCCTACTGTTGTTGACTAAAATGAATTGGTCTTCCGCGCAGAAGTCTGTGAATACCAATACATCTGCGATGGCAAGAGCCGTGCCATTTGAAGAAATTCGTGTTTCAATCTTTGCCGGATCTGAAGGGTCCATCGATCCATCGGACACAAATGTCACTTGACATGCGTCTGTTTGCAACACGAACGAAACAGCTTCTCCCAAAGAGTAATTCGTATACCTAGGTCGTATGAGTTCTTGGATAATCCCCGGCAACAAAATCCCCATGACTACAAGGCATGCCAAGTAGAAAACCTGGCCCAATCGCGAGCCTTCTTGTGGGGACAACGACAAGGTTCGAATATATCTGACAACTCTGGCACCCGACTTTGCAACATACATTGGAATGGTGCCATGATGGCGTCGTGCCCACATGAAAAGAAAATACACGCTCAGCATAGATACGAAAAGAATGGGCGCGCCAATGAGGCCGACCATCCAAGACGTATCCGGTGGAGGTTCACACTGATTCCACCTCAAGCACGTGCCTTCGACACAATACGATTCACAAGTCCCGACTTTCGGTCGAGACCTGTCGGGGATTGCTTCCTTGCACTTGCCCTTGCCCTTACAGGCACTTGGACACCAACCGCACACCTCGTCGACTGAATTAACGCATTCCAAACATGTAGCAAAGCGACATACCTTTGGTCTCGATACAACCACTTGCAACACAAAAGTTTCAGTATCACTGAATCGAGGCACCAGATCTTCTCCAGTACATCCGTTGTCGTTGATTGTAACAATCAAAGTCTCAATTCCAGCGAACTGGGGATCTGATCTGTATTCTATATTGGACACAAATACCTGAATGTCTTGCATTCTGCCGGTAGCAATTATATCAGTCTGAGTCGGGTTTGATGAATAGTCTAACTTGGGTGCTTTTGTAATGTTGAATGAAAGTATCCCCCCAGATCTTGATGAAACGGATACCGCCATATCGCAGCCAACGGTTTCCAGGATATCAACATCGACCACCACCATGCGATTAAGTATGCGAGTGATATTTTGGAGGGCATTCATGGGTGGGAGACCTTCAAGTAGGTTTGCTCCCATGGAATCATACATCAGAAGCTCAGGGTAGTTGTTGATCGGCTTCACAGTAATCGTGAATGATCGAACTGCTACCAATGGTGCATGTGCTGACTTCTTGGAGCAGTATTCAAACATTAATTGGGGTGGAACCCCAGGCTCAGGATCGCATGGGAATAATATTCCCTTATTACCAAGGTCATTCACCTCAAAGGTGCAGGTTTCTATCCCGTTGTAGTATTGCCCAGGTGTATACGTCAGTGCGTTTGCAAATAGGATGGCGTTGATTTGCACGAGACTGCCAACAAAAATAAGATAGTTATTTTTTACCAGGCCCAGCGGAACTCCTGCACTCAACACAGATGACCAGAGATTATCTTGGAGCGCAATCTCAGCGTTTTTGATCTCATCGGTGGCTAGCATGGCGCCGCCCAAGCCAACTGAATTCAGTCGATCTAAGCAGTTCTCATTTGTTCTTCCTCTTGAAGCCATTTCCCCAATTGTGCAATATAGGGTGACTTTCAAACACCGCAGGGGAAATACTTTGCAAAATTGCACCAAATTCATAGCTTCCAGCGTGAGATAGCCACCCGCTGGCGTACAAGATAGTTTCATAACGCACTCCTGATGGTAAGGATCGGTTGAAAAAATAGGCCCAAAGATCTCATCACGAAGCACTGAAATGTCGGTGACTTTGACATTCGAGGCAACAGCAATGCTTCCGTTTTGAACGACTGCGCGCATGGCTAAAAGTCCCGCTGCACTGTCGCAAGGCTCGGAGGCACACCCCACTTCATTGACATCAGGATCGCTGATGCTAATGCCCTGCAAAACGACGCTATGATCCTCTTTGATCTCAACCTCCGGGAGCAAGAAGGTGATATTTGGGGCATTGTTCACAGCAGTAATTTCGACGGCAAAACTTTGCACAACAATATTTGGATTCAGTACATCGCCTTTGTAGTTGGCCAAGTCGTTTGACGTTATAGTGAGATATTCCTTCCCTAGATTGTCGGTGTTAAAGTAAGGGTCAGGAACGTAGAGAATCCTGTTCCGTATAACCTCTTCGATCCCCTCCTTACTGCCGGTCATTTCCACGTATCTCTTTGGAATTTGTACCTGGCCGGCAGGATAATAATACCCCAAATATGGGGTTGCGAAAGTCATGTTCAAGAACACCAAGGGCACATCGACGCAAGGTTTCTCCTGTGTTCCCTCCCCCGACCATCCCGAAGGACAATTTGGACGGAACATTGTCTGGTTTGCCCATTCTGAAATCACACGATTGCCCGTGAAATCCCAGCACGAAACTCCCCACTGGACCCTCTGATCATCATCCATGAACTGATTGGGGGGAGCAACCGTACACTTGTCTGTCTTCAGCACAAAAACGCCGTATTTGGCTTCGATTGTTACCTTGATGTTGAAAACAAATCCATTTCTTTTCATCAGGGCAAGAACACGGGGAACATAATCGGGGTCTACCAACCGCACGCTCTTCATCTCGAGTGGGGTGTCCTCGAGTATATGGTACGACAAAAACCTCACTTGGACATCATCAACGAAGACCAGACGTCCAGTGCCCAACTGAGAAGGGAGCACACGTCCTATCAACTTTAGCGGCAACTCCGTGCGATGGGCGATGAAAACGTCGGTCTCGCGCTGGTAAGTTTTTATTGCCTTTGTGGAGACTACAAGCTCCTCCTCAATTTTTGGCAATAAATCTGCCCACTGATAGTCGACTGTGTCGAGCATTTCAAGCCTGAATGCCGCGCCACGATTTCCTGTCGTTCTCGCCCCAAGTGTCACCACAATTTTGTATTTTGCGCCGATGACTAGCATTGAAATTGTCTGACTTACGACTGCATCTACACCGACTGAAGGACTGAGATAAAGATGCTGCACCCCCTCCGTGGCTCCGACATCACCTGCCCAGCCCAAATAGGAAATACCAGCAATGCCGCTGATCGTCCAGGCGAAAGATGCCTTGCCAGGCATTGGGGCAACTCCCACACACTGTACCATCCCGTCATCCGGCACAGAAATGTCTTCACAATCCTCAACTCCTTCGCAAACGAGTGGTTTTTCGAATCCGCCATTCTGAAGCGGGGGGTCGATTGTCACGATACAGGGCTGGTTCACCGGCATTGTTCTCAGATTTGCAGAATCCTCTGTCCATGTGATGAGTTCTGTGAGCGTCTCACCGCAGGAAACATCTGTGTTTGCCGTATCATCTGGGTCTCTTTTGTCAGAAACGCGAATAGAAAGCACTTCTGGCTCATCATCGCCCCAATTAAGATAACTTGTTTTTGGCTCCGGCGCGTACACAAGGACTCTCATTGCATTTATGATGTCCCTAGATTCTCCACGAAGTTTGATGGTTGAGCATTTTCCAGTCCTTTTTGCAGACCGCCTCCCAAGTTTACATCGACATACAAACTGAGCGCCAGACACATCCCATGCACATTTGTTGTCTTTCACGCACGCCGCCGCTGTTTTTCTTGTTCCGCATTCAACTTCGGTACATGTGGGACTGTGGAAAAAATCCAAATTATCCTGTGAGATGCCAGGCAGGTCTTCGAGAGTTGCAGTCCTGACCGTATTGATAAACAAACGACCATGTGGAACGCTCAAAATTAGCGTGAGCTTGCCGAAGCCTTGCCCATCCGCAATGCATTCATCTGAGTCCACATCCTGGACGTTGAGTCCTGGGTCGAAAGCTTTGGCAGACAGCTGCGTGTCCACATTCTCCGCAACTTCAATCGGGTCTGATGCACGTGGAACAGTAATGATGGGTACATTATTCACGGGTATTATGTCAATGACGAATTCTAAAATACTTTCACTCGCTGAACCGTCAAATTCACCTGACGGATCCGAACCGCTGAATCCCTGGTCGCTGACCACAAATCTCAACGTTTCTGTCCCCAGATTGCTGTTGAAGTACGGATTTTCCTCCGACATCTTGTAACGTATCATTCGCATTGCGGAGTTTGAGTCAAGTGGGTAACCGAGGAAGGCAATCGGAGATATGAATGACTTTTCCGCCCCCAAGAAAATTTCAATGAATTCTCTGCTGTTCAGCGCAACGTTGCCTTGTTTTGCAGACACGCGCACATTCAGCCTCGGACATTCCACAAGCCACAAAGGATCTACAACATCATCACCCCGATTAGCTAAAGTCTGGTCTAATTCTGTTCTACATTCCCGGCGTGAAAATTCATATTCGTCGACAACTTTACTCACGAGCCCGCCTACGAGAATAGCATCCCTCTGGCCCTCGTACATAACGGTTTGGAATGGATTATTCAAATCGAAAGGAAGACCCGAGTCGTAGCAATGGCTGGGTAATCCAGGGTGAGCACAATCTTTTCTACATCCTGCTGACTTCTTACCCTTGAAAATGATGCACGGTCGATCATTGACAGCAATAGTGTAAATATTATACAACAGCAGACTTGTGTACTTGTCGAGCCCAACGCCCGTCATCCCGTTATCTGAGAACGTGATGACCACATCATCCAGAAAAATACCTCTCTCGTCAAATGTAACATCTCCGTCTTGAGGTTTTAGTAACTGTCTGTTCGTGCGCTCATAAATTTTTCTGGCGCATCCCTGGTTGCAACCAGCAATCTCGTCCTCACCCATGAAGGCAGGTCCTCCTATGTCGTTTATGAAACATAGACGGCTGCACGGAAGATTGCTTGAACCAAACTCGTCACTATATTGATTCTTGTATTGCAGGTGCTTGTCAAGCTGAGAATGGTAAATCATGTCCATCATCGCGCTGCGGATATCAGGGGCAAATCCTGAGATCCGAACAACATTGTCGCGAAACCCGGATCCCTTTTCAAATGTAAGTGGCCCTCTCAATTCCTCAGGCACTGTCAAGGTCCCAAGACGGGATGAAATTTCCACAGACAGTCTGCCACTTTCATACTCTCCGATGACAGCATCTGGCACAATCTGCAGGCGATAGGGACATTCTTCCTCCCAACCTCGATTTCCGCAGTCCTCCAACTGAACATACACGGGAAGTTGTCCTTGAGTAGACCGTACTCGGACCCACCGGTCATCATACCAAGGTTGCATGCGGATAGGAGTCCGAGCCGCTTTGACAGGGATAACAAATACTGTTGCATTTGCATAATTAAATTCAGTACAAGCCTGAGGACCAAACTCAGTTGTGGCTTCAAGACAGGAATCTGCAGCCGAAATGTCAGCCACCGTGAAGGTGACATTGATAGGATCTCCGCCAAATCTGTTTGAAAATGGTCCTGAAATCTGATAGAAAATGTCCTCGAAAAGAGAATTGATGACTTTCAACGACGTTTGGACCCGAAATACGACATCCTGAACACTACCACCTTGTTGAATCTCTAAAGAGCACTCTTCATGGCGATCTTGTTGATCTCCTTCATCAGTTTCGGTTACTCCAGATTGTCCAGCAAAGAATGAAGTATTTGCCGGTGACCCCATGAAAATGTCGAGCCTGGGCACCACGTCTTCTTCGGTTGAAGAGCTCCGCGCTGCAGCGGTGGTGACAGGTGCAATGAATCTTAGTGTCTCATTCACTGACGGATCAGCTTCAAGACGCAAACACAAGGTTTCGGAACCGGCAAGTTCTTCAAGTACGCGTTCTGTATCCAGATCTGCATAAACCCATTCGGGCTGACGACTGGTGAAGTGCCCCATCCCAACTTTCACCCCCTCAACGTCTTCATGTAAATCCCAGTAAAATTGTTGATTATCTGAGCTTACTGGGCAACGCACGATGCTGACAGGAAAGAACCCTGATTTGATGCATCCTGGCTTCCACGTTGATGTGATACCCTGGCCTCCAGCAAGACCGCCGTCTGACATCGCATCATAACAATCACGTTTGTAGAGGGCTACAACCATTCTGACTCCTGGGTATGCCCGAACAGCCACCATCGCTTCCTTATCCAACTTAAAGTTCAAATAGATTGCTTTATGTCGCAACGGACGACCATCCAGTTTCAAAAAACCGACCCCGTGAACTTGGATCGGGTCCAGGAGGGGCAAGGTTTCATCCACGTACCGCCAGATGGTGGGTTGTCTGTATGCATACGGCTTCTGGGAAAGCACTGTGCAGTTAATCCTCAAGACGTTCACTGTAAGCACACCTTGGCCTGTGCTAATGAAGCTTTCATAGATCGGATTCGAATGCTGCCAAGCATCCGGGTCCACGACATGTGCACCCCTAATGTGAACATCTTGCCCCTGGAAAATGACAGATTTCTTTTCTATGAGGGCGATGGGTGGGTCGTTCTGGATCACTGAAGTCAGATTCACCAACAGTTCATGCCTTTGTGGAATGTTGTACGGAGCTTCGCCGCCATATCCATTGTCATTCACCGTCACTAGGATAGTGTCCGTCGGATCGAAATCATCATTCGTGTTTTCCGCACCTAGATAGTCTAACGTGGACAAGTCATCATTTACATATTGTAGGCTTCCGGAGATTTCGATGTATCGTTGGAACGTTCCAGTGGATGCCGTCCGTATCGCTGAACCAGAGCCAAGGACCTCCAATGTAACGTCCAGGGAATGGACCTCAAAGTCAGCAGCGTCGTCAACGATTTGGACTGCAGGTGATTGAAGCCTTGTAATACGATCCTCCTGAATTCGATATGGAGTGGGAGATGCAGTGACTTGCGGCGCATCGTTTACAGGCCTGATTCTCACTTCGATAGTTGTCGGAGGTACCAGAGAATTTTGCACCTTAAATTCCAGCCTCCTATATCGAATGGGCGGAAAATGCGAGTTCCAATGAGGCGGGGGCAAATACGATAATCTATCGATGCTGCTGATTATTTCGGTCCGTGTACCCACCTCCTGTATTGTGCGAGTTCCATTGCCTGCGAACGTCGACACGCCCTGGGGATCAAAATGCAGCAACTTATCTGCAATCTCCACTCCACCGACATCGTACTGTCCCTGTTCATCAAGGGCTTGGATGACCAACGTCAGTGTTGCACCAGAAGAATCGTCCAGAAAGAAAGATCCAGGTTGGAACTGGCAGAGTTTGTCTGGGCTGTCAATGGGAACCATGTCTGAATTTTCCCAACAAATTTTCTGCTTGTTATTGTATGGGTACCTCTCAACACGACCATTCAACACTTCAGGGTCGATCGATGAGCAGAGCCCTTTCGGCGACCCTGCAGGCGGCAAATCGAAGGGATTCTCTGGGTCTTCCCTTGATTGCAAGCATTGTCCACCTTTTTTGAGCAGGCCCGCAGTCCTCCCATCAGAGCGCACGTCATAGTCGTTCGGAAATTTGTTACCCACATACCGAAAGTATGGTTGACTGCAAGCTTCAAAGAGGCAGCCAGCCTCGGATGTGCACACGCCACCACACACTCCACACAGATCCAGTTTCTCGTCCAACATCCCGTTCGCGTCCATCGTTTTGCTGCTGCAAGACAGCTGGCAATCGTTTTCACCGCCACAAACTTTGCATCTGTCGCACACCTTTCGCTTGGAAGAGCCCCCTTCGATCACTGAAAACTGGCCGTCTTCCCAATGGATGCCTGTGCGTCTGCTAGGGACGTCAATGGTACCTGAACAGTCTGTGGCTTCTGTGATGATGGCATAAAGCCCCTGTCGTGTGTATGATGCTGGGTCGGGAATGGCCACAAATTTGCATTTGACTATTCCGTTCGCCAACGGGGGGGGGTCAACAAACACTTGATCTTTGGGCCAGTGGGACGCTTCACAAACATGATCCGGTTCTGAATTGACAATGTTTGAGGACGCATTCTTGTTCCACCATGCACCTGGAGCATTTTCAGTAGAAGAATACCATTGCTGGCAAGTCGCAGAGAAGGTAGTGTCTTGGAAAACAAAAGGGTTTCCGTTCTGTGGGATAATCTTCCGAGCTGCTTCCTGAGCGACTGCCATGCTGAGAGACAACTTTCGAAATGGAGGTGGGACTTCCACGCCCCCCACCCAGTGTTGGATTGACACTGGACACGAAGTGGGGTGCAACGGCCAATGTATCCCGAACGCTGCTTGTAATTGGCCGTTCGAGAGGCCATTTGCAGTCTTGACCACTGGGTATGCGACTGGGTTATATTTCCAGACAACTGTGGCGAGATCTACGTGCTGTTCTGACGACCACTCCTCCATTACCGCAATCACGTCGCTGCATTCGTCAGATGGCAACACACTAGTTTCGGCAGTACTAGTGCTACCAGGCGGTGGCTTTGCGATTTTTGAACAGGTCAGTGAAAGCAATTCAGAGTCGAACTGTTGCCACCCCGCGGAGGACATGGCCGCTCCAATGAGTGCAGAGGTACACATATCACGGACCACGTCGGACAGCGCCTCGAAAACATTCTTGATAACAAGGATCTCTTGAGCCTCGCTTAGTTGTTGCCTACGCTGGGAAATATCAGGAATTTTGGACAGCTGCCTTCGCGCCATAAGAGTAGCTGCCTGTAAAAGCGCGTCCAACAGCACTGGAGGCGCTCTGGCAGTCGACACTGATTGTCCAACCTTGCTTACCAGAAAAAGACAGGAAACAATTTCCTCCGCTGAAAGGATGCTTTGGTGGCCAACCGCTTCCTCCATGCCCTTAAGGAGCATCATACTCGCTGGAAACTGCAAGCTCGATTGCATATACGTTCCACCCCCAGCGTTTACGGCTTCTGCGAAAGTATCAATGAGTCCCTTTTTAAAGTCGCTATACTGAAGGGACAATACATTATCGATGTTCTCCTTCAGAATTGCTGCTGCGATTCCGGAATGTTGCAGAAGCTCAGAGCACATCACCAGCAAATGCGACATTTTAGCATAGTCTTTCGAGAGAAATGCTTGCCGCCTAGAGTCGTCAAATAAGTCAGCGAGTACCTCGTACTTCACTGCTTCTTCCTTTACGAGGGTCACCATTATCTGCGCGCTGAATTCGGCATGTGCACCATAAGCATCTATGGCGGAGACGTAGACGGTGAGAACTGCACATATACCCCCTGGAAGTGCATCATCTGTAGAACACGGCGCTTCTGCAGCATTGCGCTCTAACAAAGGAAATTTTGCCATAAAAAACGGGTTCTGTCCCCGGGGGCTGATATAAACGTAAGATGTCGAATTGCCAATGCCGTAATAGAATGAATACCTGAGAGGCAAATCCTCTTTCGAATCCTCAACGCGGGACGCCTCCAATGTGAATTCTGTGAGGAATGCTTTGCCACTGCGGGGAGACGTGAGCAGCGCTCCGTTTCGAGGTGGGAGATTAACTTCAAGCATTAGCTCCGAGAATCCACGTTCCCGCCAGACATCACCCTGCAACGACAATTCCAGAGTTTTGACGGTGATCCTGAACAGATACCGGACGCCGGGCGCCATCATTTCTGGCTGAATTGCAAAGTGCATCAGGTCAGGATAATCGAATACGGGGATGACTACGTGTGACTCGCTGATCAGTGGATTTGTCAGATCCATACCCTGCGCCAGCTCGGTCAGTTCAATCCTACAACCAGGTTGTCCCCTTCGCACGGGATGTTCGCATTTGCCTGCCCATGTCTCCAATGCCCTCTGCACACTCTCTCTTGGGATGGTGCTCTCCAGGACCAACATTTCGCCTGGTCTCAATTTGTCCGGAGGGATAACAACATTACGGTCAGATTCTGTTTTGCGCAGATTAGCTTCTATCGTTCGTCCGAATAGGAAAAAGTCATTTGATTCAGAATCTTGTCTCCGGACACTTATCCTTCGAAATCCTCTGAATTCATCAACCACATCTTGCTCGGGATCTGTCGCGTAGTGCACATGCATGGTCAAGTTGAACTCGAACGTATATCGATCTTCCAGCTCTACACTCAGAGCGAAAAAGTCTGGTCTATTACAACACGGAAAGCTTGCATCCCTCGCCTCTTGTGATACGGGAAACGGCCCCCCGTCTGCAACAGAGTTGTTAAAGAAGCACTTCTCGACCACCCGGTCGTCCGGCGCGGTGATGTCAGTGTCTTTTCTCCAGTACTCGAGTGGGGTCGAGCTCGGCCACTTGCGACAATTCCACATATAAGTAATATGCGCTGAGTCTGGAATCAGCCCCAGTTCAAGACTTTCGGCTGATAGAGAAATGCGAACTGGAAATGTTGGTTTGTTGAACCCTATGCCTAGCAAGGTGACAAATGACCCATCCAGGTGAGGGTAGACCAGCCCATCTTTCCTTTGCTCAGCGATAAGTATTTTCAGAGAAGGAGCTGGTGCCTTGATAAAGATCAGCGAAGAGTCTGAACCGTTCTGCTTCAAGTTCGTCTTTTTTGCATTCGACATTTCAACGTCTACTGTTGCCTCGTAGTAATGTCCGGGCTTCAAGTGACTTTTCGGTAACAACAATGCAGCACTACGGGTCTCGACTCCAATCGCTTCAAGGTCGATGGTGTTCAACGTTACGTCTTCCTGGGGTCCTGCCGCACTTTGCTGGTCGTTCAGAGTTTTATGTGTACGTGTCCGGGGCGCTCTTTCAATCAGCGACCACTTCACGGATGCCAAATTGTTCCCATCCTCAAAGGTAGAGTACTCTAACCGGGACGAGGAAAGCAACTGGCCCACGTTGCTCTGGAAGGGCCGATCACTGCATGATGGCTGTTTGCAACAAATCCTGTCATCGGGGACCACAATGCTTGCGAAGATCGTGAGATCCGAATCTGCCCGGATTTCTACGAGGCTGGGCATGTCAATCTTGACCTTCGGGACAGGCGTCCAATGAAACTCAGTGTCTCTTTGAGCAACATAGCTGATGGCAGGGCATTCCCGAGGATCTGGGTTTTTGCACCTGTTACACTTGTCCTGTTGAAAAACAGTTCCTTCAACATCAGATTAAAATGGCAAACACAAGGGCACGAAAGCTGCATGCAATCGCACTCCCACTCGCATGTTTGCGGTGCTGTGATGGCACAGATGAGCTTGAGAACAGGAAAGCACTATTGCTGAGCGTATTTCGCAAGCATCTGGTCCATCTACACCCAGACAAAAATCATCAGACAGTCCACGCATGTGACATATGAGACCTTGTACTGGGCGCAAATAGTAGGATATCTATCGGCATACACCTGCAAGGCACAAACTAGCGTCAGAATAATACCAGTTGCCAGATGAAATCAAGCAAGGACGACACAAAGTCGGCCGAGAAAAACCGCACAAGATACGAGTAATCGCACTCATATAAACCGTTTTTCCCGAGCCTGCCGATTTTATGGGGAAAATCGGCAGGCTCGGAAACCTGCACTTTTCGGAAAAGAGTGTTTTTTCAAGAGAGAATTTGAAATTGTCCTGTTTCATTTGAAGAAAGTTCAAATAATTTGAAATTAAACATGACAATTTGACTAGTTTCGGGAAATCTTAAATACGCACTAGCGCAAAAGTGCTCCTTTGGGACGGTTTGAGTACGATTACTCAGATCTTGTGCGGGAGGGAGAGGATTTCATCGTTACACTAGGTAATCAAGGAATGCACGGTTCATTGTACTAAGCGTTGTACCTTGCAAGTTCTAGCCATTGTGACGCACGTGATTTTTTCGCCTGGAGGAACGGGTTCTGATGCGCCTAGAACAGTGACACCTTCGCCTGGAACAACGACACCGTCAAACAAATCATTGTTGCAAACGCTTTCGCTGTATGCAACCTACGCAGCAATAAGAGAAATCAAGGGACGCAAGGTACATTCACAGCATCACCGTCAATCAATTTAGTCGTGTCTTCTATGTAATCCAAGTAGAAGAAGTTCGTCGTCTGCAGAAACCATGTGAAGAGATTAGGCGATGCCACATCGAGTGTGTTTTGATCGCCAGAAACGGGGATGCCAGTGACGGTACCTTCAGCGTCGAACGCGACCGACTTAGTGTAATAAAGAGAACGTTGCGCAGGCAATAGCCAAAGGTGTTCCCGCTCGTTCATGGCGACAGAATTCAAGCAATTCGCGTCAATGCATTTGCTTGCTCTCATCCCCCACCTGTAGTCAAGTGGACGCCCCCCCGAGTAATAGCTCGCGCTGCCACTCACGCGGACACGGGTGCACTGGGCTGAAGTTCCAGGTGCTATGATTTGCGCCACTGGGCGTGGCTTTTTAGCATGCGGCACCGGATCCAAAACGAATGTCCCTTGAAGAAATCGGAACCAATTATCTCGGGCGCCAAGCGCAGCGGGCCGGAAATCGTAGAACGAATCAGATGTGCATGTGGCGTTGTAGGCCATGCAAACCATCAATCTGTTTGCCAGCACGTATGTGACCTGAGCATTGTTCCCGAAAAGAAGTTCGCTGTTGAGAAAGATTCTGGCCGCACTGACTTCACCCCCAATCGAACGTCCTCTGTTCGTATCTAGATCAGTCTGGATTACAATGCAGGTTCCATCATCAGTGAATTTGGCACCCGTTACAACCGGTGACTGGTCACCATTGAAAGCCCAGGTTCCCATTGGCACGCGCTGGCCAAAGAAGGTGAATGCAAATGGAATTTCACCGTATGGTGCCAGCATCATACGGCAAGGTACAACAGAAGGCTCCCATTCATTGGGACACTTTCGCACATAGAGAGAGCACGTCCGGGTTGAGCCTGCTATACACTGGTCAGCTGGCATGGCCGGCGAAAAACACGTCATGACGCAAACTTCCTCCACAGCCAGGCCAACAGTGATGTTCAAGCACTGCGCCTTTCTGAAAAGGGGCCCGACCGGTGGATTCCCCTGAACTTGAAACAATGGATCGCCGGTCGTGACTGCCTTGTCGTCAAAAGCATAATCTTCTGGCGGGGTCCCAAATTCACATTGCGCCTCCTTCACGGCGTCAATGACCACAGATGGAATCCCTCGGGCGTTCGTGAAATCTAAATCAGAAAAGGGGAGGTCCTTTAAATAAAGACCCTTTATCTGCACGAGAGTTCTTCCCTTGCTTGACCCAAGTTGTGGAATGCGCTGTGTCGTCTCAAAGAACGTGAATTTCTTTGCATTGCTAGTCCAGATGGCACCGTTGGTAAGTGTGAGATCCAGCATGCCCTTCACACGACTGTCGAGTTCCGGGGTAATGCACACGCAGACGGAGCTGTTAACAAAGTACGCGTGAGTGCTGGACAGGATTGCACCACTATACTTGTCAACCCCTGATTCGAAAAGCCTCCAGCGGCATCGGATCATTGTTGAACCTGTGTCCACAAAAGGCTGGCCAACTACAGTTACAAGCATACCGCCTACAATATGTGCTGTGCTGGGAACAAGTTGCGTAATCATCGGAATGGTCGTGTACATTACTTGAATAGAAGTCATTGTGTATCCTGCTTCGTTATTAATTGCAAATTCTTCCGAAGTCACGTTAGGATTTGTTCTCTCGCCGATTGCATTTCCTAAATTTTGAGCAAGGACATTGTATCGGTCGAATTGCGTGCCATTTGCATCTATTCCACTTTCGTAGACCACCGAGAAATAATCAGCCTCCGCATCACGCCCTTGACCAGAGGGCGGGGAAAAGGACGCTAACCCAAAGACTACTTCAGCATCCGCAGTCATCGTGAACAGGTCGGAGGGATCTGGCTTGAAGTTTTTGATTTCAGACTGAGTCAAGTACTCGTATCTGCCGCCGTATTTCCCTTCATTATTAGGGTCAAAGTGCAAGAGGAAGTGTCCGCTGACGTTGTGCAACATACCATACAGGTTCCCTGTGTTAGGGTCAGCCTGTAATGAGGTTAGCACTCCTGGCAGCTCGCGGCTCCACATGTGAGCAGGCGGATCTGCATCACCTACAGCTGCCGCGCCTGTCCTCAACGCAAACAAATAGCCCTGCTGTAGCTGCCTTTTGGTGACGGCATCAACGCCCGTCTTTACACCGCACGCATAGTACCTCTGCTTGACAGAGTCGAGCGCCGCCAGGCCCGGGGCTATGTGAGTGTAATCAAGCTGCAACAAGTTTTCGAAAATCAGCTCGACCTTGATCGTACCTTGGCGCGTGTCGGCGAGCACTTTGACCATAAAATGTTCTCCGGATGAATAGGTAATGATCCCGTAGATTTTGGCATCAATGCGGTTATATTGGATGGATGTGAGAGTGAAAGACGTGTCTGTCCGTCCACGCAGGACGCGCTGACTTATGGACTGATTCGTGACATAGCTGAAAGGGGTGACGTAGGCGCTTGCGAAGCCATCTTCCGCTGCGGCGTAGTAGTAAAATTTTTCGACCGAGTTCCATGACGCCACGCCGACTGAGGGGTCGCGCCCGCGAACTTCTTCGACGGGATCGGCTGCATCGTTAAGCACCCGCAACAGATCTGCGCCTTCCTCGCCCGTCACCAGCATCAGGCGGTGGGTGCCGCCGTCGCCTCCTACGACCTTTCCGATTCCGGCGAAGGTCGCGCCCCGGACGGTGCTCGGCGCAGCTGCCAAAAATATAGCCAGCAGCCAGCTTACCAGCAACGGATGGGATGTCGGCAGCACCGCACAACTGCGAGCACACGGTGCCGGCGTCTTGGCGCGCCGTCGCGGGCTGCTGCGCCCACGTCCACTTGCGGTGCTGCAGCCCGACCCGGGACGATGTGGACTGCAAACTGAGAAGCCCGCCCCCGCTGTTCCAGCCACCCAACCACAACGGGGCAGATAGGCGTGCGTGCGTCGACCGCGCTCCCGGGTGGGGCCGCGTGCAGCAGGCCCGCTTGCGTCAGCGTCAGCCGCCGCGGCGGAGTGCGCGTGCGCGCTGCACAGGGCGGCCGGCTGCGTGTGCGGGTGGCGGCGCGCAGCAGCCCGGCCGTCGGGCTCGGGCCCGCCCCGCCTGCGTCGGTGTCCCGCTGCGCACGCGGCGTCTCCGCCCGTGTCGTGTGCCATGGGAAAGCCCACCAAGGACGCTCGGACAACACTTGGTGCAGAGCCGCCGACGGGCACATCAACCACGAACAGCCCAATCAACCCGGAATAGCTCTCGGGAGGGAGGGTGCGAGGAGGGAGGGTGTCATGTCGGCGCACGCGGATGCGCAGGCGGCGCCTGCTGCGGCCGGAGGGGGCGCGGCACGCCGACCAGAGCGCCGGCAGTACTGGCTGCGCGGTTCCGTGTCTGCCGGCTCGCTGCTCATGTTGGTGGCGGCGGTCGCCATGCTCGCGCGCGAGTCGCGGGACGCGGGCGGGCTCCCGCTGCGCGGGGAGCTGGAGCAGACGGCGCTGGCGGGCGGCGGGACGCAGCAGCTGGCGGAGCTGACCTTCTACGAGAAGTTCATGCAGCGGCTGGCCGCCAGCGCCCTGAACTCCAACGCGACGGGCGCGGGCGCCGCAAACGCCACCGACTGCCCCGATGGCGACGTGGAGTGCATCCCCGTGGACGCCACGCGCGTGAGCGCGCTGCAGATCGCCAACAATCTGGCCGAAGACTGGCTCGTTCGCAGCCCGAACGACGAGCACCCGTACGAGTTCTGCGGCGAGTACACGGACCTGTCGGCCAAGGAGCTGCGCGAGTGCTTGAGGCACCTCATGAAGCCCATCGAGCTCGCCCGAGAGGAGCCGATCAGCCGCAACAGCACGAATGCCACGCTGGAACTCGCGCTGCGGACCAACACGACTTTCAATGCGTCCAACGAGGACGGCTGGAATGCGTGCTACGAGGCGTGGGAGGATCAAAATGACAAGGACACGTGTCTGACCTTTGTCTCGAACAAGTTGGAGGGCGATCTTGCATTCGCGTGCTCAAAGCTCGACACGCCTGAAGAGCTTGCCAGGTGCAGGCGGGTCCGGGGGGCCGTTGACAACATCAAAGGTCTTATTCTGCGGCAAGAGGTCGTGCCTGCCTCAGAGACCTCGAACGCTACGGCTGTCAAAGCGCAAGACAGGGCGCAGGCAATCATGGAGATGCGAGCATCGGAAAATAAAACAGAGGAGGCGCTGCAGAACATGAGTCCTGAGCTGCAAAAGATGCTCACAAAGACCATCGAGATCTCAGATGAGTCTAACGACAAGTTGACAGCAATGGAGCAGTCCATCAACGCTACGTTCCTGTCGGGTCCTCAGACGGTGATTGACCGATTGGGACCTAAACCGGGGCCTTTTGGTGAGCTTCCCGGGAAGGCAGAACACGAGTACATGGTTGCCAGAGCGCTGGCTGCGAACCAGTCTGCGGCAGCAGAGGAAGCTGAGGCTGCTGCTGCCGGCACCTCGGTGAATGCGACCAAAACTGAAATGCGCGCCATCATCAGGAGGAAGTACAACGGCGCTGGGGATGCTGATCGCGCGCTGCGGCTGATGAATTCGTCTTCATCTTCCGGCATTGTCAATACAGGGGCGACAGCAAACGCGGCTGCCGACGAAGCCCAGGGGAGCGCAAAGCTGGCGTTACCTCAAGGGAACCTGCCGAAGCGGAGAGCTGCTGGTCTTACTTCATCACTGCTGCAGGTTGATAGCGGAATGCAGGGCGGCAGAGGGCTGGCGGCGCGTGTGGAAGGTCTTGTGCAGCTGGAAAAACTGGCAATGCACGGCAACTTGGGCGATCTGGACGCCATCATGGATGGCACTGTGCAAGCGCAGCATCCCACCGTGACGCCAGCGCAGAGAGCCGACGTCAAGATCGCCATGGCGTTCGGCGACGACGGCTTCAAGTTCTTGCATCATCACAGCGCGGACAACGATGGCGAGCCCACGCTGCACATCCTGCCGAGCTCGGAGGTCAGGTCTGCAGCTGATATCGCCTCGCAGTTCAACACAGACTCTGTGCCGGCGCTGGTCAACTTGGCGGATGACGGCACGGGCAGCGAGACGTCTGGAAACATTGACCTGTCGTCAGTGATGGAGAACAATGCTCCCACGCCACACGTGCCACCACCTAGGGCATTGAAGGACAAGGCACGGATAGCCAAAGAATTCAAGGACGACGGTACGGGGGAGGTGGCAAGCTCATGGTTCGACAAGGCCAAGCGCGCGGCACAGCATGACGAAAGTTTCGACAACACGTTCAAGAGCATTTACAAGAAGCTCTTGTCCAAGGGCAAGGGCAATAAAGACGAGATTTCTCGTCATGGCACGGCTGCGACTGCTTGGCGTGTGGCTGCAAATACAGCTGCTAGTGTTGAGCCAAGGGCTGTCAAATGGGCCAAGAAGGCGAGGAGCCGAGGCGGAAGGCAGCATGTATCTGCCACAGCGGTGCACAAGCAAACCGCGGTAACCAAGGAAGAGACAGACATGAAGAATCTGTGGAACAAGCTGCTTACAGAAGAAGCCGCTGCAAAAGCAGCAAAGCACCAGGCACATGTCGCCAAGAAGCAAGCCACCTTAGCTGCCCTCAAGATCGAACAGCAGGAAAGGGCCAAAGAAGAGGACGCGAGGCGCCGGGAGGAAGCCAAGTTGCGGCGAGATGAGGACAAAGTGCTGCGCGACAAGCGTGAGGCGGAGGCTGCCAAGAAACAAGCCGACTTGCTCGCGCACAAGCTGGCGGAGGACAAGTTCGTCGAAATGCAGGAGACAAAGAAAGCGGCCAAGGTCTTGCAGCGTAAGAGGGCGGCAGCCAAGGAAGTGGAGCAAGAGACCAGGAAAGCCGCGCGGCAACAGGACAAAAAGTCAGTGAAGCGAATCAAGGCTGAGCAGGCGCGAGAGGACGCGCCCAGGAATCAACAACCCCCGACAGTACAAGCAGCGAAGCAGCAGCGGGCGCGGAGACTAGTTCCGGCGGGTGCCGGGTGGCCATCTCCTCCTGTCGAAGCGGCGCAGCGTGGCTCTGGTTCCGTGCATGCCGTTGCCAAGCACTCGGCGCGCGGTAGCAGCAAGATTGAGGCGTCGCACGGTACAGGCTCGGGCGGGCATGAGGAGGCGATGGAGGCGATGATCGTGGCTACGGTGAAACGGCTAGAGGACAAGGCGGAGAGCGAGCCTGTGGTCACGCGGCAAGAGCGGCGGGAGCAGCGAGCGGAGGTGATGGACGCAAAGAAACTGCTGCAACAGGCTGCCTGGCTCAGAGAACATCAGGGCCAACGCGCCGCCAAGCGCCCGTCTCAAGGGGAGGAGGAACTTCCGGTAGCGGCAGCGCACAAGCATGGAAGCATACAGCGGTCGCCGGCAGCGGTGCGCGCCGTCAGGGCTCACGCGCAAAAGGGCGCACAACCGGCTAAGATTGGGTCAAGCACATCAAGTCCTGCTGTCCAATCGCCAGGTGTTGCACAGGTCGAGGACGTGCGGCGCCAGGATGGAACGGCGCGGGATGGCGTCATTGCCAGGCCTGCACAGCCTGCACACGCCGCTGAGCAACATGTACAAGGTCAGCAGCTACACCATGCTGAGGGGGGGGCTGTCGATGCCCGTGCGCAAGCGAGGCCTACGGGCAGCGGGGACCAGAGCACTATGCCTTCGGGCACGCAAACCGTGCCAAGTTCGAGAGAACAACAAGGACGCGCTGCACCGATGTCCGCCTCAAATCAAGCACAGACGGCGCATTCGACGGCGACAAGCGTAGAGCAGAGCACAAGCGTACGCCAGCTGCTCCCAGTGCAGGGCCTGCCGCGGCAGCGCGAGAAGCCGAAAGATCGAGTCGCTCCTGCGCCGATCAAGATGCCCCCTGCCAGGTCATTTGTTCATGCCCTCGGGCGGCAGCAGCGTGAAAAGCCGAGGGATGCCGTCGTTGCTGCGCCGCATGTGACGGCCACGCGAGATGTGCAACCGACTGCCGACGTGGCGACAGCTCCGCAAGTGGCGACAGCTCCGCAAGTAGCGCAAAAAGCATCCGCGCCCTCCAAGCATTCTGGTCTTTACGGTGGGCTGTCAAGTGCAAAGGACATGGAGGCGCAGATCAGGAAAGAGAATGCGGCCGAGGACGCCAAAGTCTCAGATCTTGTCAAGTCCTTGACTGCGGGTGATGATGACGATGACGGGCTCGGTGACGGGCTCAGTGATTCGCTGCGAGGCTTCAGCAACCTGCAGGATGACAGCAAGATCCAGAGGCTCAGGAACGACGACATGTCGGCCGCAGGCATCACCGTTGCCGCACCAGCAGAGGCGCCGGCGGACAGCAACGGCGATGGTTCCAATCTGGGTGATCTCTTGGACCTGATGAACCAGCCGCAGCAACCCGTCTCGTCAATCAAGCCCTACCAGCTTGACAGCCATCACTACTCGGCGCAGGTTGTCCAACTTCTCCTCGTTTTCCGCCCTTGCTTGCATGTACTGTCGAGAACAGTAGGGTTTGAAGGTTTAGGGTTTAGGGTTTAGGGTAGCACGAACCGCTTTGTCGTGGGGTTGACATGTGACGATTGCTGTGGCTATGCGCGCGCGGTTGAGAAGAAGCCCTTGGATGGCATCATGCAGGACGGTACAAGCAAAGCACATGCCGTCACGGATGTTGCCGACGAGGCCCGCAAAATCCAAGAAATGAACAAGCGTAAAGATGTAAGCGCGTGTTTGCCCCTGCGCGGTTGCCTGCGTTGCTGCTGCTTCTGCTGCTGCTGCTGCTGCTTCCGCTGCCGCCGCCGCCGCCGCCGCTGCCTTGCCCGGCACTGACGGTGATTGCGTTTTGTGCTGCAGGCTGAAATTGCGGCGCTGCCTGGGGCCAACGCAATAAAACGTCTGCAAAAGGTAGATGCCGAGCTTGCACGACACAAGAACGGCTTGCAAAAGCACCTTGCCTTGGAAGCCAAGGTGTGCCATGCCCAGCCCTTGCCCTGCCGCCTGCTGCGCAGCGCTCATTGTGCGCTGTCTGCTCCCACTTCTCTTACGTCAACATATAGCGCATGCCCTCATCCCCGGTGACCCAGAGCCGACATGGCGCGATACGCAACGCGCAACTGCCTGTCCGCATTCACGACCGCCCGCGCGCTTGCTAAATGACGCACCGCTGAATGGCATGCACACCTTGTGACTGACGCGAATGCCGTGCGGTCGTAGTACAAGGCGCAGGCAGAGGCAGCGCAGAAGAACATGGAGAAGCTGGAGACGGACAACAGCGGCATGTTCGGTCTGCTGGGCGCGCTGGAAGACGCGGGGTCTGCGGGAGGCGCCCTGGGGAACATCATAGCATCTGGTCTCAAGGCCGCGCGGGCGCCAGGTTCCAAGATGCCCGACGTCAACAAACAATTTGCCCAGGTGTGGCAGGCCAACAAGGCTCCAGCCGCCAAGTGAAGACAAAGCGAGAGCGGTGGCATGGGGCCAGGATGGTCTGTGCACGGGGCTCTGCATTGCGTGTAACGTGCAATGTTACGGGTATGCAGTTGGTGCTGCAGCGAGACCCCCGGCATGCGCATCACGTGGCCTATTCTTTATTGATTCTTGCGTTGGTGAACCATGACCATACCGGACATGGGCCACGACGTGCCTGTGTTTTTCTGTTTTTTTCTGTCCATTAATATATCACTGTTGAATGTTGTTCATCGCAACGCGTCTGAGCCAGTCCTGTGTTTTGTGCCAGTTGTGCTCGTGCCTGCCACCTTGACGCATTGTTCAAGTCCTTACCACTTAGTGGTGTGCTCGTGCACATGCAACCGTTATGGACACTGTCTCCTACAAAGTCTCCCCTCCTCTCTTCTCTCTCTCTCTCTCTCTCTCTCTCTCTCTCTCTCTCTCTCTCTCTCTCGTGACCGCTAGCCACAGCATCAGCACCCCGAGCAGCTACAAGATCAACGAGCTTGTCGAGAGAATGCAGCACGACACACCTCAATGTCAAGACATGCCTGCATAAATGGTGCAGGGGAGGACGAGGGAGGAACGTTGCTTATAAAGATTTATGCACCTGGTACAAAGATATAGGCACCTGGTGCACTTAACAATAACACGCGCAGAGTGTGACCAGAGTGCGTGCCTGCCATTGCTGCCTACTCGAAACCAAGCCCGCTCTCGCAGAGCAGCATACATAACACAGGACACGACTAGCGCTACAACTACGGCTCCCTGCGCCATCGTCCCGCACGTAACACCGCACACGCTCGCGCACTAGTACACAGCACCCCGTTGACGTTTCCCAAATTCCGGGCCCTCTTTTTGCAGCGGTCCAGTCTCCCACAAACCGCCCGCACGATCGCGCTCGCGGCCTGCAGACACAGATCAGACGCCCTCTTTCTCCAAGTGCCTCTCGAAATCCTTGGGGTTGCTGAAACCCAGGGCCTTGATGCCCGCAGCACCCACCTCATCGGCTTCGGCCACGGCGCGCATGGCGAGCGAGCTGTGTGGCGCCGGCGGCTGCACCGGGTCCACACTGACCTGCTCGTCAGACAGCACGGCATGGGCCGAACGCTCTTGCTTGTGACTTGTGAAGGGAATCATGTCATGCTCGCGCTCCCAGGTGTCACCCTGCCGCTCCTGGCGCCTGAGGAGCGACTGCGAAGACAGCAGGGCACTTGGATGCGACTGGCGCTCAGACCCCCGCGAGCTCACTGCTCGTAGACCCGCAGTAGATTCCCATCTGCCGTCCTCGGAGAGCCCCTTGTGGACCAAAGACGAAGCCCCGGCGGCGGCCGATGCAAGGGGCACCAGCGTCAAGCCGTCACTAAGCGCCTCCTTCTCCAGTTCGCTCGGCTTGTCCGACGCGCGGACCGACGGCGACATGTCCCCAGTGTCTGCAGTAAAATCTGCCAGCTGCTGCGCGCGCGCAGGTTGCAGCGCGTGCGCCGCGTCGGCAAGCTGCGTCTCCCTGCCACTGCGGACCTGCTGCCGCAGTGAGTCGATCGGCCGCACGCCGTGCGCCTGGTCCCACGAGATGGCCGACGTGATCACCTTGACGTTGCCTCCCGGCTCCTGCCGGCGAACGGACAGCGGGTACGACATGTCTTCCTTGGCCACCATCTCTCGTTCGTACTCCCTGTGGAGCCTCTGCATGCGCCGGTCGCGCTCGGTGGCCGGTGCCCTGCTGCGTGCCTCGGGCCGCGGCACCTGCACGTCCTTCCTGGGGCGAGCCTCGATGGGTTCAGCATTCTCGAGCGCAGGGTTGACCGGCAGCCCGCGCAGCGCGGGCATGGCATTGCTGGCTTGATCAGGCTTTGCAACCTTCGTCGATGCCAGCGTGTGCAACTGGGCCTTGGCAGCCTTGAGCTGAGCCTCCGCCGCCGCCTCCTTCTGCTCAGCAGCAAGCTGCTCCTGCAGCTCCTGCTTGGCCACCTGCTTCTCACGGGCAGCTTCCACCTCGAGCTTCTTGAGCTTATCGGTATCGTCAAGAGCACGCGGCTGCGCCTGTGCGTGGGCCCTGCGCGCTTCGAGACGCTCACGATCCTCGCGCACACGATCCTCGCGGTTCTCACGGCGCTCCTCGCGTTCCTTGCTCTCCTCTTGAGCTTCCTGCGCCTCCCGAGCCTTGCGCTCCTCCCGGGCCTCCCGAGCTTCGCGCGCCTCCCGAGCTTCGCGCGCCTCCCGAGCCCTACGCTCTTCACGGGCCCTGTCCTCCCTGCGGTCCTCCCGGGCCTCCTGGCCCTCGGTCTGCACGCGCTGGTCCTCCCTGCGCTGACTCACGGACTCAGACGAGTGGACCATCTTGGCGAGACCTGCCAGCTCAGGGTCGGTGCCGTAGGCAGAGTCGCGCCTCTCGGCATTGAGGACGAAATCGTCCTTCTGGCGCTTGGCCTTCTCCTTTGCGTGCAGCGCCATGCACCACGAGACCTCGTGGTGGTAGAAGCAGTCCATGTCGTAGTCGTTTGCGCCATCCATCGCCAGCGCCTGCTCCTTCTTCTGCGCGGCGCTCAGCCCGTCCGAGTGGCTCTTGACGTCCACAGCGCGGCTGGCCGCGGCGCCGCCGTTCTGTGCGTTGCACCACGCCACGGTGTGGGTGTAGTAGCAGTCGGCGCCCACGGCTGCCTTCCCCTTGTCCTGTCCCTCGTACAGCTCGCCCTTTTTCATGAAGCGGTGCGCCCAGCGCGTGTCGACCGCCAGCGACTCCGTCATTTCCGCCGGATGGTCATCGTGCACCTCGTCGTCGGTGCAGCCCTCGCAGCTGCGGGACCGGATATTCTGGCCGAAGCTGAGGACATGCGAGTATGACAGCAGTTCCTTGCGCGCACGGTTGTCAGCGTCCCCGGACTCCAGGACACTTCGGCCCGCCGCGGCGACGTCGTCGCGGCTCACCAGCGCCGCGATCGCCGCGACAAGGAGGACGACGGACGCGGCGGCGCCCAGCCTGCCAGAGCGCAGCACGGTCAACCTCTGCGAGCCCGCGCGGACGGACCTCACCCTGCGGAGCGCCAGGGTTGTGCGCCCCCGCAGGCTCCCCCCCGTCGCCCAGAGCGCCCACAGAGCGCCCACAGAGCGCCCCGGTCATTAGGACCGCAGCGCGTGCATCTCACCTCCTAGCCCCGAGCGACACAACGCTTTCGCTTTCGCACCGCGCACACAGCAGACCCCGCAGCGTGCGACACACCTCCTGGAGGAGAGCGACATCACGCCCTCGCCCTGCCGCCTTGCTTCCCACAAATAGAGCCCCAGAGGTTTGTTCGTGGTAAATCGAAGTTCGTGGAAGCTTTGAAGTCTCGCACCGCACTGCGGTGAGCACCGATCGCTGCAGGCAGCAAGCAGAGACAACCAACCGTCCTGAGGAACGAGGATGCTGCGACGGCCAGCGACGCGGTTGAGCATCC
>Ga0115006_10000337_pt1 | contig 24955 bp, 20 predicted proteins | sample ArcOceMetagenome_3_FD_88943 | JGI IMG/M metagenome (GOLD analysis project Ga0115006, IMG submission 88943) | Marine eukaryotic phytoplankton communities from Arctic Ocean - Arctic Ocean- Svalbard ARC20M Metagenome | ecosystem: Environmental > Aquatic > Marine > Oceanic | place: Arctic Ocean...
CACACACACACACACACACACACACACACACACACACACACACACACACACACACACACACACACACACACACACACACACACAAACACACACACAAACACACACACACAATATTATAAAGAACTAGAAGACATATGCATAATATGCATTATGTGTGTGTGTGTGTGTGTACATACACACACACACACACACACACACACACACACACAAGCATCAGATGCACCTTTCGAGGAATATCATCCACGTGCGGCCGCATCCGACGGCGTTCCTCCACCGGGTCGTAGTCTCCCTGCCATATAATAATATATATATATGTATATATTGTGAGACGGAAAACATACGCTACGCACACACGCACACACGCACACACGCACACACATACAAGACAACCTGAGTCTCCATGAGCAGTTGTCCTTCCACTCCTTGAGGAGGACCAAAGTAAGCAGCGTTACCCATATTGCCCATCGAGGCTTGACGATTGCGCGCCCGCGCTTTCGCCGCCTCTCGATTTACCAGGAAACGACGCTCCACCTGGTGTGTGTGTGTGTGTGTGTGTGTGTGTGTGTGTGTGTGTGTGTGTGTGTGTGTGTGCGCGCGCGCGCCCTCGCCTACACTATCGCCTACTGACCCTGTGCCCCGCGCCTACCGGGGCCAGCTCTGGCCCACGGGGTCAGTGTATGTATGTATGTATATTTAATAAATGCGTGGCAATACACTACATCATATGCGTGCGCGAGCAGGAGAACGGGATGCAGGTAGTTGACACGGGCGGGCAGAGGCGCCAGGGTTCTTTGCGAGCAGAGGAACATATCCGCACAGCACCTGGGTGATTTCGCGGCCGTCAAGCGTGGACAGCGTCGGGGACATGAGGGCTACGTAGTCGCGGAGCTTGTGCTGCTTGGCCACGGGGTTATCGCGCATGTCCAGGATGGTCATGTTCATGCACGCATCGTCGCCAAAGAGGGCCCCAATCTCTTCAAAGGACGTGATGCGATTCATGCTGAGGTCCAGACGGTCGAGTGCACGGAGCATGGCAAGCTGCGACGGCTGCGAGATGTTGTTCTTCTGCGCGTTGAGCACGCGCAGCGAATCGGCGATCGTCAGGAGCGTTTGCGGGCAGAACATGAGCGGCTGATCCGTCGGTAGGCGCTGCGCTTGCACGTGGAGCTCTTGCAGATTTGAGCACGACTCGAGCCCGCGAATCTCTTGAATGGCATTGCCGCCGATGAAGAGCTTCTGCAGGTTGTACAGAGGCTCGAAGTTTTCCATGACCTCAATCTGGTTGTCCTGCAGGTACAGGTGCGTGAGGTTCTGGGCGAAGTCGAGGTTTTCGATCATCTGGATCCTGTTGTCAGTAAGGTAGAGGCACTGCAGGTTGAGGCATCCCTCGAGGCCCTCGATGACATCAATCTTCTTGTCGCTGAGGTTGACGTGCGTGAGGCGCTTCAAGAAATTTTTGTCCTCCTCCTCCTTGCGCCGCCGCTGCGTCGTGGCGCGCGAAATGACGTCCAGCGATATCCGCACCTGGGAGAACCGGGCGCACGTCACGCGCAGGCGCAGCCCGCTTCACCGGGGCCGCTGTGCGCGGGCGCGCCCCGCAGCGCCATTCGAACGAGGGCCGTTGTTCCCGGCACGGAACAGACCAGCGCAGGGGCCCGGACAGCCGAGAACACGCCCCCCGACCCGCAGGTTCCCGTGCGCTCTCACTCACGCACTCGCTCACACACGCACGCGCCGTGCCACGCCCTCCCCGACGCCCGCGTCTCCACACTCACCATCTGCGGTTTCACTGTCCGTTGATCTTTGTTCGTGGGCTGTTGGCAAGTTTCTCCTCCATGGGCGGCGGCACACCGGGGCCTCACAGCCGAGCGCCAGACGGCCGGGCCGCGCAGGGACCGCGGCCGCCATGACCCGTCGGCCGTAGCGGCAGAGAGTGCAGGCGGTCCGCGCCCCCCAGAGGATGGCTGCCCATCAGGCGCGGGCCTGGCACAGGCGGCACCCTGAGGCCGACGCTGCGCTCGCCTTCGTGCTCAGCGGCGCGGACATTCTGGCCGAGGACGAAAGCCCGCACACGATTGAAAGCCCACTAGCGCGGACCATCTCGTTGCAGGATCTGCATGCGGACATGCCGAGGATGCGCGACGACAGCCCGTCGCGCAGGGGAGGTGTAGTGAAGGGAAAGGGGCACGCGCGCGCTCTGTGGGCTCACCTGAAGCACGCCCCGTGGCTGAAAAGCGTCCAAGACCAGAGGTAGGTCGCTGCACGGCCAGCTGCGCGTGGCCGTGCTGCCCACGCGGCGCCACTCTCGCAGCGCTCTCGACCCCCCCCCCCCTGCAGCAAAGCAACCCACACCTCCTGACGCCCTCGCTCGCTCGCTGTGCGAATGGCGTGCTCTCATGTCCGCTCCACGTGGGCTCTTCTGGCAACCCGTGGAACGACGTGGCCAGAACGGGCCTCGCACTCATGAAGTGCCTGAAGCGTGCCGAGCTGGCCGCGGGGGAGAGCCTCTTCCACCAAGGCGAAGAAGCCCACGGACTGTTTGTTCTCGTTCACGGCAGCATCTCCCTGTACTCGATGCACTCACGGCAGGGTGAAGAAATTGGCGATCATCTGCCCATACTACGCCATGGCAGAACGCCCGGCAGCCCCACGGACACTGGAAACGCCCGGCAGCCCCACGGACACCTAAAAGCCATGCATCAAGTGCGATCGTTCGCTACAAAGATGGAAGTACTGGAAGAGCCTGGTGCCTTGGTGGGAAGTCCCCACCTGGCAGACAGCCTCCTGAGTGCATCATCGCCGACGAGTTTGGGCTCGCCCAGGGGTTTCTGTAACGGGTGTACAGCCACCGCAAACGTGGACTCAAAGTTGTTTCACTTGTCGAAGGAGGATTATCTTCGCTGCGTTCAAGACAACCCCACTCGCTTGATGCAGGAAAAGCTGGAAATGATGGAAACCATTCCGTTGTTTTGCAAGGCACGCTCTACCTTGAGCAAACAGATCCTCGAAAGCATTGCTTCGGCCATGAGCATGCAAAGTTTTCCAGCTCACACCACGATTGCTTCCCAGGGCGATGAGGCGCGTCTTTGCATTCTCATTCGAGGTCTCTGTTGATGTTGGTGTCTCGATGCTTGTCCAAGCCTCTTGTGTGCCGTGATGTTGCGCTTAGCTTTCCAGTCCCACATCTCCCCTGCCAGTGTGCATTTGCTGGCGTAAGTCACCGCACTGATATGCATAGCAACAGGGAAAGTCGAAGCGATGGAAGCTGAGGTGGACTTGCCAATAGAGGCACCTGTGCCCCAAGTTGAAGAGGTGGTCATCGTGCCCCCAAACCAGAGAGAGAGGATCGGGAACCTGGGGTTGAGGCGGAAAGCGGCAATCAGCACGATCCCAGAATTATCTTTTTTTGGTTTGGCTGAGGTGATGTCAAAGCAAGCGCGGCTGCGCCACACGTACGTATGTTCGGTGCCATCAGAAATCATCAGCATCAACAAGGAGGATGCGCGTAAGATGATGTATTCGGGATGGCTGTCGACGTCTAGTTCGGACATGGAGCGCATGGACGAATGGCACAAAGCGCGACTGGATTTCATTGCGGACACAAGGGAGACTGTGGATAAGAAGTGGGGACTTGCCGCTGTTGCGCACAATCAGGTGAAACCCCCATGGAAACGCCGCGAGCCAGCCTTTATCACCATGACGAGAAAGCTCTGGGGTAATCCTGCTGGGCAATCGGGCCTGCCCATTATCAGCGACAAGTTTCCAGATCCTACGCCAAAGATTAAGGCTGCCGTAATGAAGAGCTCGTATGCAGAACCGAACAAGGATGACCTAGTCAGCTCCACAGAAGCCCTCCTCGTCGCGAGTATGCGGGTTCGTTTGAAGCAACCAAAGTCCGTCAATGTGCATGAATTTGCACTGACGCCACTTTCTATGCAGAAATGTGGTTTTGTTCGAGATGTTGCGCGATGGTTGACTATGTAAACATGCGCAGCTCAATCCCGATATGCCACTGAGGCTCACAACCAAAACACCAATTCCCAAGCCGCGGTCGGGCCTGCGCCCCTGGGGCGCCCAAAATGTCCCTGGCACAAATACACTCATGGTGCCAACACCGGTCAGAATTCCGATGCTTGATCTGCACTTGGTGCGTCAAGCAAGGAGAAGAAATGGTGCGCTCTCGGAGAGACATGATGAGCTGGCTCGGTCATTGAAGCAAGGTAAATCGTTTTGGCGCAGACATGTAACTGGCGCTTCGCTAATTCAATTGATGTCAAGCATGCGGTTGATCTTCTGTCAAGTATGCCCAGCTCATAGGCCCAACGCATGGGCGTTGTAGAGTCCAATGTGCCTGATATCGCGTGACTCAGCACGTTGCAGCGTCTCTAGAGGGTCTGAAATTTCTTTGATCACTTTCCTCCAGCCATTGTGTACCGCTACCGCACGGCAGACGGTGTGAACAAAGCTGAGCACTTGCACCCAAGCACCGCTGCATCGAACTGGCCATCAGATGATGGCATCTCAGCAAGGCCAAAAGCACCTTGGGAATCTCTGTCAGGCGGACAATCACAGTGGAGGTGAATTTTCTTTAGTTTCCTCTTTCTTTCACGCAAAGGCAATCATGCGCGCATGCACTCACGTGCGCTTAAGCACACATACACTCCCGCACACGCACAGGGTTCTGACGCCGGTGGCCTCATTTGCACGAGCCGCATCAAATGATTCTCCGACTTCCGTCCCCGCAACAGCTCAAGACGGAGTAGACCTGTCGGACTTGCAAAGTGAGGATGAGTTTGTGTTGCGCCAAACAAGTTCCAAAATCTTTGAGATCATGCAAAAGAAAAACGTCGACTCGTATGTCGACCGTGCCGGCGGTTTGCCGGGGGCTTCTGCGAACCTGCTCGTAGTAGATGATGACCCACCACTCGGTGAAGAGAATGGTGCTGAAGAAGTCGGATCGGAAACTAAGGGCAAAGTGGCGGCTTTCCAAGCAGAAAAACCTGAAGTGGAACAGGTCCTTGCCGGCAGCGCGCCGGCGCGACGTGAGTCAGAAGATGCCACCGGATTCTCGCGACAAACTCTCATGATGGAGCAGGTTGTCGATGAAAAATTGTCTGCCGTTTTGCTTACATGTTACCAGGCGCCTTCTTCCTGTTGCTCTACCCACACCTTTCCTGCCCTACTATTGGAAATCATGATTTGATGGTGACCAAATGCCTTGCCTGCACCGTCTGCCCGTCCCTCTGCTATTTTTCTTGCACCGTGCCTGACTGCCTCGGCGCCCTGCCTCCCGGTGCGCATAGCTCAAAAACGTGACAGACATGGCGCGCAAGCTTTCAAGGGACTATGACGAAGATAGCAACCAACCCAAGCTTTTCCTCAAAATCAGCGACGTACATGAAGTGCAGGGGCTGTCAATTGAAGAAGCGATGAAGATCATTTGTGAGGGCATTGACATTGGATTCATGGCAATCTATGAAGGAACTGACGTCGGCGATGTATCGTCCGGTATAGCAACTGGGTGTAGGTTTTTGGGCGAGTGAGCTTACGAGCACGTGTTTTCCACATAAAAGTCCTGGGAGCACAATTTGATTGAATGTGTGCGCGAACTCTTGTTGTGTGTGCGTGATACGCATATCTTCAAGACGTATCCAGTACCGTACCGATAAGTGGCCCACATGATTTACTTTTTGTTTGTGTTCATGCAGTGGTGATCAGCTTGACCACCGCTGAGGCCGGAGCCAAGGCATATGAAAAGGCGCAAAATGTTGGATTCAAGTGTACTCTCTTGTCAGAAAATCGGTACATTCCTGCATGCCGTGCATCCTCGTGCCATCGAACCTAATGCCGCCTGTGCCGCTGCTGCGCCGCCACCTCTTTCGGCACTGGTGATCTGCGCAACATAATTTCTGTGTGTGTGCGTGTGTGTGCGTGTATGCGTGTGGGTGACAAATTTTTTCCAGGTACCGAGAATTCCACAGTGAAATCCAGTGGCAGTTGCAGGCATTGGATGCGCCAAAGACAGACCACGAGAAGCAGTACGCGCCCCCCGCGACGCAAGCGTCTACAACATCAGCCGTGACCTCACACACATCACGCACGAGCACCCATAGTGGCTACGCAAATCACAGCAACAGCTATCATCCCGCACACATTCGGGCTCGCTTTGGGTTTGGGGGTCCAGGCTCGCAGAGCGAGCGAGGCGTGCGCAGTATGGAGCCTGGGCTGAAGCAGGCGGTGCAAGAGCAAGGACATACGGATGTGTTGCAACGACGCATTGGTAGTCAGACTGCGAGAGAGCTGAGCAAACGAACTATCAGGTCTTTGTTTATCTCCCCGCCGCGTTGACGATGATGAGCGCGCACGCGCGAGAGACAGCGAACGATGAGAAGCGCGAGACGAGGAGAGAGAGTATGAGTATGAGTATGTGCTTGTGCGTGTGCGAGAACGCGTGTACACCTGCCTCACAGACGATATACCTGACCGTCTAGTCTGTGCTCTCCCTTCTCCTGAACCCACTTCCTCCTCTCATGTACACCCCGGCTCGCCGTCCCCTAAGCAATTATGATTTCGGGAAGCATCGACAAGATCCTGGGCAGTGGCCCAGCGGCATGCGACGGTGTGCAAGCCCTCGGGATACCAGAGGTAATAATGTTGAGTTTGTGCGGCCGAAGAAGACCTTGCACAAAGACCCGCTTGTGGAGAAGAACATCCGCCGAATCTGGGCTGCTGTCCTGCCGCACATAGAGTGAGTCTCATCTGCGACCCAGATCACATTGTGCGGCGAATCCTGCAAATTTTTCTCGAACTTTAAAGTTGGAGAGAGAAGTGTTGAATTTCCAAATATGAGGATGTGACGATGGTGTGTGCTGCTCGCCCGTGGTCGTACTGGTCATTGGTCCGTCAAAACGTGCCCGACTGCAACGTCCGCATGCCTAGAAGGCCCTCGTTTCTTGTTTCTTCAGGCGTATTCACGGCGCTGGCTAACTCGCGATCTGTCCTGTGTCTTGTATTCATCAGACAATGTACCTTACCTTCGTGCTACTCGCACCCCGACTTGCCCCCACAACCTCAAATACCCCCGAAACAGAGTGTGACCGAGTCAATAGGCGAAGTCGAAGGCGAGGGCAGAGTGTGTTGGCGAACGCCCTCTCCTTCGACTTCGCCCACTGTCCCTGCCCCCCGCCCCTCGTACCGCCACTTAGCCACAAGGCTCGGCGCCCCGGATGGGTCACACGCCCGGGGGGGCACATACGCGCTTCCCCTCCCCATCTCCGCGTGCCACCGGTTGATGCCGCAGAGCAGCCCTCCCGGCTCCCGGCGGCAACATGCACTGGTTGTCCCGGCTTTTTTGGACGAGTCTGACCGCTACTCACTAGCGCACGCGGGGGATGGGCAAGTGATGGGCAAGGAAGTTGGCCAGGAGAAGCAGCGTGCGCAAGGAGGAGTGGGGCAGGAGGAGCGACGACGCCGCAGCGGTCGATGTTCAGGTCGACCCTCAACGCTGCCGTTTTGGCCGTAGCCAGACCGACCTTGCTCTTCAGGAATGCCGCCCGAGCTTCCGGCGGAGCCGAAATGAATCGCAGTGTTGTTGCGCTAGCAGTGCGCTGCGGTCTCGCGGTGGGCCTGCCGAAGAGGAGACGCAGACACTCGCCGTGCATGTGGATGTGCTTGTGAGAGGACGTGTTCTGATTGTTAGCGTGCTGTGCGCGATAGGCATTGATCTCGCGCTGCGCAGCAATGTGCAGAGTTGCATCAAGGTCTCGGGTGCCGCTGTCCGGCGCTGGCCGTGGCCAACACCGACTGTGTGTGGGCGGTTTATTCAACAACAAACAGACCGTGTGTGAGCGGTTTATTACAAACAGATCCGCAAGAGCGAGCAAAGACCACCGCTGCATCTTCGGGCTGCAGACCTCGTCCCACAGCCCCGGACCCCGGTGTGTCACACGGCAACAAACAGACTTTGTGCCAAAAAAAAGTTCTGACCTTTTTTTTTATAAAAAAACCGCGCAGTCCGTCGGACCGCGCGGACTGGACCGAGGGGGAAGTAAGGAGCGCATACCGCTCCGTACTGAACCGCGCTGGGGCACTGTGCTCCATCGCGCACACGCGAGGTGCCTGGCTCCCGGCGGCAACATGCCGTGGTTGTCCCGGCGCAGAGCCCATGGGGAAGCATCGGGCACACGAACGAGCGTGTAGGGCATGGAGCTCACACATGCGTCTGTCGACGTGACTGCAATGTCCCTCCCAGCCGATCGCTGGGAGGGCGAAACGACGGCGGTGGGCGATTATCAGCCGCAAACGAGCCCCCAGAGCCCGCATGGCCAGGAGATGAGCCTCGGGACGGTTGCGCAACATTTGATCGATGAGCGACACATGTGGATATCCAAATGCATTACCCAGGGGTTCAACGTCCTTGAAGGCGACTTCTCGTCACAGATCGAGCGCCTCGTGTCGTCGGGCACGCCGCTCGAGCGCATCAATCGCTTTCTGGCGCCGCATGGGCCACGCGGGCTCTTTTGTCTTCTTGGAGCAGGTGCGAGTGCCCACAGCCGGATGGGTGGCTGCGTGATCTATTGTGTCCATGGCATTGACCTTGCTCCCTGTATCATGTGCAAACTTTGGCGATGACTAATTCTGGAAACCCTGCAGTGTTCCCTGAGGAGATGCGCATCGTTTTCGATCCGGCGGAGGTGCAGGACTGGCCAGTCAAAAAGGTATGAGAAACAGCAGGGTCGAATTTGTGTTTTGTGCTGTTGCTGCCCGTTGCTATCTAGTCATCTTGCGCGTTCAAGCACACTCTTACTCTCATGCGCTCACTGCTAGGTCCTCTACTTCGTGCGCATCAACCGCGAAGAGGCAGCTGTGTCGCCAAACATAGCCAAAGATGTAATCATCGGGCAATTCGCCTCCCATGCCATAAAGAGTTTCTGCCTCATGCTGGATCGTATCTACGGGCCATTGCTGCCGAAGTTGACCTTCCCAGCAGACTTTTCACCAGACGACAAGCAAGCTTTCTTTTCAGAGCTCTCCAAATTCTCCATGACAATGGTCGATGTTGTGCAAACAATCGAATGCAGGGTCAACTTTGCAAGGGTTAATCCGGGTGTCCGTGAGCATAGTCTCCAGCTAATGGTCATGAAGACATTTTCAAATTCAAATGATATGCCATTTCATTTACCGCAGGAGGAACTGCACCATCTTGAAGTGGAGGTAGCTGGACAATGGCTGCCGGCCGTTGAAAGGGAGCTGAACTTCGAAGATCCTACTCTGCATTCCATAGACGATTTGAGCCCGGAAGCACCCCTAAACTACTGGCGTGATCGTTTGGCACATCTGAATTCGTTGAATGAGCACTTTGAAAGCATGGAGACGCGCGCGGTGGTGAATCTCTGGGAGAAGTGTCTGCCTGAAAAAGCTTCAGCCTGGCACGCTCTCGAGAAGAGGCTTCGAGAAGGGACGCAAGAAGCAAATGACAACGTGAAGGCCCTGACAGGTCTGCACAAATATTTTCGAGTGCTCTACGACGGTACCCCCAAAAAAATCAGCGAAGAGCTGCTGACGATATTTTCAAAAGTGAAGATTCAACGCTATATGTCTAAGTACCTGCAAAGAGACGAATGCATGACTGGGTTGCTGGTCAAAATGGTAAATCAGATGATCATTAGATGTAAAGAATACCTTAAGAACAACGAAATTTTGGAAGAGGGGGAAGACCAAGTTGCAGGAGAAGAAGATGAAGGTGCAAAGAACGTTGATGTGCACATGTCAGTCGTCCGGGTCCCCTCTGGAGGGATGTTCAGCCGCACGACCTCTGTAGCGTCTCGAGTACAGGAATCCTTCAGCAGAGTAAATTCGATAGCCAGTGTCGCCCAAAGAGGGCAAGGCAATGCTGCAGCAGAGCAAGAGCCGAAAACAGAGGCGCCCGAAAAAGATATATGGAGTCAAGACACTGATTTGCTTCTCAAAAGAATTGAGGAGTGCATAAAGCTGAATCACATGTGCCAGCTGAGATATCGTGAAGTCAAAAATGAAACGTCGAGCCATCTCAAAGAGCTACCCTTTGCATTCGATGAGAGTCAGATCTTCGCAAAATTTGTGCATTTTGAGAAGCGACTTGAAAAGCTGCAGGAATTTTTCAAGACATATAAGCTATTTGCGCTCCTCCGTGAGCAGCAAGACGCCGTGCTCCAATCAATCTGTGCCACATTCTTCAAGGTGGTCGACGTGATTAAAGGACGGTCTTACGACGTATTAGACATTACTGCCACAGCCTTCGATGCTGAGTTTGAAAACATTCAGCTGGTAGTGGCCGAGCTGGAGCAGCAGCTGCAAGATTATATCCACGAAAATTTCAAGCACATTGAGAGCACTGACCAGGCGCTACAGTTGCTTTCAAGTTTGCACGCTCTGATGCAGCGTGACAGCCTCAAGCCATATCTGAGCGCGAAATATCTGGATGTCTTCAATAACTTTTCCCACGACTTGGACGCCGTATCGAATTTGTATGAGACTCAAAAGGACAATCCTCCTATGCCGAGAGATGCGCCACCTGTGGCTGGGCGCATCGTTTGGGTGCGACACCTGCTGAAGATGATCGAGGTGCCCATGCATAAGTTTCGCGAGCATACGGCACTGATGATTAGCAGAGAGTCCAAGTTCATTATCAAAAAGTACAATCAAATAGCGCAGGCGTTTGTGGCATATGAAGTTCTTTGGGGAAGAGCTTGGCAGAAAGCAGTTGAAGCCGCAAAGGTGAGCATTAATGCCACGGTGATTGTCGTTCATCCAGAGGATGGAAATCTGTACGTCAATTTCGATTTGGCTCTGCTTCAGGTCATGCGAGAAGCCAAGTGCATGCGACCCTTGGGAGTGGACATCCCAGAACTGGTTGCGGACATGATGCTTCGTGAGGCCACGATAAAAAACTATGCAGCTCGCCTCTCCTTCCTTCTGGACGACTACAAACTCTTGAAACAGCGGATTGTGCCAGATCTAAAGCCCCTGTTCGTCCTTCTTCTCCAATCTTTGGAGGATGCTCTCGAGCCAGGACTGAGAACAATAACATGGAGCAGTATCCAGCTCGAGGAATACATCCAACAATTATTTGAAGAGATGTCGAAAGCCCGAGCCATCATTGAGCAGTGCCGCGATCTGTATGAGAATCGAGTCGTGAGCAATCTGTCGTTTATCTGCAAACTCAACCTGGTGCGTATACCTGACAAGCTTGTCACGACCGCCAGCTTCATTTCAGCGCAGGCGGAGACTATCAAGGCAGGGAATTTCACATTGAACCAAAAGAGCATGGAGATTGAAATTGCCGTAAGTGATATTATTTCGTTCGTAATCAAACCTCATCAGCGTCCGCGAGCAATCGCTATGATAGAACAGGGAGGCCAGGACGTGTTAGTGACGGTCTGGAACAAGCTGTATTCAGCAGTGCTATCTTGCTTAAACAATTCATTTGAAAAGCTCAAGGCTCGCATCAAAATTTCGTTTGCATCTGGGCTCTTGACATTGGCTCAGCCCTTTTTCAAGGTGGATATTGAATTGCTACCTCCGCAGGTGAAGGCAAGTCCCAGCATTGACGATGTGCAACACGCAGTGAATCGCACTGCCAAAGCGATTCTCAGCGCCATGAAAATTACCCCATGGCGTTCTCTCACAGAACAGTCGCTCGAAAGGATCTTCAATATATCTGAGAGAGTGCTCAGGAGCATTGAGGTCGTGCGCGGTGTGCTCATGTTGACGGGAAGCATAGAAAGTACACGGAAAAAGGTGATGGAGCATATTCAGCAATTCTATGCCTACGAATTTCTCTGGACGTTGGACAAGAAAGAGCAAGTTGATGCTTTTCTACAAACAAGTCCTTTGCTCGCAGACTATATTCAACGCTTCGGGGAGTACGAGGAGATGATCAGGGAAATTTTTGAGATTCCCAACATCACGAATATGGGGCCAATATGCCTTTCGAACGAGCTGGTCAAATTCTCATTGAAGGCGCAAGTGGACGCCTGGAAACATGCATACACAAAAGAGCTGATGAAAGATGCTCAGTGGCAAGTGCAGAGGACGAGTGAATTTATTAAGGACATGAAAAAGCGGCTGGATTCAAAGGTCCGTGATCTTGACGAAGTGCGCACCGTCTCAGAAACCCTGCAGAAGATTGTGCTGCTGGAGACGGAGGTCGAGCAAACATTCAATCTTATCGACAATTATTGCCAGGTGGCAAAGGAATTTGGACATCCCATGACCCCAAGTGAGGAACAAATGACGGTCAAGGTTCGCGGTGAATGGAAGAACTTGCAGAGGCTCGCAGCACTTGCTGGAGATCGCCTGTTTCGTACTCAAGAAAACTTCAAGAGAGACTTGCTGCGCGCTGTTAAGAGCTTTACCGATGAGGTTGAGGTGTTTTTCAAAGATTTTACCCAGAATGGGCCAATGCTCGAAAGGCTCGAGCCCACAGAGGGCGTGAAGCGAATGACCAAGTATCAGAAATTGTATGAAGAGAAAGCTCGAAAACTCAACGCATATCAGCAGGGCGAAGATTTGTTCGGACTGCCCAGGAAGAGCTATTTCGAACTAGAGAAGATCAAAGCGAATCTTGTGCTTGTGAGCCAGTTGTACACTCTGTACACCAGCTGCGTGAGGTCGATGGACGAGTACAAGAACATGCCTTTCAAGAATCTGGGTGCCAACGTTGCGAGAATCTCAGAAGAGCTCAAGATTTACTCTGCAAAACTTGACAAAATTCCCAAAGAGCTCATGCTGTTCACCGCCTTTTCTGACATGAGAACTGCTATTCGCGAAGTGTGGGAAAACATTCCCGTTGTTGAGGACATGGTTAAACCAAGCCTCCGATCTCGACACTGGCGTGACATTGCAGTGGTCACTCAGACTGTCTTTGATACCAATTCCTTTGCCTTCCCTTTAAAAGATGTCATCGACGCTGGTGTCCATAAGAATCGCTTCAAAATCCAAGAGATATGCATGAATGCCGATGAGGAGCTCGCAGTTGAGGAGAAGTTGGAGACAATTGCTCGGCAGTGGCACTCTGCGTCTGCCACGTTCAAGAATTACAGGACCTATGGACCTGTGCTTTTTGATGTCCCGGCTGTGTATGCACTCCTAGACGCATTCGAGGAAACGCAGATTCTTTTGCACAGTCTCTCAGCATCCAGGCATGGGCTGCCCTTTAAAGAATCGATCGACGAACACCTCAAGACGTTTACAGAATTTCGCGAACTGATGGACATTTGGTTCGGCGTGCAGCATGTGTGGTGGTACGTGAGTGTGGTATTTTCATCGGATGAGATCAGTAAGCAGCTGCCCCAGGAGGCGCAGCGTTTTTTAAATGTAAACAAGATCTACTTGGACCTGATGCATCAGGCATTTAGCCTTCGCTATGTGCCTCTTCTGCACGAAAGGCGCGAGGAGTTCCGAAGCACATTAGCCATGGTGCTGGAGGACCTTGAGTATTGCGAGAAGCATCTTGCAGGCTACCTGGACTCCAAGCGCGACTCCTTCCCTCGACTCTACTACATCTCAGACAAGGTGCTCTTGGAGGCTCTTTCACAGACATCGGGACTCGATTCAATCGAGGACGGCGGGGTGCTGTCGCTCTTTTGCAATGTTAGCAAATTGGTGCTGGCGCAAACACAAAAGGCGGGGAAGCAGCTTATTGAGTCAATCCAATCGCAAGAGGCTGAAATCCTGGAGTTCAACACACCGGTAAAAGAAAACAGCGTCGAGATTTTTCTCGCTGATCTGGAATGCGAGATCCAAAAATCGCTCAAGAAAATGACGCAGCGTGCCATCAGGAACATAGTGCCTAATCTGTCGAGTCTCGAAATTCAGACCTTGTCATCAGATTATCCCTGCCAGGCATGCATCCTGGCATTGCAGTGCTGGTTTACAAACATGTGCGAGTCTGCATTTTCATTGAGTGCAGACATGAATGATTTGAAGGAAGTTTCAAGGAAACTTTCGATACTCGCTACTCAGCTGTCCTCACAACTGCGAGGGCATCTGACGCGTTCCGTCCGCTCCAAATTTGAGGTGCTTTGCACAATTCATATCATGCATCAGGATATTGTGGCGCATCTGGTACAAAATGGCGTGAAGAAAAAAGATTCATGGGACTGGCAGCGACAGCTGAAGTTCGGCACAGATGAAGGGCAGGGTGCTATCTGCTTGGAAGCAACCATCTACAAGAGTCCATACACCTATGAATTTATCGGCTGCAAGAAGCGGCTGGTTTGTACTCCGCAGACTAATAAGTGCTATATTTTTATGCTTCAAGCCGTTGCCACTCAAGCATGCGCCTGTTTTTCCGGGTCTTCAGGATGCGGAAAATCAGAAACATTCCAGGAGCTTGGCCGGCTGTTGGGTCGTTTTGTGCTGCAATTTACGTGTTCGGCTGAGGTCGGATTTACATCCATAAACAATATCATCTTAGGGCTCACCAAGACAGGATTGTCTTGGGTGAATTTCGACGAAATCAGCCGGCTGACGTCAGGGCTGCTGTCTGTTATGGCTCAGCATATTTCGTCTGTCTTGGATGCTCTGCGCTTCGACGTGGGTGCTAAAGAAGCTCGTCGCAACGCGCGAGATCCCGTTCCAGAAAATAGTACTGCGCCGATTAGTTACGCCTCTGGCATTTTTTGTTCCACTAGCATGGAGCTTGCGACTGAGCGAGCTCGTTTGCCTGACAACTTGCGGTCTCGTATCAGGGTGCTTGCGGTAATGGAACCAGACATCGAAGTTGTAGCATTCGTCAAACTTTCGTTAGCGTCATTTTGGCAGGCAGCACTTCTTGCTTCAAAAATCCGCTTCTTCTACAAGCAATGTTCTGGAATGCTTGCTCACAAGCAGGAGTACAACTTAGATTTGCGAAATGCACTAGCTGTTATCAATCGTATGGTCGAGCATCAGCAGCAGACCAAGCTTGCAAGAGAAGAAGAGCTTTCCTTTGCTGCCAAGATCATCTGCGAGTACAATGAGCCTCAATTGGATGGACACGATATCCCGATACTTGAGCTGGTTCTGATGGATGTTTTTGGATTTCACAGCAAGAATGAGCTCTCGGAAACCCAAGGAATAGCCAGCCCTATGCTCGGGGGGAAAAGTCCTGGAAGAGCAGCAGCAGAAGCCAATGCTGACTCGCCTCTAACGATAAAGATTGAACATGTACTGATGAAGGCTAAGATGAGTTCGCCGATAGTGCATGAAAAGTGCCTACAGGCATATCAGTTGTCTCGTATCCGAAGCGGGCTGACTTTCCTGGGTGAAAGTTTTACTGGGAAAACTCTGTGTTGCCGAACCCTCTTGTTGGCTTTATCGATGGATCATAACCTCACATTCAAAGCAGTACACATAAATCCGGTTGCTCTCGGGCCAAAACATTTGTTTGGATGGTATGACACCAAGTCCAACGAATGGAAGGATGGGACTTTCTCAGCAATATGGAGACGGGCTGCGAGATTAGAAGGTGTCGGAACTTGGGTGATCCTCGATGGCCCGATCAATCCCGCTTGGATTGAATATTTGAGTACGTCCATAGATGATTCACAAATGTTTACGTTGGCCAATGGGGACAGAATCGCAACGAAGAAAAATAACAAAATTATCTTCGAAGTGGACAAACTCACGGCTGTGTCACCAGCAACAATCTCGCGGACGGGAATTGTGTATTTTTCGAGAAGTAGCATGGACCACAAGGATCTCTTGTCAACATGGCTAGCAAAGCGACGGACCGACGAACAGGGTGCTCTTTCGCTTCTGTTTGAAAGATTTGTGGAGCCAATAATTGAAACATTGCAGAAGGACCGAAATTCACGGGTGATGCCGATTAACTTTGCAGCCCAGACACAGCAGTTTCTGGTGCTATTGGAATCTTTTTTGGCAGACAGTGTTGTCGCAGAAGAACTTCCCCTCCGCGCGGTCTTGGAGAGATATGTCCTGATATCTGCGGGTTGGGCCTATACTGGACTGCTGGACTTGGAAGATAGGAAAAGAATAGACACTGTGCTGCGGGGAGTCACATCAAATATGCCAGATAGTCGCAAGGGTAGTACCCTCATCGATCATATTCTATCAGACACGGATGGAGGCGAATCACAAATTTGGACCTCGGCCAAGAAGTTTTGTAACTGGTCGTATCCTCTGGATGGTCAGGGTGTCGACTCTGTATCAGTTAGGGTAGGCAGAGTGCCCAAGTTTATAGTACCCACACCAAGGGCTGTATCTACAGCTTATCTCGTCAAGTGGATGGCGCATTCTAAAATTGCCGCTTTAGTAGTGGGCGCGCGTGGAGCAGGAAAGTCGACGATATGCACTGCTGTGCTCGAGGAAAATCGTAGTAAGACAAAGGTCACTGCTCGGGTGACTCTTTTCGGACCCTCAACAAGCCATCAATTTCAGGTATCTATTGCAGATGTATGGGAGTGGGTTGCCTGATTCTTGCACGTGTATATTTCTTCACCCTTTGACTCTATCTTGCTACATGCTGCACAGGACATGATCGAGCGATGTGTAAGCAAGCGGCAAGGTGTGAACTTCGGGCCAGCGAATGGAAAGTCGCTGCTGGTTTTGATGGAGGATTTGAATCTGCCCCACAAAGATCCGTGGGGAGATGAGCCCTGCGCCGAGACGCTGCGATACCTTCTGGAATCTGGTAGTATGTGCAGTCTACAAAAACCTGGCGAACATAAACACTTTGAAGACATGGCTTTTCTTGCATCGGCAAATTTGCGCGGCAGCGGCACCTTGTGCCTTCCGGAACGTCTTTTATCTCGATGTCTCGTAGTATATGTCCCCAAGCCGGGCTTTGACGAGGCAGTGGGCATATTTGAGCAAATCGTGCAACGTAGGAACAATTTGTTCCCAGCAGTTGCGTACGAGCTGAAGGATGCATTTGTACACGCGTTCGAAGCCTCAGTGAAGCTGGTCATTTCGTTGCACGAAAAGCTAATTCCGTGCAGACGCTCTTGCCACTGGGGTTTCACGTTGCACAATACCGCAAGATTGTGCCAGGCCTTGCTGGCAATGTCGCCTGATGCCAGAGAAATCTCGTCTGATAAGTTATTTGCATCCTTTTTCTGCCACGAATGCGAGCGTGAATTATGTGATCAACTTCCTGAGGAGCAAAAGGAACTGTTTCAGAGTGTCACCGACGATATTTGTAAATCATACCTGAAAGTCGACATACGGTCGTTGCGCAGGAGCAAACCAAAGTATGCGAAGGTCATTTGGACAGACCTCAAAATTTCGCAGGACATCGACACCGATAGTACCAGTGCAGGTGAGATCGGGCATGTTGAAATGGCTGGCGGACTGAAGCCAGTGGAAAGCGTAGAAAAATTTCTTGTCACGGCCTCAACGTTTCTGCGCATGTTCAACAGTCGTCATGGAAAGAAACCAGCCACGGTTGCCATGGATTTGATTCTGTTTCCAGATTTCGTGAAACATCTGCTGCGGCTCGCACGAGTTTTGAAAATGGAGCGCGGCCACGCTGTTCTTGTTGGAGCCGCTCGGTGTGGCAAAAAGTCAATCGTCCGTCTTGCTGCGTATGTCGTCCAGGTCCACATTTCTCTTGTCTCGTTTGTTGTTTATGTGTGTTGCCGACTGGCAGGTAGGTAGGATTCATAAGGGCCAAACACTATCACATGCTGTCTCTAAGAAGAGTTGTGCATGTTTTCAGACGGAATTGATGATATCATCAAGCACGGCTGAAAATTCAAAAGCCGTACAAGACAATCTTCGCCGGGGCTTTACAACTGCAGGATTGAAGTCGCAGGAAGTAATTATCGCTTTGTCGATTGACCCGCGAATTGATCCAGCAAGTTTTGACATCATAACTTGTGCTATACGAAATGCCGATATGAAAGTACTGGTGTCACAGCCTGATTTTGAACGAATATTGGACAGCGACGAGTTTCGAGAAAGCATGCAAAAAGAGATGCAAGTTGCTTTTGTTCCTGAAGCTGTTGACCCTGCGGAGGTGTTTCGCGCTCGTGTGCTCAAGAATTTGCACTTCGTGCTCTCTTTTTCGATGTCACTGCAAGAATTTTCAGATTTGGAGATAGATCTACCAGGTGAATGCGTCATCGACATGTGGCTGCCCTACGGGCCAGATTCTCTTGAGTGTGTCGCACAAGAAGCGATCCATACTCTCGAGGAGCGGATTGATCAACACACCGAAACCTTTGTAGTTCCGGATGTTAGATCACAAATGTTGGAAGACATATTGGAAGAGAAAGAGCAAAATGCATTAGAAAATCCAGGGTTGAGCTTTCAGATGCAGGATGAAGAATGGGATGCAGAAGAGCAAGAACAAGTTGTGGCAGAAGCTTTGAGGGTGCAAAAGGAATTTCGTGAGCAAATGAAGCAGCGCATTCGTCTTACCATGCCTCGCCAAATGGCTATGACGCATCTTGAGTTAGAGAAGATCAACCATGATTTCAGCGCAGACACCGGACATAGAAGCTATTTGTCCAATGTCTCATTTCGAAGTTTCTGCAGAAGCTTTCAGGACTTATTTATGGAGCAATTCGAAAAGCAATACGCTCGACGGGCGAAATTGAGAATTGCGATCAAAACTGTCGCACGCTGCGAGACTGATCTGTCTAAAGCACAATCTCTATTTGCAGAAGAACAAACAGTGACGAGAGACGACAAAATGGACTACTGCGATCAGATCATGGCAAACATCAAGGAGCAAACCGCAGCTCTCGAGAAAAAGAAAGCGCAGCTTGCTGACAAGGAGAGTCAGCTCTTCGGTGCGCAAGACGAGCTGCAAGATATTGAAGAAGAAAATGAAAAGGGAATCAGGTTACGTGAACGTGAGCAGGAGAAAGTCCTGCGTCATTTGCAGTTCTTTTCGCCCGACACTGTGAGTGAGATTGTTAGGCTGACGCCCATTCCGGCAAATATTGCGCAATTGTTTGATGTACTGTTGATCTTTCTGGGCCACAAACTGAATCCGATCCGAATGATTGAAACAAATGTACGCACCACCATCAAGGATTCCTGGATGCATTCAGTGAATCTGCTGAAGCGACCAAGTGAATTTTGTGCTACTCTGCAAAGTTTCGATGTAGATACCATCAATGCCGAGCATCTGGAACTTATCCAGCCGTACATAACGTCAGAGGAGTTAAGCCATGATAAAATACAACAGATTGCCAATGGATTAGCGGCACCGCTGGTGCCGTGGATGCATGCCGTAGTGAAGTACTTCCATGTCGCGCAGGAGAGCCTGCGGGTCTCGCTAAGTTTCAAGGAAATTTCAAAAACAAGAGACAAGCTGCAGGCGAGTGTTGATGCGCTCACCCACGAGACCAAAGGGCGACAAGCTGATGTGGAATTGCTGCGCTCTCAATACGATGAGGCAGTCAACAGAAAGCAAGCTGAGGTGGAGACCAGAAAAATGCGGGAAAATGCTATTGCGACCGCTGCCGACCTGATCGTGGGTCTTCGCGTGCAGCAAGCTCGTTGGTCGACAACATATTCAGGTAGGATTTTTTTCATCCTCTCCATTCTTGTCCGATCTTCTCTGTTTCTCTCCAATCCTACCTTATCCCACATAACATGTACGTAAACATAAAAATCTTCAGCAGTGAGATACAGCTGCATGACTTCTTTTACATACGTACATACATTGAATAAAAACAGAGTACGTGAGCGAAGTAGGGAAGCTTTCTGGCAACGCCTCAATAGCAGCGGCGTATCTGACATACTGCGGGGTGCTGGATGCAAGCTTTCGCTACAAGGCTGTGCATGAAGTGCTGATGGACATATGTAAGGAAACCAGCGTGGTGCTTGATCTGCCTATCGACAACATGTCGCTCCTATCCAGCGATGTTGAAATCGCCGAGTGGAGGCGCCAAGGACTAGTACCCGATGATGTCTGTGCCGAGAACGCCTGTTTGGTCAAACGAATAAGTTCATGGCCGCTCATCATCGATCCTTACGGTGTTGCGCAGACTTGGATTGAAAGGCATCACAAAGCAGCTTCTGAGGATGTCAAATTTATCCACGCGAGCGAAGATAAGATAATGTCAATTATGCAGCAGTGCATTTCTTTTGGGATCGCCCTTTTCATTAAGGGTGTGGATGCAGACTTTCTGTACGATCTGGGAGATCTACAAGATGAAAATTTCCGTAGCAATACTCCCCCAGACACTATCACATTCGGTGATGAAGAAATTGAATTCAACGCATCGTTTCAACTGTACTTCAGCACGCAACAGACAATCCCGCAGTACAGTGACAATTTCGTGTCGCGGATTGGCGTTGTGAACTTTGGCTCTTCAGCTGCTGTTCTGGAGCGACATCTCACAGCACGACTGCTGAATATTGCAGACAAAGAAAGGGCTCTAAGTTGTGTAGACTTGTTTCAGCGCGAGCTTGACCTTCAGGTCAGAATTCAGCGTAATCAACACCGTCTTGTTGATGCGCTCTGCGAGATTGAGGGCAATGTTGTAGAGTCTGTCAGCGCATTGAACGAAATAAAAGGCCTTCGCGAAGAAGTTGGCCGCACCAAAAAGGTTCTGGAAAGCCAACGCAAGGAACGCGAAAGGATGCTGAAGGATATGGCTGAGCATATTGAGGTGATGCGAAAAAAGTCTTAACCACTTTTCTCTTCCCTCATTTAATCGCCTTCCCTCTGCCCCTTATGCAAGCAACCCGACTGACAAAGATCATTTGTATTCATAGGTAGCTGATCAGTGCCGACGGCTGCTGGAGGCTATGTTCTCAGTCAGTTTGCTAAGATCATCATACCTGGTATCAGTTAAAAGGTTTCTGAAAACCATGGAGAAGATTTGGCATGAAATTCCGCGGAAAATTCTGGAGGCGGACAGATTGGGATATTTCGTAGAGCAGCTCCGTGCCTCAATTTTCTCGCAAGTATCGGCAAGTCTCATGCCTGAACATAAGTTGGTCTGGTCATTGCTGCTTGCCTTGCAGGCGACAGGTCAGTGCTCGTCATCGGCTCGTGCGGCTCCTTATTTGTTTGTCTCATCTAATTTGAAACACAGATGTCCTGACTCGACTTCCATCTCGCTTGCTGACGACAGGCAAAACAAAAGACATGCTGTCAAAATTTGACTTGCAGCTTCTCACTGCTGAGCCTCACTATGTTGGCCTTGAGGAGCTGTCACAAGTCGTCAAACCTGAAGACGACAGCAAGTATGCTGTCGCGATGCGTGCACAGGTATGCTGTATCTGTCGTCACGAGTCTTCGCGAATGTGCAGGTTTTTTTTGCTTGTTGTATGTTTCCGACGTGTCCCAGTGCGAACACTGGACTGATTTTGTGGAGAATCCTCAGTCGATGGAGTTCGAAAGGCTGGAAGCAAGTCTGTCACAGCATTCCTGGATCAATCCCCACCAAATGCAAGGTAGAGGCATCTTGGCACTTTTCCTTGCATCAAAGAGTTTCATTATTTAACTGACGACCTGTACAATGCTGCAGGCATTTTCTACTTGCAGAAAACTTGGGAGGCCTTTGGTGATGGCAGGCTCGTTGTTTTGATTCTTAACGACCCACAGGTACAAACCATTTGATCCTTTATTCGATGCGGTTCGCGCTGAGCATGATTTTGCCATCTTTACTTCATCGTTGACGTAACCTGCCCGACTCTGCACCCGACTTCCAATGCGCAGGAATGGAAGTTTTTGTTTACATGTACAGAGCCCGAAAATGAGCAAATTCCGTTTTTCGACACCCGAAATCCACAAGGATTCACGCCCTACCACCGACTTGTGCTTTTGAGATTTTTGAGACCAGGTCACAAAACCGGATCGAGATTTTTGGATCCATAGAGTCTTAGATCGACTTTTTGGGTGGTTAGAAAGGGAGACGGGAGGGGAAAGTGGCAGATCCTGCGATAGGCATGATGTGCATGTGTGCTTATGTGCGTGCGTGCCATATCCAAAAATTGTATCCTAACATGTAGAAGCACAGATCGATTTTCTCCCGCCGTTCGGAAATACGTCAATCGATATCTAGAGCCGGCTCTGAGACAACCAGCTGGCATGAGTATACACCAAGCGTACGCAAACAGCGACAGCAACACGCCTATAGTTCTGATGACGTGTAAGAATGTGAATGCCGCCAAGGTCATCATGGATGTGGCAAAGACCAAAGTGATCAGGTGCCAACAGATCGCGCTTGGCAGCAATGGACAACGTGAGCTTGCACAGAAAATGATGCTTACAGGACCAGGTCAGGGCATCTGGTTAGTTTTGGAAAATGGGCATTTGGATTTTCCGTATCTCGCCGGTCTCCCGCGCGCAATGGAAGAGATTCACTACTCCGACGAACACTTCCGCCTGTTTGTCACGGCAGAGTCCCTGCCAAACTTTCCGACTAATCTGCTGGAAGTTTCAGTGCGGCAGTATGCAGAGCCAGCTATTGGGCTGAAGGCAAAGGTTATTGCCTCTCTCTCTTGGGTCGAGCAGGACACGATCGACAGCAGCTCAACATCCGACTGGATTTTGCTCCTGTACTCCATGTCGTTCCTTCACTCTTGGATGCTGGCGCGCAAAGAGTTTGTGCAATGTGCATGGTGTGGGGAACCGGAATTCCACAGGAACGATTTGCTGATGTCCTTTCATTTCATGAAGGCGATCATAGAGGCCAACGAGCATAAAAGTCGAGGTATATCGCGCGTGGAAGTTCCCTGGCGCACAGTTCGGCAGGTGTTTGCTGAAGTCATTTTGGGCAGTGCGTTGAATCAACTTGACCAGGCGGTGCTGGAAACACAAGTAGAACGCTATATGTCGTCGCGCATCTACAATAGCGATTTCCATTATGGTCTGGATTTTCCAGGGCCCTTTGGTAAGGATTTTCAGTCCACCATTAGGCACCTGGATACCCACACCTTCAACGAATCGGCTGAAGTTTTTGGGCTGGAGGCTTGGATCGATTTCGAGACTGAAGTGGCACGGTCTGCTGGCATTCTGACCTGCTTGAGATTGGCTCTGTCCGCCAGCTCACAACAATCAGCGCAAAGTTCTGGTACGATACAAGACAACAAGCATATCATCTTGCAGTTTGCAACTAGCATGCTGGAGGATATGCCGCAGTCCCTGGCTCCCGAGCTTGATGCTCTCAAGCCACCATACAACCTCTTGGTTTCCTCAGAATGCTACCAGCTGAATCGTCTCATTGGCGTTGCTCGCGACGACTTGCGCAATTTGGTCGAGGATCTGAAGAATGGAGTTCAATTTACACACAAGAACGACAGCACTGCGCAGGCCATAAATCTCGGCCAGACCCCAAAACGATGGATGAGCTTGTCTTTTGCCATTCGATCAATGGCAACCTGGTTCGCGCATCTGAAGGAGTCATACTCTCAAGTGGCTGCACAAATGAGGGGTGTGAAAGGCCCCGTTGCCATTGGGCTCTGCTTCAGCCCTGCTTCCGTCTTTCGTTATCACCTGCAGCATGTGTGCTCCAAACACAAGTGGCCTCACGAATCGGCAAAGCTAAAGCTCAAAATCAGTGGCGCAAGCGGTGGTGCAGGCGATCAGTCAAAAGAGCTCGTGTTGACGGGCCTCCTGCTCGAGGGTGCAGGTTGGGACCCGCGGGCCTCCAAGCTTGTGACAACACCTGCCAGTGTAGGCAAGCACACATTGACGCCGCTGCCCGTCGCTCGCCTTGTGGTAGAGCAGAATCAAGGCGGAGCCCAACCTGGGGTCGGTGACTCAGCAGTCACGTGCAGGGTCCCGCTGTACCTCAGTAGATCTCACCGGGGCGGCGAGGCCATCCTCGAAGCGTCTCTGATGACGGTAAGACAAAGCCCGTTTGCATACACATGTGGCCTCCTGCACGCGCTGCGAGTATGCCTGTCCGTCCTGAGAGAAGGCGGCATTGGAGGACAGACTGATTGAAGGGATTCTGTGCGTTTGTGCTAACGTTTGCTGCTTGTGTTTTACGCAGGACTTACCGCAGCATGTGCTGGTGCTCAGTGCCTGCGCGCTGTATTGTGTCGACGACAGCAGCTCAGACTATGGCTGGCACGTCGTTCAATCGAAAAGTGCACTGTAATGTTATAAAATCGATAAAGAAATGGTGAAGATGGCCAGATTCCTGATGCAGTGCAGTGTGCCTCTTACTGATTCCATACGCATACAAGTGTTTGTCAACGAATCATGATGCCTGTTGCCTTCTGGTTTGGAGAGACAGAGAGAAAGCAACGTTCGCTACGTTCGAACCTGAAACAATGCGACCTAGAAACACTGTGGGGCTTGTTGTTATCTCATCTCCTCCATTCCGACTCCCAGTTCCGAGGACACCATCTTCACATTCCTCAGTGTTATCCAGTCCGTTTTCTGCGATGCAGTTTTAGCAGCATGAGGCCACTGACAATGATCAGGCAATGATCAGATGAGTTACGATGGACACACTGCCGAGAAAGAACGAGCCGAGAACGAGTCATGAGATCAACCATGTAAACACATTCGATCTATAGAGAATATCTTTGGCGTCTTCACGCGCTAGAATCGCTTTCTGAGATACATTCAATACATAAGACACATGCAATACATGCAAGACTGTCAAATACATACGATACATGAGCCCTACATACAATACATACAATACACATAATACATACCGCATACAGGCAAGCCTGGCTCCATCTCAGACCTCTAGCGAGCATTTGTGTGTTCATGACCTGAAGAGTATTCCACAGCTGGGGAGTGGTAGAAACCATCTGCCAAATCACCATTCACAGCTCCAAAAGTCAATAATTTCACGTGCACACGCACGCACTGCGCCCCGCACACGCACACGCTGAGGCTCGGAGTCCTACATTGTACCCTGACCTGTTACTCCTGTCCATGGCGCCGGCGGCGCCCCACGGCAAGCCCAGGTGAAATGTTTTTGGGCAATCCTCCCGGCCATGCTTCCGGCCGGCAGGAATGGCTGCCCATTCCTGCCGGCAG
>Ga0115006_10000339_pt1 | contig 24922 bp, 25 predicted proteins | sample ArcOceMetagenome_3_FD_88943 | JGI IMG/M metagenome (GOLD analysis project Ga0115006, IMG submission 88943) | Marine eukaryotic phytoplankton communities from Arctic Ocean - Arctic Ocean- Svalbard ARC20M Metagenome | ecosystem: Environmental > Aquatic > Marine > Oceanic | place: Arctic Ocean...
GATGGGGGAATGGAGGAATTTCTTCTTCTTGAAAAAACCAAGGTCCCCCCTCAACCGTTCCCCCCCCCCCTGGAAGGGGGGCTTGTCAAAAAAAAAAAACCCCCCCCCCCCCCCTCCATGCTCTCCCTCAAATCGTTGTCCTTCTTCACCGACTCCTTGGGCTTGGCCTTTCTCCCAACCATGGAACCCTTGAGGTCGTAAAACTGCGATGAGCAAAGCGAATCGCCAAAGAGGTTGAGAATATGAGTTAGAATTATAGCTTCGTTATGGAAATCAGTGCATCTTGAACGTAGGTACAAGCCCGTGCGGTTTACTAGTGAAGCGTTGTTATCTCGTCGCTTCGCTCCTCGTCTAATCTTACCTCCCTGATAAAGACGTCAGTGTCAAAGACGCTCTTCATTATGATAAATTTGACGTTCCTCCTCAAATGGTACATCTTGACCTTGTACATACCGACAAATTTGGTGATGAGAGTGTTGGGGTTCTTCGCGCAGTGGCTGAAGTAGTCGGGGAGGATGCTCTGAAGGAAGTTCGCCTCTGATCCAGTCATTGTCTTTATCATGTACTTCCCGTCGTGACTATAAAAGAAGAATTGGCCGCTCTGCGCGTTGGAAACGAACTCGATGAAGTTTGAGTTCCCGCAAATAGACGTCAGGAAGGATGGGGTCTGAATTCCGAAGATCTGGCGGAGGTTGGAGAAGCAGTTTGGAGCGTAAGTTTTGAACCTGAAGGTGTGCGAGAGGTTGTGGGATAGAGTGGAGTCGGAACCTCGAGGGGGGAATGCGATCTCCTTGGAGCTCGCAAAGTCTTCCTTTCCTAACGTCATACTCCTGATTTCAGAAATCGAAGTCTCGATTGTGCTGTCGCTCGAGGCGACAGTGGCGATTCCTCCGATCGCGTGACGCAGCCCCACCATCATGGCGATACTAGTCGTGTACAGCTCGTGCTTTTTCCCGATGATATTGCCCTTCACGTAACTCCTCTGTTTCTGTTTGGTGAAGCGGGACCTCGACTTGGAGCGCTTCTTCTTGCGACCCTTGCGCTTCTCCTTCTTGCTGGCCTTCTTCCCCTTCTTAGAGTTAGAGTCACTGTCGTCCATGGATGATAGGCCACTGTCCACGACATTCGCGGCGTCCTGAGATGCGGTCACCGGGGATGCAACCTTGAGGAAGTTGGGAGGTTCGGCGGTGCTGTGATGAGCGAAGCGAAGAGCGGGGCGAGGAGCGAGGCGACGAGCAAAAGGTTGTTAGATATGAGGGTATGCGGTCTTTTCCTCTCGCTTCGCTCCTTGCCCAATCTCACCTCTTCTGCCTGTCCTCCCAGTCTAGATCAACAGCGTCCAAAGCTTTCCTCCCCAAGCCCATCAACGGGTCGATCACCAGGGGCCTGAAGCCCTTATCCACGACAGTTTCGTAAAGTGCGCTGTGAGCTGTTTGAGGCGTCAAAGCCCTGGAGTCAGAGTCAGAGGGAGAATGATCTTCTTCCACCTCTTGTTGGTTCAAAGATGTCGCTTCGTTGTCGTACCCGCTCCTTTCATTCGGATCAGTGTTAGCCCTGACCCTGTCCTTCTGTTCGTTCGGGTCTGTGTTAGCCCTGCCCCTGTTTCCACGTCGTTTTCGCCCCCCCTTCTTCAGGATCTGCAGGCGAGGAGCAAAGTGATGAGTGGAAGGTTGCTTGTTACGTAGGGAGGTGGTATGTGCGAGGAGCGACGTGACGAGTTGAATGGTTCTGATAGGCGATATGCTTTCGCTTTGCTCCAGCCCGCCCTCATTCGATCTCACCTTGGCAAGCTTAGTCAGCTTGATGTCGGCGTTAGCTTGCAATGCATCAGCGGCCTCCGAATCATCTGCAGGCTCGTCCGGTTTCACCAACAAAGACGGCGTGATCCCATCTACTGCAGCGCAAGTTTCATCAACAGTAACGTTTCTGAATTTGAGAGGTCCTCGAAGGAGCTTGTGATTAATGAGGTCTAAATTTACTCGTGAATTCACCTAGGATGGAGAGAGAGGGGGTAGGGAAGGGAGGAAGGTGAGCTGGAAATTCGATAAACTGTGACTGTGCCACGAGGGAGCAACAAATCTCACCTTCTCCAGGCTTTCGGAGTTAGTCTTGTCAAAGGATGAAGTTCTTCTAGCCTGAGAGGGGCGCGGTTGCATCTTTTGGCCACTTGTGTCGCTGTCATTGATTACTGGCGAAAATATTGACGTGCGACTAATTGGGGGGAGAGAGGAAGGAGCAGGATGCGCTGGGGCGTTCGGGCTCCTGAATATCTTCTGCCCCTTTGCGTCTTTCCCTTGAAATTCTGAAGAATCCTGTTGAATTGGCATCTTACTTTAGGAGAGGCGGATGGTTTGGGGATTTTAAGGGAAACGGGGAGGAGGATGTAGCAAAGTTTCTGGAGGTGAGTTGGAGAAAATGGTTGGAGTGTTAAATTTGTTTTTATGTGTGTGCTTAGTGGGTAATGCTGTAGGATTTGCCCTTTCAACAAAATCCAACGAAGCGAAAATCGCTTTATTGGACTTAGTGGGGAATAACAGGACGAGACCACCTCAGCGCAAGGAGGTCGAGGCTCTAGTGGAACAATTGAGAACGCTCAGGAAACCAGGGTCCTGGATAGGAACAGTGAATAGCGTAAAGGGGAAGTGGAAAGTACTGTGGACTAGCGAGGACGAGGTAAACATATTTGTGAAGCTTGGATTGGTCAAGGACAGGGGAGAGGGGGCGATTCAAGAGGTGACGCAGATTATCGGTGATGGAACGATCGCTAACAACATACCTTTCAGTGGAGGGGGTTATCTTGGCGTTACTGGGACCTGTGAGAAGAGCTCAAGAGTGGGACGGTCTGAGTTTGCTTTCACCGATGCCAAGCTTTCCCTCGCGTGGTTGCGGCAGGGGGAGCCGTTCGACTTCCCTCCGCTAGGCATAGGTTGGTTTGATACAATCTACTGCGATAGTGAGATAAGGTGTGATTTCAATTCACGAAACGATATCCTGATTCTAAAAAGAGTGCGAGGATAAATAAGTCCACAGCGTTGCTAACGAATTTAACAAATAACAATGCTTTGTCATGTTGCACTTCCGTAATTTTTCTCACACGTCGTTGCTCAGCCTGCACGACAACCCTAACCTCCAAACTAAAAAATCTGTCAAAATACCAGGTTTGTTGTTGCACATTTTGGGGAGAGGGTAGAAGAGTTTGAAACTTGGAAATCCATCAATACCTCAAGTTTTTCTTCGCTGAGCTCGCCTTTATCTGGCTGGAGCAACTAATGGAAAAGAAAGGAGGACACCTCGAGAAGGGAGACACGTGTGGCATAGTGTATCTCCTTTATTGCTTTATATTTGATTTCACGATTGTTTAGCGTATAAATCTATGGTTAGGTGCCTCAAAAAATCCTTGACGTCACAATTTACTTCTAACCCTCCTAAAATTGCCCTCCCCCTCCCAGAATCGATGTTGACAAGATTGACCAAATTGACCTCCCGCGTTGCCGTCTCTAAGAGAGAGTTTTCCGCGTTCCCTTTGCCGAAGGTGTTCGACTATGAGGTGTGTTCCCATTTCGTTTGTGGTGTTTGAAGGGGGGACGGATTGAGGGACCTTGTCATGTCATGCAGGCCAGGCCAAGCTCAACCAACTCTTCTCACACGTTTCGCTCTCTTTCTCTCCATCTCAGACCATTACCACGAACTTAACTGTTAGTGACGCGATCAGTTCTGTGGAAGCCGCTTTCGAGCAGCTTGCCCACGGAAAGGTTGATGTTCCTCTTCCAATGCACATTGGAGTCGACGAAACAGAAAACGCTGGACCTGGGGACTGTCATATCAAGGGAGGCTACGTCATCGGTACCCCTACCTTCACTGTAAAGATGGCCATGGTTTCATTCTACAAGAACCTTGACAAGGGTCTTCCTCCGGGTGCTGGGATCTTCGTGGTCAACTCAGCCGTGAATGGCGCTCCTCTCGGTGTCTTCCAGGAGAATCGCTACATGACTGACCTTCGTACTGGTGCAGCTGGAGGCATCGCTTACAAGTACTTCAGGAGCCAGACTCCAGGAAACGACAGCGTTGGGTTCATTGGATGCGGAGCTATCGCAAAGGTCATGGCCCGCGCTGCCGCCGAGATCGCGCCCTTCAAGGGAGTCGCCTTCGCTCCCCCCGGAGGAGGTGCCGACGAGTTTGCCAAGGATATGGAGGCAGAGCTCGGCCTTCCCTTCACTGTGGTCGACAGTGCCGAGGCTCTCTGCAACTCCAGCGATGTGATCTACACGCAGACCCCCGGGTCTTCCCCTGTCCTTGAGGCTGGCTGGCTTAAGCCCCACGCTACCATCATTGCATCTGGTTCCGACCAGCCCACCAAGAACGAAATCCCTGCTGAAGTCCTCGCTGCCTCCAAATACGTTAGTGACTTGACCAAGCAGACTCTCAGGGTTGGAGAACTAAGGTCGGGCGTTGCGGCCGGGGTCATGACTGAGGACGACGTCTACGCGGAGATGGGAGAGGTTGTTGCCGGCATGAAGCCTGGGAGGGAGGGAGACGAGCTCATCGTTGTTGACCTCACTGGAACTGGCGCCCAGGACGCTGCAATCGGGCAGGTCGCTTGGGACAAGCTCTCGAAACTGTAAGCAAGGGATTGATGTAGGCAAGTAGGAAAAATGTAGGCAAGGAACTGTAGGAAGGGCAATTTTTAAGACAACGAATGACTTCTTCTTCTTACAATGCGTAGGTCCTAAGCACGTACTACTTTTTCTGCTTGTTTGACACTGCAAAAACGGCCTTCTCGAGTATATTCTTGACGTATTCCATCGACGGTCTGTTGTCTGGTGATGCGTCCCAACAGGTGCAAACCAAATGGTTGAACCAATTCGGGGTACCCTCGGGAAGCAATAGCCTCCCACCTTGTATCACGTGCATTGCCGCCTGTACAGGCTTCATGCCGTCGTAAGGGATCGCCCTTGTGTACACTTCCCAGAGAATTATTGCGATCGAGTAAACGTCGGCCTTCTCGGTGTATTTCTCGCTGTTGATCACCTCTGGGGCCATCCAATGGTAAGTGCCACACTGTCCTGTCATCTTGTCGTCGTTCTCTGCCTTGAACCGACTGAGCCCAAAGTCAGTCACCTTGCAATCCAGGTCCTCGGTGAGCAGCAGGTTCAAGGACTTCAAGTCGCGATGTATGATGATGGGGTACTGTGCGTGGAGGTACGCCATCCCCTTTGCCGAGCCCAGACCTATCCTGAGCCTCTGTAACCAGTCCAGGCTCACATTGTTATCACCCAACAGGGCGAAGAGATTGCCCCTTGGGACAAACTCCATTATTAGGCTCAGCGGTTGCGTCGACACTGCCAAAAGCTGCACAATATTCTCGTGCTTCAGAGCTCTCTGTAGGCTTGCCTCGGTCCTAAAATCCCTTATGGTTTTGAGGGTCATCGGCTGCCCTATTTGGGTGCTCAACTTCTTCACTGCTATGACATTGCCACTCCAATTTGCCCTGTATACGCACGCGAATGCACCAGCGCCTATCTCTTTGAAATCGTCGATCTTACTGAAGTCTTCAAGGTGGATGTCACTCTTTTGGAAGTCGGAGCAGGTGAGATCGTGCAGATCCCTCACGTCATCGGCCATGTTCTCCCTCCACACCTGGTGGGTCGCCTGATATCTAATGTGGTACTGCTGCTCCTCAACGGACTTGGTTTCGGGGACGGTAGGGGGGGAGGAAACCCTCTCCGTTTCTCCCTCCCCTTCCTCCGCGTCCACATCATCGTCAACGCTAACGTCGTCGTGCTGGAATGATTTGGATATGTCCCCGCTTCCTATGCCCGCCTTCAAGGTCGCGAGATTGTCGTCGAAAGCTTTAAACTGCTCTTGTGGAGTTGGTGACTGTTTTCTCTCGATTTGCGGTGGAGAGTCGTTGATGGCAAAGGGATCAAAGGGTTTTTGGACGACACCTGGATTCGACCTCTGGGCTTCGTTCCCCTTGACCCCTCGTCTTGCGAGCCTCGCCTGTAGGGCGTGATTCGCTTCACTTGCAACCCTCTTCTCCCTGACTTCACCCCTGCCCTCATCTTCATTTGCCCTTGTGGCGCTTGGAGGTGGCAAGGGGTTGCTTCCTGGTGTCGTGTACAAGACCTCTGGTGATCTGGGAGAACCCAACCCCGGCTCTCCGACCTCCTCGCCTTCTCCGCTGACCCTCTTTTTGTCAATGCTAAGCCTTCTTGTCAGCTCGTTGCCGCTAAATCTCGCCCGATCGCTCTCATCAGCGTTGAGGAGCTCCTCAAGTTTGCTAGTCTGTTGTTTCAACAGGTCGCTGAACGTCTCTCTTTGGCCTAAATCCTCGTCTGTCGTCTCTGTCGCGAGCTCTCCCATCCTTACAGGGCTTGAAGTGGAACCGCCGAAGACACCCCTGAACTCATTGTTCTCAAAAAAATCTCTGTTATCGCCCCCTCCGCCGCCGCCACCTCTCTTGCTCGCCGCATACAGCTCTCCGTGTTCGAGCTGCAGCATTGCTGTGCAGCAATCTTCCAAACTCGTAACCGGTGTCTTGAACCACATTTCTTGGAGTCCCGTTTCATCATTGTACAAACTGCTGACAAAGCTTTCACTTCCGTAAACGAACCTGCTTGGGGCCTCGGCTTTCTTCTTGCACTTCTCCATGACAATTTTTCTCTCCCTGTGAGCCTCTGCGGCTTCAGAGGTATCATCCGAAGACTGCGATGAGCGAAGCGAAGAGCGGGGTGAGGCAAAGAGCGAAGCGACGAGCAAAAGGTTGTTAGTTATGTGGGAAGGCGGTTTGATGCTTTTGCTGTCGCTTCGCTCCTCGTCCAACCTCACCTCAGTTGTCGTTGCATTGAAGAGATTCTTTAGCACACCGTGGCACGCGTTGTAGATCATGGTGCCCTCGTCCAGCACTGGTGCCAGCATGTAAGAGCATTCAATTGCTAGGCCCAAGATCGTACTAGAGTCCTCCAACCTTGGTATCTCTCCTGAATTGATTTCGTTAATGCGGAGCCCATCGTTGAACTTCATGCATTCAGATATTACGTTAAAGCAGGCATTGCAAACGGCATCAGCGTTGGCTCCAACGTCCAGCATAGAGTTGAGAGACTTGACCAGGAAGATTCGTGGAAGTGGCGGTGTATTGTAGTGGGGAGAGTAGTCTGGATTTCTTGAATGGAACCGAATCTTGAGCGATATGAGAGAAGCGAGTCTCGCAGCCAATAGGAATGCCTGGGGGGGGACGGGAAGGGGTCAGAGATGTTCAGCGCGCAGAGATATGGGGAACATGAGGAAAGGGAAGTTGCTCACCTCTGGGCTGTTTCTGTATTTGCTTATAACAACAGTCCCCCTCCTGACCCTTCCAGAACTGCCTTTCCTTTTCTGCACGGGTGATCTAATGTCATCGTTGGCTTCCCCCCACGCAGCTTTTGCTTGCATGGTGGCCCAAGCTGCGGTAAGGTTATCGAGGTAATCCAAATATTTCACACAAGCATCAATCATCCCGGCAGGGCCGAACTGCAAAAGCCTGAGGATCATGATCATCCCCTTCACGCACTGAGCCATATTTCCTTCCCGTTCCAAGTGGTGCCCACTAAGATGCTTGAAAACATCCTCCATTCTCGTGTCTCCGCTCCACAAAGCTGATAGTAGTTTCCTGTGGTACTTTGTTATGGGACTTGACGTCTTTGCCCCATCATTGCCCGGAGAGAGCGACTTTGTTATCCATCTTGCAGTTTTAGTCTTGATTAACCTGATAAAGTTGTGCTTCGCTCCTCCTCCTGTGTTTGCAGTTTGGACTGTGTTGAATTGAGCGGTGTTTACGGGGTTCGCCGGAGGATTTAAGTCTGAGAAGGAGGGTACAAATGCCGTCGGAGACTGCATCGTGGGAATTTGGGGGGTTATAGGTAAATTTATCTTCGAGAGGGAGACAGGGGGAGATGGGGGTGGAGGGGGTTGTGAAAGCTTATTCTTCCTGAATTTATTCAGGGCGGGAGGGGGCGAAGAAGGGAGGGGGCAGAGAGCGCCAAGATGGATTGATTTTGTAAAGAACCAGGAGAGGAGGAGAGTTTTGGGCCAGGAAATCATGGGAAATCAGACCTCCTCGACTTGATTTTATGAACAACAATGATTGGTACTATTCGCGTCTAATCTGTGGAGCGCGGCTTTTTCTCCTTTTCGTTTTCTTCTTTTTCTTCGTGTTAATTGTCTCCTGCGTCAAACCTTCACCGTTCGGTTCTTCAATGTCGGCTCTCCGTTTGGCTGCTGCTTTCTCCATCAGAATGTCCTTTGTGCTCTTGAGGGTCGCGACCGTGGGAGGGGGGGGCGGGGTATTTTCGGGTAGGCACTCTAGCGCTGGTGTGTTGCCTGGGGGTGCCTGCGGCGCGTCGTTGAGGGTGCTAGCTTGGCTGGCTATGGATGACTCGACAGTGCTCGGGAGCGTATATGAGGTTGCAGAGTGCATGATACTATCTCCGTACGACGCAGAGTCCTCCTCTTGTTGGTGTTCGATAGGCGGGTTCCTGATTATGTTCTGTGAAGGTGCTATAGTCGTGAACGTGAAATCAGTGAATGGAACTGAAGCATTATCGTTCCCTTGGATTTGCGTATCATACTTATACGTGTACGTGTACCCTTGTGTGTCATTTTGGTCGCCGTTTCCATTATTCAAAAGATGGGGCATGTACTTCTTAAGTACCTTAGTCTTCAAGAAATTGAAGCGATAATCGGGGGATTGGATCGGTTTTTGGTCGACCTTACTTATTTTCTCACCGCTATAGTAGCCTAACTCGGTAAGACCCCCAGTCAAGGGGTTTCCAGAGAAGGAGATATCAGAGCCGCCTCCACGGGAGTAGCTCACTTCATTCACAGTGCTCTCCATTAGCAAGATGACAGCAACAGCGTCGTCCAAGGTCACTTCGTTGCGGTACATGAGACGTGCATGCGCCTGAGCAAGGCGCTTAAGAGATTGAAGGAAGCGAAGGGTCACTGGATTCTCGTCTTTTGCCCTAACGGCAATGTAGTGCTCGGTAAGAATCTCCTGCGATGAGCGAAGAGAATCGCGAACAGGGTTGGGAGAGGAGCGAAGCGACGAGTAGGGGGGTTTAGTTTATCGTACATAGAGCAACATTAGGCAGCTAATCTCACCTTGGCGTCATCCGAAAATGTAGTAGGTTTGAAGTTGTCCTTAACCGTCGCAATGTACCCCTTGAGTGTTTCGATATCCCAAGCTGCGATTAGCGAAGAGCGGGGCGAGGAGCGAAGCGACGAGTGGGAGGTTGTTAGTTATGTAGGAAAGCGGTTTAATGCTTTTGCTGTCTCTTCGCTGCAGCCGTCGCTCGTCGCCCAACCTCACCTTTTCCAAAGACATGGTCGGTGGGTTCTTCCCGCACAGACGTATTGTCTTTTTTCGGATGTCTCTTTCCGGTGAATGTGGCATCGCCCTTGATATAAGAACACAAGAGATGATCTGTGACTGCTTCATCGCGTTCTCTGTCTGACCCATCGCTCATGCAAAATATCAAGTCGAAACGGGAAAGAAGTGGAGGGTCTATTCCCGTGTTTTCAACGAGGGTCTTATCTTGATTGTATTCTTGGCCCTTGGGGTTTGTCGAAGCTAAGACAGTGGTCCTCGCAGTGAGCTGTGTGTGTATCCCTGCCTTGTTCACGGAGATCGTCTGCGATTCCATCGCTTCCAGCATCGCAACTTGATCTTCCTTGTGCATATGACCGAATTCGTCAATGCAGCAGATCCCACGGTCGGCAAGAACCAGGGCACCAGCCTCGAGGGTCCAGTCCGCTTTGCTTCCCTTGCCGCCATCCCGTACCGCCGAGCATGTCAAGCCGGCAGTTGTCGTTCCCACTCCGGTTGTCATTACGGACCTGGGAACGAGGGTCTGGGCAAACTTGAGCAGCTGTGACTTTCCAGTTCCAGGATCTCCAACCATGAGAATATGACACTGTGACCGAATCTTGTTCTTCTTTTTCTCGGGCGATTTAACACCGTGGTCAGAGGGCGTCGCTTCCAATGGACTTAGCTGGGTGGTGAACTGGGTACCACTCTGCTGGGTGCTTGTGTTCTTCGAGATGGCCCATACAGGTTGGAAGGTGGCACCGGGAGGTGGGGCGAGGGGGTCAGGGGCAATCGCAGGCGCAGTTTGCGAGAGGTTCGCAATATTGTCACGGTCGCCAGGCTGCGGTGAGGGGAGCGGTGAATGGAGGAAATCGTAAAGGGCTTAGAATAGGGGGCGAGATTAGCCGACGTTAACGTTCCTCGTCAATTCTCACCTCATCCTCCTCAACACCTCCTATTATCGCACAGAGGAGGCCCAACTTTGAGTACTCTAGTCCACATAGGCGAGGACAAACGGCCCTGAGAATGAAGTTGCGTCTCTGGAATTCGTTACCCTTCTCTCCTCCGCTAACTCTCTTCTTCCAAAAATTACCAAATCTTTCTTTCAACTCATCCTTCATGTTGCTGTTGGCTCCCTGCCACAGGGCTAGAGAATGGCTGCTGTTCGTTACCTCGATGGACAGGGTGCGCAAAGAGGTCGTGATGTCGGGGCGAATCTCGTCATTAGGAGGTGACCAACGGCTGATCAAAACTGCGATGAGCGAAGCGAATCGCGAAAAGGGTTGGGACGAGGGTGTGAGAATAATTGCAGTGGTCGGGAAGGGGGGGTGTCTTATGCGAAGGTACGAGCGTGCGTGATTTTTGATCCTAAAGCTAACGTTGTCAACTCATCGCTTCCCTCCTCATCTGATCTCACCTCCAGTTGCTCTGACCTCGTCCCCAGGGTTCACCTTGTTGCACATATCGTGAGTGAGGATGAGGGTGAGAGACCTCGGGATCGCGCCTGTGCGGAGCGTCGACGACGATTCCTGGATCTTCACCTCCTGGAAGTCGCAGAAGTCCTTGTGGATGACATCAAATTTATTGTTGCCACACACGTCATTCGCTTTGTTACTCTTCTGTCGGTCACACAATAGCCCTTCGACGCCGATCTCGTATCCCTCGGTCTCGAAATTTGCCGATACTGAGAAGCACTTGTTACACGTTTTCATCTTGCATTTAAGGTAGCGCTTGTATTCGAGACTCTTAATGACATGCGCCCGGGTGACCACACCCACGACCTGGATTAGCCGGTCGACATCCTTCGCTTTCATATCAGATATGGAATCCTTATGGAGTCTTAGTGGGAGCTTTGTGAATCGAGGATGAACTCGAGTCGTTGTAAAGGTTTCGTCAGAGTCAAATTCACTAAAGTTCGTCTTTTCCGCCTCGTGGTGAAGATCTCCCTTGATAGAGAGGGTCGCAGGGTCTATGAAGGGAACATCTCCATCATATCTGTCGGCATTTTTGCCCGCCCTGAATCTGCGATGAGCGAGCGTGGAGGAACGAAGCGACGAACGGAAGATTGTAAGTTATATTGCTGGGTAATATGCTGCTGTCGCTTCGCTCCTCCCCCCTCCCTTCACCTCTTATCTATCTTTTCGAGATAATTTTTTTGAACGTTGATTATAACCTCGGGCAGCAAGTTATTCAAAGTCATAACATCGTCCTCAATGGCGTCGGCCAGTTTAGGAGCGAACTTTTTGAGATCCATGTAGTTTATCGTGAAGGGGAAGTCTCTTTTACCGTCAGGAGCAGAAAGCAGGGAGATGAATTGTGATTTCATCTCCTCCTGTAGGAAAAAGTTCTCAAAAGTTCTCATTACACAATGTGGGCCGATTTCCTCTGGTGTGTCGGGGAAAAGGCCGCGGAGACCACCACCCCACGCGGTAAATTCGTGAATGTCATCAGCTCCATAGAGCTGATGGCCGAAATAGCTGCGAGGGGCGGAAAAATGAAGCGACGAGTGGGGGGTGTTAGTTACTGAGTTGGGAGGTATGTTGCTGTCGCTATCACTTACCCAGCAAAGAAGTTATTGTGACGTTCCAAGAGAGCCTTCGGGTGTTTCATGCCAGCAATACTGTTTTCTACGGGAGAAGCGCGCTCGTTCTTGAGATTTGAGAGCATTAAAGGATATAAGTTGTCTTCTTAACAAGATCAGGAGTATAGATCCAATAGGAGAGGTAAATTTTGGGTTTAGAGCCGACTTCCCTCCGACTGCCCTCCGCCAAATTTACTGCCAATTTTAAACGACTACGACGACTCTCGGTTGACAATATGATATTCCGAGAGATTACTGGGGTGTGTGGATGAACCCTTGGTGCGAATAAGTGAGTAACAGAAACTCAATTTTTTTGTCAAGCGAAAAAAGTATATTTCCAGATTATATAATACTTTCTATGGCAAATTTGAATATTTTATGATCTAAGGCGAATTAATAAATACTCAAAAGTACCTTAATGAACATTTTGAAAAATCATAAAATTTGACCTCTCAAAAAGCAATGTAAATGAAAATATTGTAATATATTACAATATTTATGAAATACAAAAATGTTTATAGATTATTATGGTACAAATAAATAAATTATGATAAATTATAAAACCTCAAAAATACCAAAGAAAATATATTTTGTTAACAATCATCCAATTAAGATATAATCAAAGATAGTTGATTACAACATTTATCCAATTAAACATGAATATCCCCGGAATAGGCATTTTCAAAATCTTTTTTGTCACGCCCTGTATTGGGGCCAAACTATACGATAAGCGGACTTTCGCATAATACTGGGGCCTCCAAAAATATGATCGGCCCGCTGGTGGGTTTCATCATATCATACACTTGAAAAAAAACGCTGTTTTTTCTCTCATCAAAACTCGTGTAAATTATGTTCTCACTCTCGTTAACCCTTCAACCCCACTCCGCTCATTCGTTTTTTCTTCTGGACCATGATCTCTTCGAGGTGGATGAGGAGCATCTTCCTCTCGTCCAAGGACAGCTGGTACCGGACACACATTCTCCTCACAAACCTGCAAGCTCTGTCGAGGCCACATCCGAACTCAATCATGCTGTGTGCGAGGGCAGTGAGTTGGGCGGCGATGATCCCTTGAACCTGGGTAGTCGCCCTGATGCGCTGGTTGGGGAGGAGGTCGTGCCACTTCTTGCCCTTCCTGACCTTAATGTAGGCAGCCATGTCCCCCGTCTTCCTTCTCTCCGACATGGCGGCGTCGTGTAGGGTAGGCATAATCTCAGAGTGGTGGAGGGACTCCGCGACGCACTGGAAGAGGGCACTGTCCCAGAATTCGTCCTGCTCCCAAAGTGTGTGCTCGCAGATGATGGACTTCAGGTACCTCCTCGAGCTCCTCTCGTCGCCCCCCCCAGTGTAAAAGGTCTGGGAGAGCATCATGCACATCTTGGCGTTGGCGACGTCCCTCGCGTTCCCCCTGCATCCGTCTAGGAACGTCTTCACAAGCTTGCCAAGTAGGATGTAAACGGGAAGGCGCAGCTCAGTGTTTATGCTACGTTGGGTATTGAGGGAGTAAATGAAGTGGGAGCGGCACGGTCCGCCTACATCCTCGTGCTTCTCCCCGAGGTACTGGGTGAGGTTCGCCTTCGCATCCTCAAGGGAAAAGCTCTTTTCATCGTCAGCTGCCTTTGCCAGACCATACTTTCTGTGACGAGCGAAGCGATGAGAGGCGGGTAAGCTTGTCATATAGATCAGTATGATGCAGCTCGCTGCGTTCGCAGCCTTCGCTCCGTCTCACCCAAAACCGAGCAGCCCGTGTCCTTCCCCCTTGAGCTCCAACTTGTGCCTCCTCTCGACCTCCACCCTCTCTGCCTCCTTTTCGTCCATGAACAACCTCTGGGTCCACTTCAGGATGGTCTTCCTCGAAGGGACCTGAGGGTCATCGTTCTTTTTAGCTCTCTGCCCACCCCCAGTAAAGACAATGGTCGGGTCCTCCCGGCTTTCGACAACAAGCTGGTGGACGAGTTTGTTGGCGTCGGATGGCGACCTCATTCCCCTCAGTTCGATGTCATCTGTGGTGAAGTTATCGTCGTCTTCATCTTCGCTTTCGTACCCCGTGTTATGCTCAGCATCTAAGAGAGCGAGGGCGGCAGCTGCGACGAACGAAGCGACGAGTAGGGGGGGTTAGTTCATCGTACAAAGCAGCACTAGGCAGCGATCGGTGGCGAGCGAAGCGAGTTGCCAAGGGCAATGAAAATACCATTCTTGCCCTTGCCCCGACAGCTTTTGCGATTCGCTTCGCTCATCGCTTAGGCAGCTCAAACGTCGGTGCCTTCGCCTCACCTACACCCCCGTCATGAACGTTATAACCGTCCATGCTCTTGACCTGCCTCTCCTCCTGCTTCTCTATGAACCAGCTCAAGTCACCCCTGACATCAATCTTGTCAACCTCCTTTTCCAAACCCTCCAGCAGCTTCAGCCTCTTTTCTACGGCCAGCTTCTCTGATGTCACCATCGACTTCAAAAACTTTGCCTGCGACCCGAGGGCGGACAGGAGGCAAGACTCCCCAGCTATGCGTGAGGCCCTTGCAATTGTGTCACGCTTGCTGATTGCAGATAGAAGGAGGGCAGCAGTGTCGTCCGTATGATCGTTTGCGGCCCTCGCATCGTTGGCAAATCTAAGGAAATCGTTGACGCCTGTCGCCTCTCTCCTCGTATTGACCCCAATACCGTTTCCGACGCCAACGTCCCTTCCCTCCTTGGCCAGTTCCATTGCCTCGTGCTTCTTCAAAGCTTCCTTCTTCGCCTTCAAAAGCTTTGCATCAAACTCCTCGACCGTCTCCTGGCTCTGTGCTACCGCATTCTCCCTCGCCTTTACTCGTCTGAGTAGCAACTGATCGGCAGTCGCCAGTCTCCCTAGAACAACATCCTCACAGAAAGCCAAGGAGTCAGCCATATCGGCGTACGAGGCGTCAATATACATGCTGTAGGCCTTTAGGGCAGTGTTGAGGGAGCAAGTCTCCTGCAAAAGAGGAGTGGAGCTGACCTTTTGGTCGAGCCCGTCCATGAGGGGCTTCTTTGCGTTGACAATCTGCTGACCGCACTTCTTTAGCGCCGTTATCTGGCGTGTCAGCCCATCATGGGTGAGGGACATGGCGGCCTGAGTCGAAGACAGGACGTCAGTAACGTCAATTGGCCCAAGATTTTGTAGGGTGAACCCGTTGGCAGCAACATCCCCTCCCTCGTCGTCACAACCCATCCTCAAGGAATCGAACTCGGAAATCACCCCAGAGGTTGCGGCGGGAACTCCACCGTTGACGTCATCGATGACTTCGGTCTCGTCCTGCGAGGAGGGAAACGACGAGCAGTAGGTTGTTAGTTATTGTGCCATAGTGGTAAACGGTCGTCACGTACACGATCGTCGCTATGCTCCTCCTGTCCTTGGCTCCTCGTCCGATCTCACCTCCTTCAGCAAGAGACCATCTGCCGAAACCAGGACGGAACAATCACGAAAGTGCGTTCCCTTCTTGGAAGGTTTAGGAGACCCAGGAGCATTGGGACTCGATCCAACCGCAGAAGCCAGGTCCCCATTCGATGCAGAATTGGGGTTGGGCTTAGGGGGAGGACTCGCTTTCAGAGATTGGGGAAGTGGAGGCGCTCTAAGGACACCTCCCTTAGCAGCACACGTATCGGTAGCTTCTACAGCAGCAGCGAAGAGTGAGAACTGAGAATCACTTGCCGCCGTAACTCTTGAACCAAAGAGTTGGAAAAAAAAAGACATTCGCACGCGATACCACCAACGTAAAGTACAAGGTTCTTGTCTGTTCTACCTTATCAAATACAACCAGAATTTAATTTCCGAGAGCTGACCTATCTAAAAGAGAAGAATGGCGAGCTGCGAGAGTTATAACGAATCAAATAAAATTTCAAGAATTTGTTTGTGGTGGTGCAAAATCTAAAATACAGCGGATGAAAATTCCCACGTGAGGACAAGTTTTCCAATCGTTATCGTTATCAACTATCCACCCGACTCCCTTTTCGTTTTCAAAACGATTTCCTTAAGTTACTACCCCTTGCTCCCCCAAACCTTCTCGCTTCACAACCCCAATAACCCCACTACACTCTCTCGCCCCGAACAATTCCGCCCCCTTGCCCCTCCATCGACCCCCCCTAAAATGACGATGTGTGTGTGGCGACCGTTGCAGAGTCGGACGATCCAATATTCTCAATGCTCATGTTCTCGTTTGTCTTGAAGACAGGCCTGGCCTTCTTCCCACCCTTGCTCTTGGTGGACGAGGGTTTGGACTTCGCAAGGAAAGTGGCGAAGAAGTCCGCACGGACCATATAAGAAGCCGTGATCGTCCCGTTGAGGCAACCCTCGAGCAGATCCATAGGTGCCTTGCGGTACTTTCTCTGAACCCTAGCAGTTGCCGTGCGATCCTTCACATCCTCCTCCTTAACACCAAATAGCCTGCAAACGACTAAAGCGAAGTCCTGCATGTCCTTGGCCTGGGCCGCATTGAGATGGACCTTATTGGTGGGACTCTTCACGGGGCTGAGGTTTGGGACAGCACCAAAGCTTTCCCTCCTGCTGTATGTCCCATCCCCATCATCATCTTCGTGCTCTCCGTCAACCTTCTCCCTCGCGATGATTGCGCCGACACTGAGGATCTTCCAGAAGCCCTGCCTGTTGACGCCGAAGTTCTTGGCAGAAATCTCGCCATGGGCCATTCCTGCCTCATGAAGAGCCTCGATGCACTTGGCGATGGCGTAAGTCCACTTCACGGCCTTCTTATGCTCGATCTTCCCGATGGAGTCTCCGTTGGCGTTGAGAAGTTCCTCCAGAGTGGTAACGTTCTCAAAAGTTACGACGAAACCAGTGCTTGTTGCGTGCGTGTTGACAATAGCCGACACCTGCGAGGCAAGGAGCGAAGCGACGAGAAGATATTTTATTAGTAATTTGATATTCGGCACGTCGCTTTTGCTATCGCTCCGCTCCTCGCTTGGCCTCACCTTCTTGGGATCCAATTTCTTCCTGGCGTAGATTTCGTTCTCAATGAAGGACATCTCCTTAGTAAACTTGAGGACCACGTCTACCTTTGTGCTGTCATCAACGTCATAGTCAACAGCACGGAAAATCTCTATTCCCGTCTGTTCGTTCCTGTGAACAGGGACTGCGCTAAGCTCGTACCTCCCAAGGTACCTGAGCGAGGTCTTGAAGGCCTGCTTGCAGGTTGGGGTCGAGAATGAGACGAGTTTGGCATTCCTGGGTCCAGAACGCATCACGGCGCACTTGAGCCTATGCTCCTGAGTGCTCCCATCTAGATACCTGCTCAGGACGCCGACGAACTTGTCTTCTGTCTTTGAGGCTATGTAGCACAAAGAGCGCTTGAAGGTGAGCCCACTGCACCTCTTGAGCAAGAGCAAGATAACATCCTCTTCTGCTCCGCTCTCACAGGCAAGCTCGAGAGGAATGTTGCCAGTGAGGGTGTCGATATGGGTCGGAGAGGAAGGGAAGAGCTTGACCCAAAGCTACGATGAGCGAAGCGATGAGCAGAAGGTTTTTAGTTACAGTGCCATGCAGTATGCGGTCGTCGCTACGCTTCTCCCGTCCTTCGCTCCTCGCCCCCCCCTCACCTCGATGGCATCGAACGTGGAACCCGTTGTGACTGTGATATGGAGAGGGTGACGACCGTATTGATCAAGGACGTCAGCACCATCCTCCCTCTCAATGAAACTATTGAGAAGTACCTCAAGACTATCAAGGGCGAGTCCCTTCTCGGCCGCCATGAAGAGGTCCTTCTTGCCGAGGACAGAGTGCTTCGTGTTGATCAGGGCGGAAATAACATGACAAGGGACGTTCCTGGCGACGGCAATTGTGAGCGGGTAGAGACCCTCCGCGTTCTCCTTCTCCAGGACGATCATCTTTTCGAGGTCGTCGCAGTTGTCTAGGAGGGTCTCCATGGTCCTCAAGCTGGCCTTGTGGAGGCAAGCGAGGTGGATGGCGTTGTTCCCGTTGGTGTCAATGTGAACGATTCCTCTTGGAAGGACAGAGGAGAGGAAATTGACGTTACTGGAAGCGTCAGACATGACAGCGATATGAATGGGGTGCTGTTCGAGGTTGTTCAGGCCGGAAACGCATGTCGCGTCGGGGTCGAAGTCAGAAACGACAAGTTCGAGTAGCGGGAGGGCTGCATCAAACTTGGCCCCGTAATGGAAGGGAGTGTTCCCGAAGTTGTCGCGCATCTCGAGACATCCTGGCGCCAAGTTGTGTAGCATCTTGAAGACTATAACCCTGCTGGTCATATCCCTCTCGATGTGGCCTTCTTCATCGTTCGGGATCTTCTCGATCTCAACGTTGAACAGGTAGTGAGCGGGGGTTCCTCCACGCTTGTCGGAAACGGCAGCCAAGGTTGGATCCTCGGTGAGCATCTCTCTCACCCTTCCCCACTGCGCTGTGGCGATACAGAAGAGGATAGGGTGTTTCCCCGCCTGATTCTCCTCCTCCGACAGCTTCTTCTGCAGGGCTGCGGCCTCGGCCTCCTCTTCCTGCCTTCTCGCCTCTTCCAACTGCTTCTGCAAGAGTTCCCTCTCCAACTCCATCTGTCGAAGGATGAGTGACTCCCTCATGGCGTGCGGGTCGACCCTCACAATGTAACCGCGTGCAATCCTCTGCACTACAAGTATCATTTCGATAGTGCTCATGAAAGTTAAAAGGGCAATCTTTCTCCTCGCAGCCGACTGGATAACTGTGGCTGCATCGGTCACCTTCTTGGCCTCCAAAACCTCCAACGCGATACGCCTTCCGACCTGTCCCCTGAACCTCTTTTGGACGTGGAGGGCAGCAACGATCTGAGCCCTTTCCCTCTTGACATTGACCTTGGCGACGAAAACCCTGGCAACCGACTGGAACAAGACAATGGACGCAAGCGTTGCAAGGTAAACCTTGCGCGCCACCCTGCCGCGGACTTTAGCCTGCACCCTCGTGGCGGCCTTGCCGAGAACGACGCTGCGGAGTTGCTCGAGCTTCTCGAAGGCAGTCCTCTTGAGGAAGACGAGAGTTTTGCCCAACTGGATGCCAACGTGCATGAGCTTTGGGTTCAAGTCGCCCTTAAGCTTCCTGAACCCAACGTTGGACTCGCAAGTCGGTGTGGGCTCGAAGATACTAGCGGCAGAAGTCTCGAGCAGGGTGGCAAGGTCATCGACCTGTGGAGCAATCATGTAGAAGCGGTCCATGAACCTCTTGTGGGTGAAACGGTTCGAGTAACCAGCACGGGAGACCTCAACGGCCGAAAGAACACCACTGCAGCGGAGCTGCTCGACAATGTTGCGTGCCTGAAATTTGTCGCAAACGAGCTCGTCGTTGGGCTTGATGCAACGGACGAAGATGGGCTTTGTCTGCTCGATGCGCAACCTGAGGGATTTCAGGGAGTTCGAGAACTTTCTGCCGGATGAAACGGAGCTCTTCCTACTCCCAACCGTAACCTGCGACGCCTTACTCGCCTCAATGCTCTTAGCGATGTCGTTAAGTAGTTCGATTGTGCTAGAGTTGATGACTTTGAGGGAGTTTCCAATACCGTCAGTGTTCTTGGCCAAGAATCCTTCAGCATCGTAGCAGACGGCACGGGCGTAGTGGTGGACGGTGAACTGGCTGTTTCCCTGCTCGACGCGGGTCGCAGCGAAGGCGTCCTTGTCGAGAAGCTGCTTGTAGAGGGACCTGGCGAACTTGGTGTCACTGCTCTTGGGGATCAGGCACTGCTCGTCGAGGATGGACATGATGGAGGGGTAACGCCCATCGAGGAGGGTGAGCACGTCGGTGTTGTCAGGGAAGTCAACGAAGTTCCAGGCAATGTTCTCCGCGACGTAGAGCTCCTGTTCGCGCTTGAAGATCTGGCGGTTGAACTGCTGCTGAAGGGTTTCATTTGTGAAGTTAATCATGAGCTGCTCGAAGTGGTTCGCCTCGAAGCTTTCAAATCCGAAAATGTCAAGGATGCTGATAGACGCGGCCTTGGACGACTTGGCGGCTGACTCTACCGAGATGGAGGCGTTGATCTTCTCAACAATGACGGCAAAAAGGGAAGCGTAGGTCGTAGTCATGAGGGCCTGGACGCTATTGGTGGCGTTCTCGACGTTGAGGGGCTTGTGGACGACCTCCTTCATTACGTTAATTGTCTTGTAACAAACGGCGGACGAGAAAGTCTGCGATGAGCGAAGCGACGAGTAAGGGGAGTTAGTTTTATCAGGTTATAGTATAGAGCAGCACTAGGCGCTCCTAGTCCAATCTCACCTCCATCGAGATTCCGAGAAGGCGGCACGCGCTGTGTGCGGATGGTGTGGAGGCTACGGAAGACGACTCCCCCTCTCCTCCCTCGTTTCCGACGTCGAAGGTGACCTTCGAGAGGTGGAGGATGGCGGCGATGAGTTTGAGGATGGAAAGGGTCGTGGCCTCAGAGAAGTCTAGGTGCAAGAAAGCCTCCATCATCTCGTCAAAGCAATCAGAATCCTTGACTCCGTCGCGGCGCTTTAGGTTGTTGGTGATGGCAAAATCGTCCGCGTCGTAGGATGACAGATCGAGCGCCTCGAGAGTGTCCTTGTCGGCGCCTGATAGGAGCAGGTAGAAGACGTGGAAGTTGCGCTCCCCCTCCGACTGGGCAAGGACCCGGGATTTCTCCAACAGGTACGTGTCGATTTGGGCACCGCTGAGGACCCCACGGTCGGTGAAACCGATCTCGATGAATTTACCGAACCTTGAGGAGTTGTCGTTGCGGATGGTACGGGCGTTACCGAAGGCCTCCAGGATGGGGTTGGACTGAAGGACCTGCATCTCGAGCGTAGCGGATTTGACCTTGGTTTTGGGCGATATTATGGTTTCGTTGCCAGTGGGGGAGGAGAGGGTCGCAAGGGGAACCTTGGAGGTTGGGGTGGAAGAACCGGTGTCGAACTCGAGCTTCTTCTGCTGCTTGGAGGAGAGAACGGCAAGGTATTTCATCGCTATCTTGGAGGTCCAGGTCTGTAATTAGCAAAGCGACGAGCAAAGCGATGAGCAAAGCGAATTGTGAAAAGGGTTGGGATAAACAGTGAGCGCTCACCTTTCCACTTCCTGACTCTCCTGAAACGAGTATCGACATGTCCTGCGGGCACCCGTCCTCGAACGACCTTAGAAGTTCCCTAAAAGCGTCGTCGGCAGTCTGGAATATGTGCGGTGGTAGCCTGGTGTCGTCGTTCCTAGGTCCCGCCTCTCCTACGGCCTGGTAACTGGAGAGCTTGGAGTCGGAGTATATCCCGAGTCGTTTGAAGGGGTTTATGGCGATGAGGACGTCCCCGATGCTGGTGTAGATGGTATCCTTCTTGAAACGAAGATGGAGGGAGTGAAGGATGGCGGGCTCGTTAAGGAGGGGGAGGGAGGTGAGGTCGTCACAGAAGAGGTCGGAGACGTTGTTCTTGAGCTTGATTAGATCGCTGTCCTCACGGGTATCGACAGTTATCTTGTGCTTGAAGGGAGGGACTATCTCGGAGAAGGAGCTCCTAGGAGACTGCGACCAGAGAAGTGACGAGCGAAGCGACGGGTGAAGCGAGCACAAGGAAGGGTTGTTAGTTGTAAGATGAACAGTCGTCGCTTCGTTCCTCCTGTCCCTTACCTTAGTCTTCCCCATCGGACTGGATCGGCGTGTGGGCGAGAGGATCTTTCCACCCGCACCACGAGGAGCGTCAGAAGAGACAACCGTAAGAATCACCTTCTTAGGGTCGCCGCGGACGGGGGCCTTGCTCTTAATCACGGCGGACTTCCAGCCCGAAGGAGCGGCGTCGTCACGGACCCAACATTCTGTGCCCACCTCCATGTTTTGTTAAGATACGAGGACTTTTACTTATAGATGAGAGAGAATTTGATGAATTTGATTGTTATTTAGATATTGAAGCTGTGAGTGGGACGGAAAAGAGGCGATGGGGGGATATTAGTATGAAATATTAATAATGAATAATATTATTACAGTGAAATTGTACCAAGGATGAACACGATAAAAACGAGGCATGAAGAAGATTGATAATATTTCATTATACAAGGCGATATAGAGAATAATTTTAGTATTTAGACATAACTACTATCAAAAAATCAATGATTAGATATTCTTACTTAATAAATGTATTGATATTAATACCTAATATTTGTTTTTAAAAATAAATGGAGAAGGCCAAGAAACGGTCTCTAACCTGAACACTAAATTTTATCACAATATTGTCACTCCTGAACTTATACTAAGCCGTTTATAGCAGCTCATAGTTTAAAATGGACACCATGGGTACATTTGACTAAGATCCATCAATATTTTACGTACGAAACAATATAATATTCAACGTTACCCCGTCTAAGCACACTTTTAAGAAACTAAATCATAATTTTATCAATAAATTACTTCATTTAGCTCGTTTCTTCTATTTCAAATTTCTATAATATCAGCATACAACCGATATACATTGCTAGCAACCGATATAGCCCTTCGTACAACGTGCATGTCGTTCAATGACACCCTTTCCGCCCCCATTATACCCTATACCCATAACTTCCCCCTATCAATTCATACACTCCTCTCCTATACACCACAAGGTCGCCCACACCCTTAATAGTAACCGAAAATACCCCTCCTACCACTCGATCGACCCCAACCCTTCCCATATACCGCTTTACCTCTTTCTCGTCGACCCTATATCAATATCTCCATTATAAGGTACAAAAAACCTAATCTGTCATAACTCTTCGCCACATCCCCACTACATACGCACACAAACCAACTGATTTCCCACCCCTTCCTCTCTGAGTTCACATGTTATGCCCCCTTTTCGCTCTCCTACCAAAAAAATTTAGTCATAGAAATTAAAAACTAAACGTCACTTTACTTTGTCACTGACGCCAGTTATCACTCTAACCCCCGCAATATACCCTCAATTAATCGTAAAATTGTCGTAATCAACCATATCTAAAAAGCCGAGACCAAGGACATTTGCTAAACTCATCAACTTCACCACTTACCATCTACAAAACGTAATACAATGATTCCTATGAATGTAGAGACAATAAGTGACCTTCATAATAGTGATACGGATGCTGATAATGTACCTCTTTCTCTTAAATTCGAGTCGATAGATTCAGAGGGGAGGTGAGAGTGTGCGACAAGCGTAGGCAGTGAGCGTAGTGAATTGCCTAATGCTGCTATATATGATAAGCAAACCCCCACTCTTATCGCTTCGCTCCTCACCCTAATCATCACTTCACACTCCTCACACCTCCTTGCAGGAAAGTTTACTCTCGAGGCTTTGTCTTCTGCCTTGGCATCTTCTCTCTAATCGTCGGCATCCTCTTCGGCAAACTAATCTTCTCCCCTCATTCCCCCTCCTCCCCTCCAACCTCCCCAACTCCCACCCCTCCCTCCTCTCCCTCTTATACAGTCGCCGACGCAGACTACGATCCGTTCTCCTACGACGGTGGTCTACCCTTCAGACCTCCCCCCCCACCCGGCGGCGAAGGTGGTGGACACTACGCCATCCAACCTTCTGCATGCGACGGGAAGGTGAGGGGGGGGGGAGGAGAGAAGCGACGAGCTGACAACGCAATTCCTAGCGCCGATCGCGTGCTAACCTGGTATTTTCGTACCTAAACTTCGTCCTATCTTCCTTTCCACGCAATACTAAACCCCTCCGGTCGTCGCTTCGCTCCTCCACGCAGGTTGTCTTTGTATCCGAGGGCGATCTCTTCTACGCCTCAACCTACACCTCCTCCACCCCCGTGCCCGCCGTCCGCCTAACGACCGGCCTCGGCAACGAGTTGCACCCCCTCCTATCTCCCACATGCAACGCTGTAGCCTTCACCGCCACCTACTCGGGCCACCGCGAGCTCTACGTATTGGGACTGACGGCGGGTGGAGAGGCAGAGGGGATCGCCAGGCTCACGTACACCGATGGAGAATCCGGCGTTAGGGGCGTGCTAGGATGGGGAGAGGACGGGGGGACCATAACGTACTCTGGTTTCAGGTGAGATTGGACGAGGAGCGAAGCGACGAGCTGTAAACGCGAACTGGTGTGACGAAAACAGCACGCGCTCGTACTTCCGTACAAGACGCGCCTGCTCCGATACCATTGCATTTATTCTCATCCCTCATCCTAAAACCTTTTCGCGATTCGCTTCGCTTATCGCAGTCTCGAGGCGTCACCCGACGATGTCAGGGCTTACGTCGTTACGGTTGCTCAAAGTGAGGACTCGGATGATGTCATTGGTAAGGTCGAGCCTGTGCCCCTTACGCAGACCACGGAGCTCACCAAACAAGGGGAGTGCTCCTACTTTGTCCGATTCAAACAGTCCTCCAACACCAACCAGTACGTAGGAGGGACCGCAGAATCCATATGGGCTTACTGCGACGGGGAGACATCCTCAGTTCCCATCACGTCTGACTGGGTCGGGACCTCCAAGAGCCCGCAGGTTTACAAGGGGGAGCACTTGCTCTACTTGAGCGATTACACCGAGGAAGGAGCGGGCTTGATGAACATATTCGCGACGCCTCTCCTCGCTAAATCTCATCTCTACCCCAACAACGGAGCCCTAACCAAGACTATAAAGAAGCTTACGTCGAGGTGCGAAACCCTCATGCCAATTATGGAGTACAGCATCGACCAGAAGACCAATGACATCGTATTCCGATCCGGAGCCGACCTCTTCTACATCTCCGCCTCTTCCATCGAAGCATCTTTATCTTCTGGATCTCCAGTTCAGCCCGTTAAGATTGAGCTGCTAATTCAGAGTGATTTCTCCCAGACTCACGAACACTTGGTTGAGGTCGACTTGATCAAACATGTAACCACGGTCGATATCGTAAAAACCCCATTCGGTCAGGTGAACGCGGTTCTGACGGTCCGCGGCCAGGCTTGGGTTGCCCCTGCAGCCGAAACTCCCTCGTCCCCCCCCCCCCCCCCCCCCCCACCCCGGGGGCGACGCCCCGAAGTACCCCCCACACAGGAACCGCCGCCACCCCCGGACATAAAGGGCGTTACAAACGGCCCTGGGCGGGGCCAGACCCAAAAAC
>Ga0115006_10000340_pt1 | contig 24919 bp, 28 predicted proteins | sample ArcOceMetagenome_3_FD_88943 | JGI IMG/M metagenome (GOLD analysis project Ga0115006, IMG submission 88943) | Marine eukaryotic phytoplankton communities from Arctic Ocean - Arctic Ocean- Svalbard ARC20M Metagenome | ecosystem: Environmental > Aquatic > Marine > Oceanic | place: Arctic Ocean...
GACACAGCTGTCGATGTTCAGGTCACGGTTCACAGTGTTGACGGGTCACCCCAGTTGGGGTTTAGGATGGTGACTTCCCACTAAGTGTGTTGCTTTGTTTTATTATTAGAACCGACGTGGATGTGAACAGCTGTAAAGGATATTAAGAAAATTTAAAAGTCCACTCCAATGGCATCCCTCATCCAAAAAGAGGGGTGGAGATCCCAAAATAGTTTCACACTTCGGAATCATGTCCGTGTGCGGCGCTGCGGATAGCGTGGGGCGCCCTGCGCGCGGCAGCATGCGCTTTGTCCGCGTCCTCTTGCCCCGCTCCCCCGCTCACCCCTCCGACGCCCTGGCGCGTGGCGGGCGCGAGCTGCGCTGGGCTGACGAGAAATGCACCGCGCGTTGCGATGCGCGCCGTGTCCGCCCCGGTGGTGCAACGCAGGTTCCAGACCATCCGTCACTTCACGAGCCTCGTGAGTGCCACCGCGACTTGCCCCCGCCGCGTGCGCCTGCGCGCCGCCGGGCAGCGGGCCTGCGGCCGGGCCCGTGCCGCCTGTGCGCGGCCCGTGAAGCGGCGCGAGCTGCCCGACAGACGCTGGCTCCCGGTGACACGCGCCGCATGCTGCCCGTGCGCGTTTGGTCGAGCGCAGGTCGTAAACGAGAGCAACAGCTTCGGTGGCACTGACTACCGCTTCCCCTCGAACGAGGACACTGCGGGCAACGCGGTGGGTGCTTCGCCTTTGCGTTTTTGCCCATTCGCGGTGTCGTGCGTGAGATGCTCGCTTTATCGTGCTCGGCGAGTGCGTACGTGGCCGCTCGACAGCAGGCAGGGAAAGTGCCCTGCGTTCTGATTCCCCGTTTGCGCCCCACCTCGCAGGTCGGTGTCAACGACGGCGGCACTGCCGTCGGCGAGTGCCAGGTGTTCATTTCTTCACCCGCCGCGCGTGGGTTGCGATGCGCGTGGGCGAGGGGGGAAATCTCTGTAAAGGCCCGCGCATGCTGTCTTCGGTTTGCCTTTCCGCCGGGGTGCTGAAATGTGCTCGTGTGCAGCCGTACGTGATGGACAGGGCCAAGTACAACCCGACTACCGGCCACATGGACCTGTCCGCGGCCGGCGACTGCTAAATTTTTGTTCCGGCGATCCCGTCAGACGGGAACTCGCCAAAATGTTGATCTTCTATGGTCCCTGGTTAGAAGGGCAGGCTGGTATGCTGGAGCTTGATGGGCGCCCATCTGCATGTACGTTGAATAAACGTCTTACAACACACAGCGTGGTGGCGGTGTGGCAGGGCGAGGTGCAGATGGCCGCATCACGTTTGTATTGCGAATCCTCCAAAGCACTATGTCATGTGTATCATGCGTGTGAGTGTACGTGGTAGGCGTGAGCGTAGTTGGCGGCGTGCATTAGGCGTGAGCAGGGTTGCTACGCAACCAGCGTATGGGGTTACCACCACCATGTGTACCACATCAATGATGTGCAGTGTAAGAACAGTCGGGAACATGTTACAAGGGAGTGCTTGAGAGATGCAGACAGAAGGCACACCGACTTAGTGGGAGATTAGTGGAAGCGAGTAGTGACCACTGTGGACAGAATGTGCTCAAAACAAAACGTGAAGGAGGGTCGCAAAAAGGTTCTGTGTGGGACGAGATACAGAAAGCCTTTCATGAAAGGACAGGCAACTATCTGGAAACACCAGGAAGCACCCCTCATGGCCTCGAGTGAGCGTCTGTCGTATCATATCCGCAAAATCTGAAGCATTCTGTCTTGCAGAACCTGATTCAATTGTGTGCCAGCTGACTACAATTAGAGCAAGTTGTGTGTATGGAAATGCAGATGGAAGCATGCGCATGAAGGGGCAATAAAGCAGTGCGTCCAAAGACCATGCGTGCATTACTCATGTTGCTGTGTACACTGCCGGTGAGTGCACAAGAGAGAAGATAAAAATTCTACTAGAAAAACATTCACCGTTGATAACCTTCGATCAAAAGCGTCGGATCGTTCACACCTAGCCCCGATTCAAACTGGTGCATGTATCAAAATCAGCATTCAGCAACTTCCAAGATCAATGAGATATCACCCTTTCACATGCATCGTTCGGAGTAACATATAATATGTGAACGGGGTTCATCCGAAAATGCACAGGCAACCTGCGGGAAAAGCCCTGCACACGTGTTGCAAGCTTTCACTCGACTATACCTGAAACTGGCACTCAGCCTCGCAGCAGTCGAAGCATCTGCCAGATAGCTCCATGGGGCAGTCGTATTTGTACCGCGGCAAAGATTCAACGGCGACAACGCTACCAGGCGCCCACGCCCTACTACGCTGGTCCACGACATGAGACACCATGCTCACATTCATGCTGGTCATCTCTGGCGTCTCACACACAAGCTCATAATTTGAAACATGAGCTGTCTGAGAACAAGGCACATGTGAGCCACCCTCCATAACGACGAAGACGGAAGCTGGCTTGTACTTGTCTGCGGGAGTTTCTCCGAGCGGACCAATGTACCTGCCGTCTTTGTCAAAGAGTCCCTTTGTCCCAAAATTTGTGCCCAGAACGGTAATGCTCATTCCTCTTTGGTAAGGCACGGAAACAGGGGCTATTGCTGTAACAACAGGAGGCAAATATATAATGCCACCACGACCGATCATATCTCTTGGCATTATCACAAAGCCTTCATCGTCGAGCAGCTGTTTTCAAAAGGGCAAGTCATTGGGCTTTCTGTCGCAAATTGCTATGCACAGCAAATCACAAACATGATATCAAAAGTTATTCAATAAGCGTTGCTTTGTCCATGTCGCCGGCGGCGACCGCATCGAGGGCGTATGGTAGGCCCGACGCGCGGCAAGGCATCGCCGCGCCTGGAGGGCATATGACTAGGTACTAATAGATACCATGGTACCATAGTACCTGTGAGATATTAATTAAAAAACACCGTTCACTACCCGAGGAGGCTTACCGCGCGTCACCTCCAGCGACATGGAACAAACAAGAAAATGGAGCTTTCAAGAGCTCGAGGACGTGTTAAGCACACACCTTGCAGCAGAAACCTTTGACAGAGGTCGGGGGCTGGCTGAAGTAGTCGAAAACTTCTACCGTAATCGCTTTCACGTCAGATCCGATCCCGTCAGGAGCTTTGCAGACAAGATATCCATCTTTTGTTTTCTCATCCATCCTAGCCCACAACACAGGACAGTCGAACCCACCGACGCTGGCCTTGTTGTATTGCGAGCGACCATCGAAGCCGTGTCCATTAATCGTAATCCTTTGTCCAGTTACGGCAATTCGCTTAGGAACGATGTCATAAATCGACACTAGCTTGCCATAATTGCCAGAAAGTATACGACAGCAATGATTGCCGTCGGAAGATCCACAACAGTTCGTGCAAACTGATTGGATCTGATCATCAACCAGAATCGGCTTGCAGCTATATGCATCACAAACCTCACAGGAATCGCATGGGCTGCAGCAGTCACAATTCATACCCGGATTCGACACCCCTCCAAGCCCTTTCTGTGCTCGCACGAATCTACTGATGACAGTAGCAGCACATTGAGGCGGACTGTTCCTAATGTTACCTTCTGCTTTAACTGAAACCCGAAAGTTTCCACCTGACAACGGAGGCGGTCCTCTGGGCTCGTCTTTATCCACCGCCAAGATAGAAATTATAAATGTTGCGTTGTCAATCCAGCGACCGCTGTAGTCCACGCCAAGTGGGTGAGGATCATGCAGGTCCGAGTAAAACTCGAAGGCGTTATCTATGTCATTTTTTGCCCACCCACTCGCAGGAAGACCACCCAGATTCGTGATCTCATTAAAATATATTGTAAAGGCTGCACCGACGTTGTACACGTCTGACCTGCTACCGGGAAAACTCGCTCGGAATGCTTTAATATAGATGGTGGATGGCCCGAATTCTCCCTTGAGCTTCAGCACCGGTTCCTGGGTGTTACCTGAGATGACTGCTGCAACCGAAACAGCAGGATAATTCCTGAGTTTACCATCTTCTCTGCTTCTCACGTAGAATCCCCCTATGGTCGGCCCTCCATTAAGCGTAATATCGAGAATTGTGAGCACAAATGTTGATCTATTCGGCCAATAACCGACGTAGTCTTGCCCAAGACTGTGAGAGAACTGAAACACTTGATCAATCTGGCTCTTCGTCGCGCCAGTCTCTGGCATGTTGCCCCGATTTGTTGGCTCACTAAAGACAAAGGTGATGATATCACCAACGCTGAAAACAGAATCCGCACTGTCCGGATCTGAAGCAACAAGCGAACTAAGCTGCAGCACGGAATAACCGAATCCACCTTTGAGATATGCAGGAGGATACTGTCCGGTTTCATCTATGCCTGTGGAAGGGTTTAGAATTGGAGGGACTTCTCTGAGTTCTGCAGCTGCCTTAACTGTAATGAGCGTGGTGTCTAAGAGGGGCGGGTTGTAACCGCCATCGCTCTTGTAAACGCATAACCCAGTCTTCATCCACTGGAAAATAGGGTTTGGGCAAAAGCGGCAGTCTGCTGTTCCATTGTTTGCAAGTCGCGACTTGATCACATGAGGGCTGTCGCAACTAGGACACTCAGGAGAACCCAAATTTGTTATGGCATCCGGGAGCGAAGAGTCTGACAGCTGGCGGACACAGGTATGCCACTCAGTTTGCAATGCACACCTGGAACATTTTGGATGGCTGCAACCCTCCTTCGCTTCGCACCAAAAGTTTTCTGCTGGTTTTGTGCTGTTCAATATTTCAATCTCTAGCACGCTATCACTTATCCATGATCCTTGGTAGCTGTCGCCCAATGGCATCGAAAAGTGGAAGAGATTGTTTAACTGCTCCTTTGTAATGTTGCTGTCTTGAAGGCCAGCTTTGTTCGTACGCTGGCTAAAAGTTATGGTAATTTTATCACCATCACTGTAAAGTGCGTCCGTGGGCTCAGGATCTGATGCAACAGCTGTCATGATGAACACAGTCGATAGCCCAAAGCCACCGCTCAGCAGAGCGGATACAGTATCACTCTGATCACAGGTGGGTGGGTAATTCCTCAAATTTCCGGACCTCACAAGTTCGAGCTTAAAGGCACCAATGAAAGGGAGAGGCGTCATTGAGTTAATTTCAGTGATGTCGATTAAAAAAGTAGAATCGTCTGTCCATGTTCCTGTGTAATTGGCCGCAAGTTCGGAAGAGAACTTGAGTATCTTGTCCACAGCAATTTTGTCGTAGGGACGATTAAGCTCCATATCTGCTTTATTAGTGGGCATGTTGAAGAGGAGCGTAATTCGATCGCCGACGTCAAATCTTGAGTGTAAATTCTGTGGGTCACTTGCAATAAGTTGCTCGACATAGACACTTGACGCTCCAAAATGGCCTTGCATGATCGGTCCTGTTCCATTTGAAGGAGCAGAAGCTGATGGGTAATTTCGAATATTTCCCGTCTTCAGTAAAGTAGCTCGAAGACCGAAAACAGTAGGGGGGCTAGCTCCTGTAGCATTCTTGATGGTGATGACAAATGTCTGACAACCTGGAAGAGTTTTTCCAGGATATACAGAACAATTGGTCCAGTGACCTGTATAGTCAGATCCAAGATTTTTTGTGAAACTGAAAATGGTGTCGACAATGCTCTTCGATAGCCCAGTGAGGGAAAAGTTGCCGCGATTTGTATACTGATCAAATCCGATCGCAATAGTGCTGCCCTCTTCATAAAGTCCGGTGAGCGGGCCTCTCGAATTGCTCCTTGGGGGCGTTGGATTGGCCCCTGCCACTAGCGAGATCATGGAAACGGTCGGGGGACCAAAATCGCCTTGCATACCTTCGGATGGAGCATCTGAACCCGGTGAAAATTCAAAGGACCTTCGAACTGCGATACCTCTGTTTGGACTCATCCTAATTTTGAAGAGATCGATTTCTGGTGGCGAAGCAGTGCTGATATCATGCGCAGTCATTTCGAAAACCTTCGCACAGGGAACCGTGCAGATGCCCGCTTGCAAGGGCCCGAAATCTAACCATCGGCCGCTGAAAGAGCTGCCAAGTCTGTCTGAAAATTCCATCGCAAGTAGGATATTGGACTGTGGAATGATCGTCTCATGCACTCTCCATGTACTGCCTGCAGCTTGACAAGCTGGAAAAAATGCAATGCTAGGGTCAGAACAACTTTGATGTGGAGCAAGACCTGGCGTCCATGTTGCAGCTGCACCTGTCGGGCTTGTGTCGGCGTGAGCTTCGCACTCTGCCCTCGTGGTATGTTGAGGCAGTTGACAATTGTCGAATGTTCCAGTCGCCCGTTTATCCACCCACACTCCAGATTCTGTGTCGCAGGCAGCCTTGATCGTAGCAGAGTCATCTGCTGCAATCCAGTGAAGGGTAATTGAGCACGTACCGATTTCTACCGAGCATGGAGCATATGGCGGAACCAAGTCTGAAATGTCTAGTGCTTGACAGGCTCCCAAATTTGCATACTCCGTAAACTGCAGATGACGAACGCGTGAGTGAGTGAGGGTGTGCGTGCGCTTGCGTGTCTTTGTGATTTGTGGATGGGGTGTGTTTCTAATATGTCGATGAATGCAAATGTCAGTTTGGCAGCGGCGTAAAGTTGGAAAAAGCGTACAGAGGGTCACATGGATGCCCAAAGGGCTTCAGCAAGAAAGCCCAGGAAAACCTATGTGACTAGCTCATCGTGCAAAGTGCGCAAGGGACGAGACGCGCCCAATGTCCTGCCATCACTTCGTCTTCTCTCTCTCTAGGGCGAGAACGTCTTATAGGAAATCTAGAGGCACCATATCCTGCGCGCTCTCATTTTGTAGAAGACGGAAGCAAGTTCCCGAACCCCGTTCGGGAACCCCGTTTTCAAACCGGAATCGCACAATCCGGTTTTTCCCAAACCAGTTTGGGGAACGCAAATTTTCACAAACCGGCTTGGGAAACGCAAGAATTGGTTTTCCCCATTCGGATTAGGGAAAACCAGTCGGATTAGGGAAAACCAGTTGTGCGTGTCCCAACCCGGTTTTGGAAAATCGGGTTAAATTGGGAGAACGCTGGACCAGCGAATCTCCTGCCCCTCCCTGTCTTCTCTGCATGCTAACCTCTAACACTTGATTGCATTTTCAACCTTACCGTGATTGTGATCGTGGACCCAACCACATACTTGGATACAGCGTTGGGTGGTCCCCGGCCTATCAATGATTCAAATCTGGGAAAGGGGGTACCGTAATCGCCAATAAGTTTTTCGCATCTTGCGGACAAGTCCAAACCAGCTGCCGTACATCCTGTCGCTCTCGGAGGGCCCCAAAACTGGCTGGTAGGACTTCCTACCTCAGGACATGCATTGGGTCCACCACACGTGCTTGCAGGGTCTGACGTAGGAGGAAAGTGCCTCAAATTTCCGGATGCCAGAATCTTCACCTCAAAATTGCCTTCACAATATGGGCAATTTCCATCAAGCCTGGTAAAGTTCTTGTTAGGTTTTATCACCGTGATCTGAAATGTTTGCCGGTCCCACCACAGTCCAGTGTAGTCGTCCCCAAAAGGCACAATTATGCAACCGGGGTCAAAAGCAGGGCACGATGACTGAAAAACCTCATCGATGGTTGCTTTTGACCAAGGCCCCCTGCCTCGACCAGCATAGTCTGTATCGCGACTCAGTGTGATGCGCAAAGTATCATCAGTACTCCAAACCTGGTCGATGTTACGGGGATCGTCTGCTTCGATACTTATGATGGCGATATTTGATGGACCAAATGTTCCAGTCAGTTTGCCTGACCCCGGCGAGTTCGGCAGGCACGCTGGCGGATAATTTCGAAGGTAAATTCCGTCCTTAATCTTGACGTAAAAATCCCCCGATAGCGGAGTTCGCATAGGATTGGCATTTACATCGTACGGGTACGAGTTACTGACATCGGTAACAGTGATTTGAAGCTCTTGACGAGACGTCCAAGTGCCTTTAAAGTCATTGGCAAAGTCGTTACAGGGCTGTCCATTATCGCAGAAAAAGTCGACCATTTCCAATACCTGATTTCTGTTCAAATCAACAGGACCATCCGCTCTGTTTGTTGGTTGATTGAAGCTGATCGTAATCGTATCGCCATTTGTGAAGTCTCCATTGTACCCGATCGGGTCGTACGCTATCAAAGAGTTGATGGTAACACAAGGAGGACCAAAGTTTCCGTGAAGAACAGCAGACTTGGTTGTCACCCCTGCAATCACATCAATCGACGCGGGATAGTTCCGCATTTTACCTGTCGTCTTGAGCTGCATTTGAAGTCCATCGATTGTCGGCGGACGAACGCTAGCAGCTGTCTGATATCCAACAATTTGCAAATACTTTGAATTACAAAGAGAGTATCCCATTGGGCACACGCCAGCACCGTCCATATCAACGCAGGGCCGATTCGTCACATCAACATACAACCCAGTCGTCGAATCAAAGACAGCATCCTTTTTGCACACGCCTACCGTTCCATTTTTGCAACTCGTACATCTTTCTGCACCATCGCTCAACCACCGTCCTGTCAACGAGCCCATGATAGGTGTCTGCGGAGCCCAGAGGGAATCTTCAAATGAAATCATCGCCTTGAGGTAGGCATCAGTAAGCCCGGAGTCAGAGCAACCTTGATAACACCCCTTGTTCACTACTTGACTGAACTCAATGGTGATGGTATCTCCCATTCCCCAGCGATCATCCTGTAAGGACTTTCAAGTGAGTGCGAACGGCATGCTCGCATCTGATACATTCACAAGAAATGGCCAAAAAGGGGCAGCCGGTGTTCTAGATTTACCGGAGGAGGTTCGGCGCTAACAGCAACGATCTCGAGCAGAGTAATGGATGCAGAACCGAGGTTGCCCGTGAGTCCGTACTCGGACCCCGCAGCATCAAATGTGTACTTGGCTCCTGATGCAAACGAAGTGGAGTCTTCGTTTTTCAGCTCAAATCCCGCATCGTGCCGGATTCTGACTGTTAGCACCCCAATTTCTGGTGGCGCAGCATTTGTATCATCCAAGATCGTGATCTACCCAGAAACAATCAGAATATGTTAGACACATGTCAGAAAAGGGGCAAAAAGGCAGACAATCAATGCAGCTGCTCATTTTGAATCAGGCAACATGCTCAAATCGCCTGCTGGATTCATACCCTGATCAGGTCAGCGGCCAGCCATCTTCCCTCATAATCAGTTCCGAGGCTCTGATCAAAGTAAAACAGCCTGTCCAAGGTCGCTTTGTCCATGTTATCAGATACAATACCAGCACGGTCTGTCAGCTCACTAAATTGCAAAAATATTCGATCCCCGGTGCCATACACTTCATCGCCACCACCATCCTGAGCAAAAAACAGTTTGACATATGGGATTGTAATGCCCCAGTCGCCAGTAATGGGCAAAGAGCTTGCGACAGTAGGCGCGCTCTGGCAAGGTGAATTGCGCACATCTCCCGTCTCAAGGAATCTGACAGTGAGCACCCCAATTTCGGGGTTCATATGTCCAGTGGCATCCACCACTTCAATCAGGACGCCAAAGCATGGCGGTCCGTCCACAAATCTCGAGGTAGAGTAGATTCTCCAAGGGCATCTGTCTTTGACCAGCCACTGGCCTGTGTAAGCTTGACCGAGTCCTTGACTAAATGCAAACATATCAACGAGTTCAAGCATCGAAATGGGCATGCCGTCATACACTGGCTGCTTTTTCCACGTGGGTCTTTCACTTATGATGACAGCGATGTTCACGCCAGAATGATACTGCCGCGACAAATAGATACATAGACAAATTCAGATCGTCGCATGAGCAGCAAGAGGATAGAATTGTGGCACATGGAAAAAAGACCAGAAGTCCTTACCACGTTGGCGCTGTTCAAAGGATCATGGGCCGTAAATGCAATGATACGCATTGAAGATGGACCGAAGTTTCCATCGAGAGGCGGCGAATAGACCCCTACAGTTGCTGACGACTGGGGAGGTTTGTTTCGAATATCGCCCGCTTCCAAGGTCATGACAGTTAGGTGACCAATTTCTGGCGGTTTGGCTCCAACGTTGCCCTGCACGTTAATTTGAAACGTTGACGGGGATTTCCATGAGCCTGTGGTCATGAAAAGCATTCAGATTTCTCAAAAAATATTGGTGCAGAACATTTCAAGCTTTGAGCAGTCCACAACACTTCCAAGACACCTCTAAAGGCCTGCCCGAGCGACTGCGAAAAGTTGAAGCTTTGCATCACTTCAGCCGCACTCAAAATTTGGCCTATGTAAGCACCACCCATGCTGGTGTCTTCACTAAAAGTGATTGTGATCTGAAAGCGTATATGCATGTGCGGCAAATGTCAGCAACGCCTGACTGTGTGAGAGGTATCCTCACGCGTTCTCTTACTGCTCGATTCATGATTAGAGTGTGGTACTATGGGTAGAATGCGTGCAATCGTGAGCACGAGTGTTTTGAAGGCCAATTTGAAATCAGATGAGGGATGAGTGGAGGCAGTTTGGGCTTGAGAGTCATGCATGACCTGATCAGAAGGGCCAAACACCGCGTCAGACGCCAACGAAGACGCTGTCAAAGAGAGAATCTTGAGATTCGAGGGCCCTGTCACCGCAAATTGTCAGTAAGCAACCAATGTGTGATATGACGCATCAGAAGGTTGGCAAGCGAATTTTTTTAAATGTACGCAGATCACAGATAGGCACAAGTCACCAAAATCTCCAGTTAAGAACATTGATGTCGTCATGGTTGCTGCGCACAGAGCTGGTACATTACGAAGATTTCCTGTGAAAGAGCCAATTACGACGACATGCAAGTGCGTCAACAGTCCGAAATCCGTTTTGTTCCACTCTCTACGAGAATGCAACGGCAAAACACTAGTAGCCAAAGAGATAGATGGCACAACATGCGTATGAAGGTATGCTCACCAGATTCTTTGACGCTGACAGTGAGCCCAGAATAGCCAACGTATGGTGGATGAGAAAGTACATTGGAGGGATCCTCGGTAGAATTCAAGATAGTTATACGAAGAGATGAGGGACTCGCCCATCTCCCAATAAAATCCAAGCCAATACTCATAGTAAAAGTGAAGACACTCTCTAGTTGTGCTCGAGATATCATTTCGTTTGGCAAGTCAGCTTGATTTGTGGGAATATTAAAATCAATGCCAATCTCATCGCCCGTGCTGAAAATTGCATCCCCCGCGTCAGGATCCCGAGCTTCGAAATTTACAATTTCTACATTTTGCGGTCCGAATGATCCAGTCTGGCACAGATCAATTGGTTATGATAAAATCGTGCGAAAAATTGATCCAAGAAACCCACGGAAAAAAAGAGGGGGGGCTGACTTACCATCTGTGGAGCGACTGGTTCAGCTGGAAATGTCACCGGGGGAATGGGTCGTAGGTTAGCACTCGATCTCACCTATACAACCAAACCAGTCAATGTTTGTTTCTGAGATAACAGCAACGTTTCTGCGGAAGCAGAGTTGTTTACCTGTCCAATAATGAATCCGATTTCGGGTGGTGATGCTCCAAAGGGGTCGTGTATGGTAATCACCAGGCTCTTATCATCAAGCCACTCTCCAGAATAGTCTTGCCCCATATTCCACCTGAAGGCAAACAGAATATCTACTTGGTCTCGAGAGATCTTGCCATTCATCAGGGCCTTGTTTGTCGGCTCAGTGAATGTGACTGTCATTGTAACGCCCGAGACATATCCTCTGCACGGACCGCTTCCGGGTGGATGCCCAGCAACCCATGACTCGATTTCGATGGATGAATATCCAAAGGCACCTTGCATTGGCGGAGAAGTTGTCACCTGCACAATCTCTCAGTGTCAACTTCGTACAGACAACAATTCGAGCAAGAGGAAAGAATCATATCTTGCCGTCGGAGCGCAGGCTGCGGGGAAATTGCGAAGGTTGCCAGACGCCTTCACAGACAACGTGAACACTTGCGGAAGAGGGGGTCCGGCTCCATTTTCATTAATGATTGTGATGACGAGCCGTTTCTTGGTTTTCCACAATCCGTAATAATCGAACCCCAAAGATGCAGAAAAGGAGAACATGTTATCCAGAGCCGATTTCGTCATTGTTTGCCCCTCGATGTATCCCCCCATGTTTGTTTCTTCGCTGAATGACACCTGCAGAACACAAGATACGCACATCAGCAGAGTGCACTGGTCCCCAACAAAATCAGCGATTTTGATCCGGATGTTATTCAAATCGAAATTCTGCTGTCTAAGATTTGCTCGCATAAGCCAGCAAGGTCTTGATACTTACTGTTATCGCATTGCCAGCGCGGTAGCGAGCGCCTAGTCCTGTTGGGTCTGACGCCAAAACTGACGCGACAGCAATTGGAGACGGTCCAAAATCTCCGGTCATCCTGGGCGATTGTTCGGAACAAGGCCGTGATGTCCCAACTTCGTTCTTGATTAGGGACCCACCATCTATTCTGCAGGTAACGTCTGGACAAAAATTTCAAAAAAGCGTTAACATTCGGTTTACAAAGAGTAATGCAATTATCATCAAGGCAGGGAAAGAGCCAGAAGTTCTTACAAAATCCGCCGATGGTAGGCGGAGAAGCTCCTGCGGTGCCCTCTACTGTTAGCACAAGGGTCTGAGCGTTGACCCACTCTCCCGAAAAAGAATTTCCCATGTTCTCCGAGAAAAGAAAAAGCGCCAAAACTTGCGATCGGCTGAGACGATCCCCATTATTCTTGCCAGCACGGTTGGTGGGAATAGAAAATCTGATAGTGATGGTATCCAAGAAACTGTATACAGAATTCTTGTCCGTGGGATCGTCGGCCACCACGGAAACTACACGGGGATAAAGAATACCCCAGTTTCCAGAAATTGGAGGCGATGTAGTCACGGTAGGGGCGCATACAGGGGGCACATTTCTCAGCTTTGCTTCCGCTCTTACAGTGGCACGGGTACTTCCAATCCCTGGTGGTCCAGCGCCAACCACGTTTCGAGCGGTGATTACAAGAACTCTGTTACTAATCCAGCTTCCTGTATAATCCGTGCCGAGCGATTGAGAAAAAGCGAGTAGTAAGTCAATGTCAGCCTTGGTCAATTGGTCAGGAAGTTGCGCTTTGTTTGTGTCCTGGCTGAAAGTAATTGTCAGCGTATCCCCCACACCATAGACATTATCTAAATCCAAGGAATCTGCGGCCACCATACTCAAAATACGGATTGGTGAAGGCCCGAAGTTTCCATCAAGAACAGGAGATAACATACCAGCCGCGGCGCTTGTAACAGGAAAATTTCGAAGACCTGCGGAGGCCAGAAGCTCGAGCGTAAAAATTTCTGGAAGTGGCGGGCCTGCGCCTCGAACGTCTGCCATAGTGATCTCAAGCAACTTACGCGTTACCCAGCGACCCTCATATGCACTTCCAAGTGGAGTTGAAAATGTCAGGATACTGTCAAGAGCTTCTTTCGAAAGTATTCCAGTACCCATACCGGCCCTGTTGGTGTCCTCATTGAAATGGATTCGTATCCTATCGCCGGCGGCATACGTCGCGGTAGATTGAGTCGGATCGATGGCCTCGATAGACACAATCGTAATCGCACTAGGCCCAAAATCACCACCCAAAACCGACGAGGTTGCAGTCACTGGGGCTGAATTCGGGGGATAATTCCTTAATTGTGCATCGAATTTCACTGAAGCAGTCAGTGAGCCTATGGTCGGGTAATTTGACTGGTCCGCATCCAAAATAGTGATCAGAAATTCTGTTCTTGACAACCATGTACCCTCGTAATTCAATCCAAGCTTCTGGGTGAAGGTGAACAGCTTATCCACTACCGTCTTGTTTCCATAATCACCCTCAAACGCTCCGTTGATTGCTTTATCTGTTGGCTCACTGAATCTAATAAGAATCTGATCCCCGTCCGTCACGGCGCCATCGTTATCGCCCTTCGCTGTCAGGGCAATCGTCAACGCAGACTGACCAAAATCTCCTTGCACCGGATTAGGTGAGCGTGAGAAGCAACCTCCAGATATTCCGTCCACGTTTCGAATCGGTGCAATCGCTGTTTCGATGCAATTAACGAACAGTCGCCCCCTCTGAAATATTTCGGCTCCTGTGGCATCCAAAATTGTAATCTCAAATAAGTTATCATTCAACCAAATGCCATTGTAATCGGCTCCAATCGGCAACGAAAAATTGAGCACAAGGTCAATTTGAGCTCGATCTGCTATGGAGCCCGTCATCCTGAATCGGTTGGTGGGAGGAAAAAATTCAATGTACAATTTGTCACCAGCATCCAGATCACCATCAGACCCTCCCACTCCGACTGCATAGAATGAAGTAATTTTTGGAACGATTGTTCCCCAGTTGCCAATAAGATAACCAGACTCGATGACGCAGACAGACGATTGCGGTGGAAAATTTCGCAGCGATGCAGACTCTCTGACGGAGAGAAAGAACAATCCCAATTGCGGGGTTGCGCCAGCAGGTTTTACCGATGTTATTTGAAACACCTGACGGGAAAGCCACCTTCCCACGTAGTCCTGGCCCAGGCTCTGCGAGAATTCAAAAATGCTGCGCATGGACTTGAATCATCAGTAGCATTCACATCTTATTCAAAACTTTCAGGATGCAGCTATACCAATACCACTAGTCTCAAGAACTGCTCTAACATTTGAAATCAAATGGCTAATAATGAAACCTGTCAACTTCAGCCTTGGACAATTGAGTGTCGGGGAAATTGGCTCGATTAGTATCCTTGTTGAAGCTTATTGTGAGTGTATCGTTAACGCTGAAGTCCTTGTTGATATTTGGAGGAAGGGAAGGGTCCGCAGCCTTGATCTCTAAAATTTCTATCCTGCATATGCCCCATTCTCCCTCCAGAACTGGGCTGATCGCTGTACTTGGTGCACACGCAGGAGGATTGTTTCGCAACTCCCCGCTTGCTTTCACCTTTCAATGTCCCAGACTGATGTGTCAGATATAACGTAATTTTGACAAGTGAAAAGATGCCACCAAAAGAAGTCGGACATTACTTCTGTCTATTGATTTTCTGATGCGCTTGCTTAAAAGTTCAAGAGCACTTTACCTGAATTCGAAATTCCAAAATCGGGGGCGGACCTGCCCCGTTTACGTCTTGGACGGTGATGACAATTCTCTTTGGGTCAGCCCAATAGCCAGAGTAGGCCGCACCCAGCGAATGAGAGAAAGTGAACAAGCTGAATTTACGTAGCGACACATGGAAAAAGAACAGAATCACACCATGTGCATTTGTATCAACGGCAGCTGTGACTCAGTGGAAACAGATGCAACAGCACGCACGTTTGGACGTACGGAAACACGCAAATGTACTTGCTGTGGTGCTTTGAAAAACGGATGAAAAAGGAGCGCTCAAACACGGTTTCACGCTCTCGCACATGATTACGCGCACAGGCACACACACACACACACGTACTTGTCCAGCTGAGCCTTTGACAATTGCTTGCTGCCTCCTATGCTCGTGAAGCCCTGCGAGCAAAAGAGGGGTGAAATGTAGGATTGATGGATATTGCAGGCAGCATCAAATATTGTTTGCTGTGTGCAAACATGGATGCGTGCGCATAAGCACGCAGGCAATATGCTTGACGCGCAAAAACATACGTCGATATCTTTGATAGCAAACAGACCTCATTCGTTTCCATGTTAAATTCGATCGTGACTGTGTCGCCCACAGAATACTCGTCTCCTTCTTGAGAAGGATTTGCTGCCTGGTTTGATCAGGGGGTTCCACGGCAATGGGAACATCCAACGATCAAAGGCAGTGCGGAGTTAAGGTATAGTATTGGATGCAGTGACAATCAGATTGTAAGATGTTGCGTAATCATTCATACCGTGATCTTCGTGATCGTGATAAGTTGTCGACCAAAATCGCCAGTCAATCTGCCAGAAGGTTTGGTCGACTGCATTGAAAGACCGACGGTGAAAGGATCCGAACGAATTGCACTGTTGGTGGGCAAGTACTCAGGGAAACGGAAGCAAAATCTGGAAACTAGGGGCAAGTAACAACAGGGAAATAGACATAGCAGCAAATGCGCTGTCATTTACCGTCCTTTGTTTGTCACTGGAGTCACTATCAAACCTGTCACAACACAGAAAATCAGAATCAGGTTTCGGAGTCAAACTTGAATACCCAGGCGCCAGGCTCCTTGACGCCAGGTATTCCAAGCCGGCTGCTTGGGGGATAAGCCAAGCAAGAACTGCACCTTGCGGACCCACTCGTGGGGGGGCTGATCCCGGCCAATCGAGGGTTGTAACGACGAATACTCTCGAGCTCTCCCAGACTCCACGGTAGCTTGCACCTGGACAACGATAGGGCCGATGCAAGGTAGGCAAACGAGCAGGCAGAAGGAGCGAACAGGAGGTCAGTAAGGAGGGCCCATCGGCAGAAACGTTCTGCAGGCTTGCAAGATGGCGAGCAAGCGGGATCAATGGCGGAAAGAAACCGAGGGATTGACTGAACGCAAACAGCGCGTCGACTGTTGCTCTTGTCTGCACCACGCCTTCAGCAAGGCCAGCCTTGTCCGTGTTTTTGTCGAAGGTGATGGTGATTGTATCAAGGTTTGCGTAGACGCCTGTGATTAAGCAGAGGTCAGGGACATGCCGGAGCATACAGTCTGAGACGGGAACCGCAAAAACCAGTTCGCAGAAGAATGGCGGCAGCCGCACCATCGAGGTCATCAGGATCGTTGGCAACAAGAGAGATGATTTCTGGAGCATCGACCACATTATTCATCTGAGATTTTGAGGTCGCTATCATGCAGCTGAACACGGTGATCGCCAGCAACAAACCAGCAGGTCTACTTGTGTGAGTCACCGTCCTGGTTTGCGCACACTGCCCGACGTGGGCAGACCCTGGCACCAGTCCACCCATTCCGTTCTTTCGCACCCTTCCTTTTCCATGCGACAAGCCTCGGTGTGTGAGCCCATGTCGTCCTGTATCTCGTCCAGGCACTGGCTGCTTGTGCTTGCGCTCGTGTTCTCGGCGTCTGTGACGACCACCCGCGCGAGTGGCGCTGATCGGGGCCTGCATGCTGCACGCGGTCCGTCGCCTCGCACGGCTACTGCACTTGCACCATCCAAGATACTGTGCACCCAGGCAGGTCTGCTGCCCGTCCCAGCCGCACTGCCTCGCAGTCCCGGCCCGCGCGTGGGAGCCGCCCATCCGCTTGAGCTTGGCAGTTTTGGATGGAAAAAACAAAAAACAAGACTCGTCACGGACCATTGACATGACACGGGATTTTCGCTCGTGGAATGCGTCGATGCGTCCTGCAAGTTCGAGTGCGTTCGGAGTGCGTTCGCAAGTGCCCCGCGCCCTCTGGCATGACTCGAGTGCGTTGCGTTCGCAAGTGCCCCACGCCCTATGGCATGACTCGAGTGCGACTCGAGCGCCCTCTGGCATGACTTCGAGTGTGTTCGGAGTGCGTTCGCAAGTGCACGCGCCCTCTGGCATACGCAAGCACCGTGGGCAGCCTCAGCTGGACGCTGGCCCGGGACCGCTAGCCAGGTGGGGTAGGCGAGTGAGCTTAAGCGCGTGAGGTCCAGGTGGCCGTCAAAGTGGGACTACCATGTGCCCGCATGGTGCACCCCGTCGCTGCCTTCGGGTGCTTTGTCGGGCCAGGACTTTTGTCGGTATGCTTGTGTGTGTGTCTGTGCGCGCGCATGCGTGTGTGCGTGCGTGCATGTGCCTTACTACAAGGCGATATCTCCTCAGACGCTCGCTTTGTGGCGCCCCCGAGGAGCGATCGTGCCTCGTACGCGCGTGTTGTTGGGCCGAGGCGCGAACACGCATCGGAAGGTCGCGCTGTGGGTCCTTCGAGGGCGATCGCGCCTCGCATGCTCGCGCTGTGCCGCCTCGTGAGGTGCGATCGCGCCTCGGAGGCGTGCGTGCTTGGGCAGCCTGCGTCTTTGAAGCGCGATCGCGCCGAGGCGCGAGGCCTCGGAGGCCTCCGAAGCTCCAACTACGTGCCTGCGCGCGTTCGCGGCCGCCGCCGCGCGCCCGCGCTGCCGCCGCCCGCGGGTGCCCGCCGCCGGCGCGTGGCGGGCACAGCGCCGCACCCACTAGCCCCCCCAGACCGCCCCTGACCGCCCCTTAACCTTCAACTCCTGGCCGCGGGGCTGCTCCTGGGCAGCGTGGGGGGCGCCGCCGGCGCCATGGACGGAACGAGTTGGAACTAGGGAGCTCGGGGCACAGACTCGGAATCTCTGGTATCAGGTCGCGTTTCTGTCGGCTCCGATCCACCCCGTCCTTCAACGGCGCCTCTAGGGCGCGGTACAGGGGGGCAGCGGGCGGACAACCACTGGACACGCGAAAGCCAGTGGGGGTTTCCGGACTCAGGAGGGGATGGGGAGACAGGGAGGAAGCGAAGATGAGTTCGGTTAGTGTATTGGTGGGTCGCGCTGCACATCCCACACGCAAGCCGCCCTGCGCCGCCCAGCGCGCGCGCCCCGCTGCCCTCCCCGCCCCGTCGTGGCGAGGCGTCGCGCGGCTTACGCGGCCCAGACGATGCACGGTGGTCGCTGCCCGCTCACTGCGCAGCCCCCGCCGCCATCGGCCGCGCCCCGCACAGTCGCCGGCGCGCCTCTCACACAGGCGCATTTCTGGCGAGGAGGCATGTGTGGTTTGTCATAGCCTGTGTAGCAACCCGCGGGCGCGCGCGCCTGCCGCCAGCACATCCCGGCCGCAGGCGCCTGCGCCGAGCCCGCCTGCCCGCCGCGCGCCGACCATCGCCCCTCCGCCCGCCGCTCTGCACGCCGCCCCACTCTCCTCTCCGCCATCTTGTCGTGTCGTGTGGTAGGCGTCCGCTGCCTCGAGGACATGGGAACTTTTGTTATCGGCGGGGACCTCGTCCTCGGAAGGACTAGCTTTATGGAGGGGACTGTTCTCTTCCTCGTGGCGGGGAATGGGGCGCGCAGCGCCAATTGGCACAACACATGACATGGATCTCTGTCCAAAGGACAGTGCTGTGCCAGCACTGTGCTGGTTTGAGCTCTGCAGAAATCCCGGGACTCGCCAAAACATCGGTGCCTCCTATGGCCGCACTAGGTGGGAGTAAAGGTCTTTGCCGTCTCCTCCTGTCGCCACGCTTCCGTTGTTAGGATGCAGATATGCACACCACAGCTGGACGGATCTGCTCGATGCAAATGGCGTGATTGGCCGACACAGCCACTCATCAACAACAGCATTGGAAATTACAGCGCACCTGCAGCCATTGGAGCCACTTGTCCAGCGCCAGCTGGTCTTTCTTTTTCTGATCTCGCTTCATTTGGTCTGTCATCAGACCACGTGCCTGTTGAATGCGACGTCCATACCGCTAGTTAGTGCAACACCTGGCCTCGTGTGCAAATCCCTGCGAATGATACACTTGCGTCGACGGGGGACAGGATTAGTGGCTGAAGGTGAGGGCAGCAACGCACCTTGTCGTCTGTTCCGGTCGTTGTGAACATGTACACACGTTTTTCGACGCCCTTTTCTGACACAAGAGCACCTGTCTCAATCTCCAGCGCCATCTTCACCTTCTTGCTTCGATTTACGATCGCTCCTGAGCATATGCATGCAACGGGTCGCGTCACCGAACTCATAGGCGCGCGAGCAGGCACAACAACCATGGAAACTGCGCCTGCCCAGACCTCGCAGATTCACAACTCCCTTGGGCTCGTCGCTGCGCGGATTGTCAAAGTAGTACAGACGGAGGTCATGGATAGCGCACCTGGTGTGCGAGACAGAGCCGTCAGATTATCGCAGTGCGTGGTCGTGCGTGCAAGGAACCCACCCGGTGCGCCGCTTCTTCGGCACTGGGAAGATGGAGTACACGCGTCACGCGCGCAGCACCGCAAGTGCGTCCTCACCAGCGGCGCTGGAGGCTTGTGTTGGTGAGACCCCGCTTGCACAGCCAGCCGCACCGGGCCTCGCACACGCGCTTCACCTCTTTTGCCCGCACCTGCGGGACGGCGTGTGTGCGTGCGGCGCGCGGGGAAGAAAAGGGAGTGAGCGGCAGGCGCTGGAGCATGACGACGACCGCTTGGGTGGACGCTGGGGCGGCGGTGCAGCCGCTGCCCGCCCGCACACAAACAGCGGCGGTCCGCACACACGGCGTCCTAAGACGCGACGCGGGCGCACGCGCTCTGCGGCGCAGCGCCGCGGCGGCGCTACAGCGCAGCGTGCATGCCTGCGGGACGGAGGTGTTGTTTCCCATGCCCACCCGCCGCGCCGGCCCTCTCCTCGCGCGCCTCCCGCCCCCAGCCCTGCGCTGCGAAACGGTGTTACTGCAGCTGTACCGGCCAAACAACCTAGGGTTAGGCTGCAAGAAGACAGGGAAGCGGCGGCGCTTGCCGGGAGCACTGGAGCGCTGGAGCCCTCGGGCGCAGCGGCAGCCGCGCGGGCACCGGGAGCACCACGGGCTGGCGGGAGGCGTGCGGACGTCGCGGGCGCAGTCGCGCTGAAGCGAGGCGGCAAGGCAGACTACCGCGCGCCATGGTGGACCACGGACTGTAAGATGGCTGCGCCCTAGCCATGCTGCCAGGCTGTGTGTGTGCGCGCGGGTGTCGCAGGGCCGGCTGACGCTGCGGGGGGCAGGTACGCGCGCCAGACCTTGGCACACTCGTTTGGGCTCGACAAAGAACAAGTCGAGAAGAGGTACCCGGCGCTGCGCCCCGCCTGGGGCCAAGAGTGGCTGGCCAAGGTCGCAGACGACGTCGAAGAGGGCGTGCCCGCTCTGTCGGGTCTATTCGATGCCATCTGGGGCTCAAAGCCCAAGATCGAGAACCACGGGCCCGAATGGTGGGCAGAGCACAGGCCCAGACCGCACAGGGGAGAGTCTGCGAACCCGCAGGACGCAGCGGCGAAGACGAAGGAAGAAATGGACAAGCGAGCAGCACAGGCGGCAAAGGATGCCGCTGCTGCAGAGCAAAAGGAAGAGAAAGAAGCAGAGGAGGCGGCCGACAGGCAGGCCGAGCAGGACGTGAAGGAACTTGACTTCGCGACAATGGAAACCCAAAAGCGCAGGCTTTCCTTCTTCGGGCGCCCCGCTCACAAGTTTCGGCTCAACAAAGTGGCTACTGAAATCGAGCGGAAGTCGCACGAAAACCAAGCAGTGATGTGGGCCCATCTCTGGTCAGATGCCAACACTGAATACGAGATGCAACAGGAAATCAATCAGACAGAGCGCCGGAAAAAGGAAAGGGCAGCTAGCAGTGCTGCTTCGTATCGTGCGGAGGAGACTGGTGCTCGTGCTGCCGTGGCAGGGCTGAAGCCCTGGGGCACCCAGTTGAAAAGTGCGATGCGTGACGCGCAAGCTGCAGAGAACAAGTATCGCGAGCTCGCTGAGGAGCAGGAAGCGTTGGCACGAAGGGCGAAAATAGCCGAGGATCATGCGTTCGAGTTGATGCAGCGGGTAAGTTGCACGTGCGCGACACCTTGCGCTCGCAGAAACTGCAAAGCTCACTTGTAAATCGTGTGACAAAACAACAGGAGGATGAAAAGCTTCGCATTTGCAAGGCACAGGTGGATTATTGTGTCTTCTGTACTTCTCAGCCCCAAGGTTGTAATTGCTGATTGTCTGTTGCACATGGCAGATCAAGGCAGAAAAAAGTGCTGCAAGGGCGAAGTTCGATGTCTGCGCACGAATCGAAGAGAACGAGCGCAAGGCGCTGGTTGCCGAGGAAAATATGCTCGAGGAATTCAAAACAGTTTGGGAAGTAAGGCTGGAAAAGGTCGCCAAGGGCTCGCCGCCCTATTTCATGATTCAGGCAGAGATTGACCAGTATGATCTGCGATTGGATGTGGTTACGATGGAAAAGCGCATGTATGTCCCCATGTACCTCAAACGGGCGGAGCCTCACAAGCCTTTTGACGCTGCGCCAGCGACAAAGCCCATCAAATGGATCTATGAAAAGCAGCATGCCAAAGTAAGGTTTTCTCCGCGCATCAATGCCCTTGAGATTTCACCCTCGGATGTGATTGATGTGGCTGAAATATGAGCAGGAAGGCAAAGTTGGACTCGGAAAGGGTGCGGTCGGACCGGAACTCAAATTCCGGAAGCGTATAGTCCAGACGCTTGGTGCGGGTGAGCATGAAGACATCGATGAACTGAAAGATTTACCCGAAGAAGCATGTGATAGTTTGTACGAGAATCCCATCAAACTGATTGCAGATTTTGCGATTAATGCCGGTCCTCTGAGCGCCTTCTTGTCTCGTAAAGACAAAGAAGCGGGCGAAAAGACTCCAGCCACTCCGTCTCCATCAGGATGGCCACCACAACTTTTTAAAGAAGTTTGGGGACAGGTGACGATGCAAGGATTTCGTCGTGCGCTCTTGAGCTCATCCATGTTTCTGACATCCCTCGTTTCATTACAGGATCCCAGGCATAAGGTGGAAGTCAACAAGCAATTCATTATCATTCGCCTGCGTCATCGACCTACGTTCAAGTGGTGTTGCCAATGGATACCCGACGATAAGGACGCGCAAGACTGCAAGCTCAAGAGGTCGCATGTGCTGGGGCCACAAAAGCTTCCGTACATTCACTCCAGGGCGCCCGCTTTCCACTCTGAGGATGCGGTCCTGTTTCCCCTCCTGCGCTGTACTCTGCACTGACATTTCTGTCATACTAACATGCTGTTATTGGACATGCTTGTTAGAAATGTTGTCAGACATGCTGTTCAATTGGCACAGACATGCTGTTCATTTGGCGATAGTGTTTGTCGCATTTGTCTGGGCGCTGTTGCAAATCTGCCTGCTCACTCAATCTCTTTTCGGAACTTGAAATGTGTGCGGCAGCCCAACAAGATTCTTGACCCAAGCTCCGGTCTCCCGCGGAGATTCGGTCGCATTCACAAATGGATTGCCGAAACGGGCATGGTGGAAAAGGGTCAGGAGCTGCTTTCTCTCCGAGGTGTTTCCTTCTATTTTTTCGCTTGGTTTGTTGCTGCGGCTTTTGCCTTAACAAGTTTACGAGTCGAATGTACGCTGAGTGCATGTACTTGTCGCATCCTGATTTTGCCCTTTTGCCATGGTCCAGTGTACGAACCAGGGTTGGTCCATCCCAAGAAAAATCCCAATGGTCGTTTTCCGCCGAACAAACCTGAACTAGTGGATGGCGAGCCCGAAGACGTCAGCAAGAGAAAGCAGGATGAAATCGCGAAGATTGACAAGGTGCGCAAACGAAGTCAGCAATGGCCTTTCTCAGTTAGTCCAGAACTCTTACGTGATATAAGGGAGATTCGCGGCAGCAGGGGATTCAAGGCAGATTACCCCTCACAAGAGTTGATGGTCTTGGTGTTTATTGCAAAAGCAAAAGGAACAGCTTTAAGGTTGTCCTCAGAACGGTTCCGTCGCGCAATGCAGCTCTGAACGGGTCTGTCTAAAGATTGTTTTTGTGTCCAGGCTATGGAATTTTTGGTGGCCGGGGATGTCGGTGAGTGGAGAGATGATGAGAAAGAACAAGACGAAGATGACGTGGCCAAGACAGACAGAAAGAGTGTCACTGCACCGAAAATTTTGATCTTGAAGTCCACAGGACAAGGTGCGGGTTTTCTGAATTCTGTGCGACTAGTGTGCTGCACGCCGAATGTATTTGTTCCTCAAATCAATTGGTGCCTGCGCCCGGGAATCTTCGTCTCCATCCAACCTTGTTCCTTTTTACGTTGCCTGCAGGTGAGTTAACCGGTCTCCTTCGAGATCCTGGAAGCAAGATTCTAAGTTTCGATAACCTGGCAATGTTCGACACGGGAAAATCCGACTGGGAGAAGATGCTGCTACCCGTTTCCGAATGGCCAACCGAATTTTTCGGTTGAGCTCCGATCTATCTATCCTCGATGTTCTACGTTGCAAGACCCAATCATTTGGGATCAATCAACTTACACTGCTGAGAACCGCTTAGCTTAGAACACTAGAGCTAATCAGCCCTCAAGTTGGCGCAGGCTGCGCCGACCTGAGAACGGGCTGAGTATCATAAGGCTGCTGCAACACTTTGTACAGGGTGATGCTGCTGAAACACTTCGTACAGATCGAGTAAATCAGCGCAATCACGCAGAACAGTCTCGCAAATGCCGCTCTCACTGCGACTTGAGCGAGCCTGTCGTTTCTTGACGTGGAAGACGCGAAGTTTAACGCAGGGAGAGGGATGAGATGAAAAACATGAGCTCAATGCTGCTCCGTGCTGGGCGATGACCACACGCACAGACTCGCAAAAGCAGCAAGAAAACTCTCAGGAGAAAGAGTTCTTAAGAACTTGGTAGACTCTGATGATGAGGTTTGGCGCCGTACTTGTATGTTATTAGCTGAAAGGTGTGAACCGACCCCAAAACCACAAATTTTGGAGCAAACGGTTGTCGACTTCAAAGATTGAGACGTCTGATGAAGTCCCGCACCCTGCCAGACACAACAAGGTGAGCATGAGTGCACGTCGGCATGACGATTCAGCAGTGAACAGACCTCGCAATGCGAATATTGCAGTTAGATACTTGCAATGCGCGAAAATGGCCAGCCCGATGTGATCTCTACCGCCCTATCCAGTCTCCCTCCCACCCGATCCCGCCCCTCCCTCGCACGCGCGCACGCCTCCCCCCCCCCCTCATGCACACACTCAATGAGCAACACCTTGTGCCATAGCCGGCATTATCTAAATTCTCTATGCCCGCAGCCCCAGGTCCCGCATTCCCATTGTTACTCTTGTCCGTTGCAGACCCCAGCCACACCTCCTCCATCTCCCTGTTGGCATGAGAGCATTAGAGTTGCCAAGGCAAAGGATGCAAGAGGAAGCCAGGCGGGAAAAAACAAAATGCGCAACCAGACAAGGGATACACCGCAAACACATGTTCCCATAACTTTCAAGCCCGACATATTTTCACAGAACTTGCAGGGCCGCTGCTTCACTGCTGGCTAGTGTCTCTGCTACCATGTCCAATGTTTGCATCCAAAAAGCATACACACGCGCGCGCGCGCGCGCGCGCGCGCGCGCACACACACACACACACA